>Ga0098039_1000838_pt1 | contig 12315 bp, 5 predicted proteins | sample 6_EtaG_FD_75047 | JGI IMG/M metagenome (GOLD analysis project Ga0098039, IMG submission 75047) | Marine viral communities from the Subarctic Pacific Ocean - 6_ETSP_OMZ_AT15160 metaG | ecosystem: Environmental > Aquatic > Marine > Oceanic | place: Pacific Ocean | collected 2015-01-08 | reverse complement strand
TTTATAGTTATCTAAGAAATGTTTTACTGCTTTAGATATATCTCCTACTACCCCAACATAATCTTTCCTGCTTTTCATATCTATTCTAACCTGCTTATTGTCTATTCTTAATGTACCTAAAGTGCCTCCTTCCCCTAATGCATTACTAAGATAGCTAGCTATTTGATGCAGTTTAACAAATCTTCCTCGCAAAGCACTGGTATTATTAGTATCCAGAAACCATTCTCTTATACCAGCTTGATCACCTATAACATTATGAAGTTGTTTAATAATTAAATCTGCATACACTATAGGATCATTTGTTACTTTAGATCCTGCCATTGTAGCAACTTCTTTAATAAAATCTTTAGGAGCTGTAGCATAAACATTTGACTTATCAAAATCATGATCAGCATCCTGTCTTAAAACATCTAAAGCATTCTGCCTTGTGCTATTACCTTGCCTTTCATCATAATGCTGCCACCGCTCAACTCTCTCTCCTCTAGGTTCAGTTCCTCTTATATATATTTCTTTATGATCGCCACCTCTATGCCTTAATATATAATGATCTCCATGTCTAACAATTGTATCCGCAAACCTTGTACCTCCACCCAAACCTGATTTAATTGCTGCTAACTGAGCTTTAGCTTGAGCAAGATCATCTACTACCCATATATCAACAAGATCACCAGTTTTATCTTTACGAGTAGGATGTTCATACATATCAACTAAGACATCATATATAACTTTACCTTCTTTTATATATGGTTCACCTTTTACTCTTAATTTATCAGGTATTAATTGTTCTCTAACTTCTGTTCCAACAGATTCTCTATGAACTTTATTTATTATAACATCATAAGCATTGCGAGGCTGTCTGACATTTAAAATTCCCATCCACATATTATCAGTAGCAGCCAGTTTGTTTAACATCATATCATTAGTAAGACCCTCAGATGCCCAAAACTCTCTTAACCCATCTATATCACGTTCAATAGCTCTATAGACATCTCTATTAAATCTTACTTGTTCAGGAGCTAGTTTTTTCACATCACGATTAACTACATCTATAAATTTTCCTTCCTTTGTTAGCTCTAAACCTTCTACTATAGCAACAAATTCACCTTTCTTCTCACCTGGTATAACCACAAATTCAGATCTACTAGTATTATCTATTTCAGTACTAATTACATTTCCTTCTGCATCTTTTATTTCTTTTGTTTCACTTGTTAATGGATTATGAATCTTATGTCTTGCTATAAAAAATCCTGTAACAGTTTTATTCCTATCCCCATTAGGAAATCTTTCAGTTGAAATGCCCATAGGTTTAAAAGGCATCTCTGCTATATCCCTATTTATCCCAAAACCACCGTATATCCGCTGTCTTCCTATATTGTTAGCATCATCATAGAGTAATGGCTGATCCACGTTTTTATCAGCCAAAAAGGGAGCCATAGGGCTATAAGAAGAATTACTAACCTCTCTGGTAGCAATCTTAGAACCTTGAAAGTACCTGCTGAATAGATTATCAACTACCATATCACCCATCCAATCACTCACAACTATACCCTGACTATCAAGGAAAGAATCTAAAGCTGTCCTTGCTGGATTTAAATTTCCTTCATCTCTTGACATTCTAGATAAACTTCTGGCTATAGCAGTAGCAGCTTCTGGAGAATTTTGTATATCTAAGAAAAACTTTTGAAATTCATTAGTATGTCTATCAATACCAGTCCAATCATTCAATCCGCTTCTGTTTGAATAATGTACTCCTGTATTAGCACCCACACTTCCTGAATGAGGTACTGATGCCTGAGTTAAATCATAATTAGACCAAGGTATTTCCTTAACTCCTATACCTTCATGAACTTGTCCATCAATAACTCTACGCCTTGCTCCTTCTAAAGTCCATTCAACCATTTGTTCCAGGCTTTCTGCTTTAGTACCTGCTCTAGAAGTAATAGGTTCAACATAATTTTCAGCTATAGCATCATAACCTTCCCTACTTATATTTATTTTATTACCAGACTTGAACTTAACTTCATCCAGACCTACTGATTCAAGAAGATTAGCTACCTTAGGATCATAAAAGAATGCAGTTTTATCATATGAAACAGTCATGCTTCCATCAGGATCTATAGAAATATGAACTCCCTTTGGTTTCATAGAACCTACATTAAATCCAACTATATCACCTTGCTCATTAAACTGAAGCAACTCTCTGTTAGGAGCAAATGTACCAAGCATTCTTAAAAAAGCAGACTTACTTAAAAAAGTAGGAGAATCTGTAACTTCTTTACTAATGCCATCAACAAACGATTCTACATTAGTTCTATCTATACCCCTCATTACATCTTCATCATATGAATCTAACCTATTCCTAAATCTGCCTATAACAGACATCTCTTCACCACCATCATTAATAGATACACTTCTCATATTTCTCAAAGTACCATCTTCATTCAACATTCCCCTATATGATTCAGCAAATTGTCTAGCAACATCACTCCCTGTTTGCTGATAAACATTATCATAGAAATCAGTTAATGCACTATGATATCTGGGATCTAAAATTTTACCTTTACTAATGTCAGCAATTTTTCTCCTCTTCATGTAGTCAAGCTCTGTAACTCTAGGAATTGACTCAGCTATAATAGTATGAGGCATATTTAAAATATTCCAAGCTTGATTAATACCATCCTTTAATACTTCAATAGTTAAATCTGGGGTTCTGAATCTCTCTAAAAATGTATCTGCTGCATCTCTTCTTGCTTCACCATATAATAATCGTACAATATTAGATAATTCACCACCCTCTCTGTAAGCATTAGCAATAGAATTTCGAGCTAAATCCTTCCTTACTGCTATCTGTGTCTGATCATTAAAAATGACCCTAACCATTGGAACTTTCTCAGGAATTATTTGTTCTTCTAAACTTCTTTCTAATACCTGACGATGATATTCATTCCTTGCAGTCTTGGACTCTATACCTATACCACTTTCAAGCTGACTATCTACAGAAGACATCACATTTTTGTCAAGAACAACTAAATCTTTTGCTACATCTTCACCCTGCATTAAAAATTTCATATCTTTTTGCAGTTGATACCACCCCTCACTTGTACCAAAGAAAATATTCTTTAATCCTGTAAGACCACGACCATCACCTGCACCTTGAACAGGAAATGCAGTTTGATCAGCTATAAGCATTCCTCCATCATAGCCTCCAATATATTTAGCTCTGTTAATCTTATCAGAAAAAGCTTTAACTGAAACAAGCTGCCATGCCTCATTATATAACTGCTCTGGAGTAAGACGTTCAGGAACTACCCCATCATCAATATATCTTTGAGCTATTTTACTCTCTGCTTGAGTATATAAATTATTAACTGCAGTTATTATTCTCTCATTAGTTAAATCAGCAGAATTAGCAGTCCTTCCTCTTAATGCAGTATCAATAATTATTTCTTGATCTGTAGTACTAAGACCATAACGACCCTCAAATTCCTGCGGAGTAGTGTTCATTCTCAGTACATGTTCTCTTGAATATAGATCATACCCAGTATTTGCAATTTGGTCATTTACATAACTAGATATATTTTCAGAATTAAGAACTCGATTACCTGCCAAATCTCTTGCTTTATTAATTATATCTACTAACTGCTGTTGATATGATATATCAACTATACTACCCTCTTTTGTATCAATAACATCCTTCAGATCCATCTTCTGGAAACGCTCAAGAGTCTCTGTAAGTGATGCAAATTCACCTAACTTTATATCTATAAGAGCTTGATAATCACGAGTATCAATAAGATGTTTTATATCAGCTTGTAATGTGCCCATCTCATAAGTAATTTTTTTAAGATTATCAGTTATAGCTAAATCATAACCAGCCATTTCTGAATAATCTCTCATATAAATATCTCTATCAGATGCTACTTTATCTATAAACTCTGATATTTTTATATAACCATTATTTAGATCCTTTATATGACCTGATTTAGAAAATTGTTCTGCAAGTACTAAAATATTTCTTACATTAGTTGCTCCACCAGCCTTTGATATAAGCTCAGTAACTGTATTTACATTGCTAGTAAAATTTATGGGACCAGTTGCAGCTTTCATTCCTTCCTGAAAATCAAAATAATACTTTTGTAGTCCATCTAAATTTTCTCCTTTAAGTTCAGGAGTATTCTTTAAAGTTTCAAATAAAGTTTGTGCATCAGGAATATTTATTTGCTTTTCTCTTCTCTGAACCAAGCCTCCATATTTAGCTATATCACCAACACTTGTACCGCTAGGAGCAACTGAGCCATTCATCATAACTATTAAACTTTGTTTTAACTGATTCTCTCTATGTGAACTCTGTATCTCAAGTGTATTAACCATATGATCAACAGATCTATTCAGCAACATTTGATATGTAGCTTCACCTTCTCTAGTGTTGGTAAAAACATCACCAAAACTTCTAAAAAATTTATCATAAGCAGTTTGAAGTGCTTCCAATGTGACAGGCTTTACCCCAGATGTATTTAAATTCTTATTACCAGTTAAAATATTGTGAACATTTTGAACTTTAGAATGAAAACTTGTAAGTGTATCCATCCTTTTTTGATCTGCTTCAGTCTTGGCTGGTTCCAATAACTCAACAAGATTACTTCTATTTAATTGAAGTTTATTTAATTCTTTATCTAACATTTCAAAATCTGTTTCAGATAAATTTGTAAAAAGCTTCTCCCTATCAACACTTGTAAACATCCTAAGAACATTATTTACATCTATTTTAGCTTTTGTCATTTTATAAGATGTCCACATGTTTTCACTATACATGAGTCCTTTATCATACACCATAGTATCTGAACCGAAACTACTTTCATTCAATAATGTTACATTGTTCTCATATGACTTTTCCAGTAACTTCAATTCATTAGGATTTAATCCTTTTTTTCTATCCCTTACTCTACCTTCTACAACAACTAGACCAGTAGCTTGCCCCTCCTTAACAAATTTTTCATAAGATGATTTTAAATGAGATAAAGTTTCAGATGGTCTTGCTCCCAATAACTTATTCATATAAGCACCATCAATTTCAGGTATCCTTAACACACCAGTATTAGCATCATAATCATATCTGACACCAATAGACTCATGAAAATCACGAATATTACCTAACTGAATAGTATAAAACCTTTCATTTGCAGTATGTCCAGCATTAAGTAATGCATTTCTTAACCAAATTTCAGGATGATGTTTATTTTGTTTTATACCAGGTATCTCATTTATCCTGTTAACAAGATCTACTGCTTCTGAAGGAGTTACATGCCTCATTACATTTCCAATATCAGTTCCATTATTATCATAATGACCGATAACTTTCATTGCAATTTCTAGTTTAGCCTGCTCCTTAGGATTAGCCACAGTGTCTACAGCTTTTTCAAAAGCTGCATTTAGAGGCAAGGCATTCTCTATTACAGGAGCATCCTCAGAGGATACAAACTTATCTCTAAGAATATCATCTACTATCCTATACTCACCGCTATTAACCAGCTGTCTGCCTCTAAGCTCTACATAAGGTTCGTTGACATCTAATTTATTACCACGATCCCTATAGCCTATCATTTCAAGACCACTTCTAACAGCTTTTATCTTTTTAATATTAGCAGTATAGTACTGCTTCATTTCACCTGTTTCAATCAATCTTGATTGTTTTCCACTTGTAGTACCTTCTCCAAAAGTCCTGCCTGACTTTGCAAAAAGCATACCTACAATCATATTTGATACAATTTCAGATGTATCTGCACCAAAAGAACCTACAGGATCAAACTTGCCTGTCTGTTCATAATAATCATGCATTGCAGGAAGATTCATTGCAATAGCACCTGCTATCATTCTACCTGCAGATCCAGTAAGATCTTCCTTCATCTCATTGCCCATATATTTCAACCACTCATTAGAAAAACCCTTCCTAACTTTCTTAATCATAGAGATAGCTTGATCTTTTGTTAAGTTAACTATCTCTTTACCAGCCAATTCCTGGGATAAAATATTGGTTCTTAAAGCACCCTCAGATACATCATCTATTAATTGTAATGTTGCACGTGCCTGCTCTGCTCCCATACTATCTGCAGGACGCCATGCTTTTCTCAAAGTATTAAGACCGCCTAATGCTTCTTTATGAAGTTTATTAGTTCTACCACCTTTTATAAATCTTGTAGGTGCAATTAAAGACATCCACAATCCAGAAGTAAAAGAATGCTTAACTAGCTCACCAAATCCTGAATTTAAATTTTCATATTCTTTTAATTCCTGTTCATTAAACTCAGCACCAATAAGTTTCCCACCTTTATGAGCTAAATTTTCAATAGTAGCTTGAGCACCATGATGTAATAAGCCTAAAGCAGCATCAGTAGACATAGCAGACAATAGTTTTCCTGTCTTACCAGTTAATGTCCACTCAGCACCCCTTCTAAAAGCTCCTGGTGCTACTCCTGGAGCTGTTTTAGCTGCCCATTGAGCACCCAGACCAACAACACCATCCATATAATTATGAAACTGATGTGTAGAATATTTCATAGCTGAAGAAATTAATTCATCTGAGAGCCTTAAAGCTTGTTCAGCACCTAAATCAGGCATCTCGGTAGTAAGCCTACGACTCATATCATCAACTGCTTTTGTATAAGCCTCCTGATTAAACTTCCATAACCTCTTATACCCAGGAGACTGAACTATTTTACTAGCTTCTCTCATAGCTTCAAGAGTGCCTCTTTCAAGACCCTCCATAGCTAAATCATCTACTTCACCTTTTAATAATTTTTCTCCATATTTTGCTAATGCTTCATTAGCTTTTTTCTCTCCAAACTTTTCAACAGCTTCATTACCTGCTTTACGTGCAATATGTGTAGCAACTCTTGGAGTAGAGAACCGACCAGTTCCAGTTGAGGCTGCCTGACTTAATAAACCTAATCCCTTACCAGTCCAGCTGAATGTTGCAAACATTCCCAGACCTTGACCAACTATAAATCCTGCTTTACCAGCCCCAGTTTGTTCCTCCCAAGGCTTATATGTACCTAAAGCAAGAGTTGATCGAACATCTTTACCAGTTTCAGTTAATGCTCCTACATCTAAAAGTCCCCAAGAAGCAGAAGATGTTCCTCCCCAAAGTAAATTACCTGCAAAATCCGTCAACCAACTACTGTCATCTTCATCATAAGTAGGCATAGGCAAATTGCCAGATTGCATTTTACGAATTTGGTCTAGATATCTTTGCTGCTCTTCTTCAGCTGTTAAATAAGTATTGCCATTACTCATTCAGATTTTGCCTTTGGTCTTATCCAGTGTTCATATCTATAAGGTGGTTTATCAAGACTTTCTCTTATATAATCAGAACCTAAGAATGGTTTTTGTTCCATCTCAATTCCTAAAAGAGAAAGAAGAGTATTTGCTAAATCTACTGGAGCACCAAGAGCACTTGAAATTGAATCTTTTGCATAATCTTCTGATAAAGCTTTCCCTATAAGTGGTTTTGCTTTTTCATAAGTTATACGTGTACTAGCCATAACAGCTTCTTGCCTTTTTAACTCTGCTTGCTTACCGTACATAATAGATCTTGAAAGTATATCTAAAGGGTATCCACTCTTTAAACCAGGAAGTGTAGATATATCTGAAGATAATGTAAGTTCTTCTTTTTCATCATATTCTCCTCCCATATATTTTTTAGGTGGACCTTGATAAGGAGGGGGATTATTTTCTTTCTGTTGTATTCTATATAAACGTAAAGCACTTATATTTTTTTTTACTTTTGCAGTACTATCATCATTACCATTCATATCAATCTCCTTACTCAGGGAACCATTCATCTTGTCCCATATCATAACCATAATTTTTCAGAACAGTTTCATCCCATATTGCAGCTGCATCTTTTTGTTCTTTTGTATATTTATCAGAAGATATAATGTCGGTTTCAAACCCACCTTCAATACCTATAGCCTGTTCAATATAGTTTTTCTTAAAAAATTCTTCTAATGATTCTCTTACTTGATGCTCCATTTGCAAATTTATACCTAATATAGACATTATATCTTCTCTATAATTTTCAGCAATCTCTCCTCCAACACCACCTGCTTTTTGATAATCTTTATATTTTTTATATGCCATTGCAATAAGTTCATCTCTCTCATTATAATAACGAACACTTACACCTCTTCCTATCTCAGTTGATTTAGGGGGCATCATAGTTGACATATTTTGTTTAAATATCATATCTCCAAAATCAATCATTTCCATCGTTTTCATTACTTTTTTATCATCTTCAATCAAATTTAAATATTTTTCCATCATTCCAGCTCCATCAAGCCTATGTAGTTCTTCTCTAGTTATATTTAATTCTGGTGCAGATGCTGGATTAAATAATAATCCAAACCTAAGTTGTTCAGCATTTACTTGTATGCCAGCTCTTTTTCTTTTATCATCATCACTACTAAATTGTTCAGTCCAAGCTTGTGTTGCAAACATCATTCTAGGTCCTGCTAAACCTATTTGAGTACCATACCAATCTGCTCTTTTTTGATTTTCATTTATTAAAGCTTCTTCCTGTTTTTTTGATTCAGTTTTTGGAAGATCTTTTTTACCTGTCTTGTATGCATGCAATTCTTCTGCCATTGCAAATTGTTTTCTATCCATCTTCCTTTTTTCATCTGCAAAGTCTAGTCTTTGTTTCTCATATACACGCTTTTTCTCTTCCCAGGCTTGAGCTTCCAATTGCTTTTGAAAACCTTCAAGTAAACCAGGAGCAGGTTTTTGCTCTTTAACATATTCTCGAAGATACTCAGGTATATTTGCTTGTGGATAATATCTCTTTCTGTATGCTGCCTCACTAATATCTCCTGGGTCCCACTTTTCTGCAAGATCACCAGTACCTGTCTTATAAGTAGTACCAATACCCTCAGTAAAAAAAGATTTAGCTTCAGCAAGCTTAGACAGTTTCTGTACTGATTCAAGTATTCCAGGATTTAATAATTCAATTTGCTTTTCAACTGCAGCTATCTGTTCTTGAGTATTCTTAAAAGGTTCATCGTATAAATCAGCAGTTATTACAGGAACACCACCTGTCTTACCAGTCTGATAGAGATCATCTAAATTACCAGCATCTTTTATATAATCGGATAATTGAGCTTGTTTTTCTAAATAAGCAACTTCATACCTATCTCTTCTACTTGTTAGATCACTTAAATGTTTTAAAGCTAAAGAAATTCTATTCTGTTCTTCTTTTGTTTTTTTATTAATTTGGCTTGCAGCAATCTGCGTACCTATTTGATTCAGCCTATTTCTAAATGTACTTATATTATGTAATTGAGGCTGTCTAACTTTTTGTAATTGTGCCATAGCTTCTACTTATTATGAACAAGATATCCTTCAGCAAAATAATTATGAGTTCCGTCAACTTCAATATTATAAACATCTAAACTCTTATCTACTACATCAATGCTCTTAACTTTATGCTCTACTCCATCTATATGAAGTATCTTATCACCTATTAATAATTTCCCAGCTTCTTTCCATTCTCCATTAGAATAGAATGGATGATTAGGAGTAGTCTTAAGTATATCATTTATGACAATATATCCATCAGGATTCTTATGTTTAAATGTCTTTGTGACTTTAGACTTCTTTAATTTATTTTTCTTTAAGTCAAATGTCATAACTATATCACCACTATTAACAGATTCTATAATCTTAGGACCATTAATAGTTATTATACGAGTATCACCAGTAAAACATAATGTCTGATAAATATTTAATGATTCTCCTTCTGAACCTACAGTATACCAGCCTTCAGACTCATTCCAATACCAAGTACGATTTGGATCTGTACTATCAGGATACCCCTGTCCAGGTACAGGTTGTGTATCTCCAGCATTAACTCCTGGCGGTACCCCCGACTGCCAAGGTTGATCTGTTGTCTGCTCTACATCCCATATATCATCCTGCATTAATGTAGTAGCTAAATCTTTTTGTCTTTGTTCCCAAGCAGATCTAGTACCAAATATATCACGTTCTAAGCCTTGATATATATCTGTCCTTGCTTGCTCAAATCCTAATTGACCAGTTTCTAAAGCCTGTTCATATCCTAACTGACCTCTACCTATACCTCGCTTTAATCCCATAGTGGCTCCAGATATAGCTTGTTCATAAGCCGATTCTCCAGAACTAAAAGCTCTTCTATAATTTTCCATTACATTTTGTTCAGACTGTCTTATCCTTTCACCACCAAATGTTAATCCACGACCCCTTTGAGACATTTGCTGACCCATTTGACTTACCTGACCTAAGCCTTGACGTGCTTGAGCACCAAAACCTGCTTGCGTACTTTGCCATTCTTTTCCTAAACCGCCAGTCTGCAATCTAAAGGATTCGCCTAAACCGCCTAATTGTTCTCCCCAACTTTCCTTTAATTGCTTTTGCTGTAAATCCCATGTACTCTTAGCCTGACCAATATCAGTAGTTGCCTGGCTGGTAAACATTTGTTCTTTTGTAGGATCATAATGTTCAAAATATTTAGACCAATCAGTTTCAAGGGTACTACCCTCAAACATATCCCCTATACCTAAAGAATGTAAAGTTCCAGTAAAGTCTTGTTCAGGATAAGCTGGAGCATCAGGAGTATTAGGATCATAAACTGGATTACCAAATTCATCAGTTGTCCATCCTGGTCCCATATCTGTTTGTCCGTTAGGCATAACTAACCACTACCAGACCCAAGTGCCGCCACCAGAACGCCTAGAAGGTCGCCAATCAGATGCTACTTCAACTGGGTCTATAGAAACAGGATTTAGTTCAGGAACAGTTAAAGAAAGTTCTGGACCCTTGCCACCTGTAGAAGGTATCTTACTACCAAGAAATTCCTCTCCTTCATACATCAGCCACAGAGATCCTGCAGTTTCCATAGTCTCAGTTAAATCTTTCCAGAATCTTGATTCATCTGCTTGCTTGAATCGTCTGTTCCTTTCTTCAATATCATATTTTTGGCTTACATCAAACTTCCCAACATCAGTATCTGTATAATATTTTTCTGGTTCATAATCTGATATAAACTCGCTTTGATACCATTTCCCACCTTCACCACCTACTTTCCAACCTGTTTGTGCTCCTTTCCAGCCGCCACCAGCAAATCCAATAGCTGCACCAAGAGTACTACCAGCTAAACTATACCAAGACTTTTCTTCTTCATCTGCCGTTAAAGCATCTTCAGCACGTCTCAACTGAAGATTCCACTTTTTAGCCTCAGAAGATCTTTCCGTCCCACGATCTTTATAATATTGAGCTAGATTTAAACCTTTTTTATATCCAGTTGGTATATTTTCTGGCATAATTATCTCTCCTATAATGGACTATCAGGTGCTACGGTTTCTTCACCAGCTTGCTGTTCCACCTTTCTAACAGCTTTAGGCTCTGTCAACAGGAAACCCCCAAAAAAGGTTTCTTGCCCACCACTTGCAGAATCGTTATTTTCTTTTATATCAGTAAACCCATCATCATCTATATAACAATACAAACCTACTGTATCACCTGCATTAAGATGCCTTATTGCATGTCCATTTCTAGTTACAACATCTGAATCTACTCTCAATTCTTCACCATCCATTACACATATAGCAAATCGGTCACCTGCACTATTCTTTAAATATACTCTTAATTCATCCATACTAGTATCAACATACCTAAAAGCGACACTATAATATAAAAAATAAATACCACTAACGGATATAGTATAAAGATTAGCAGTTTTTCCAAAAGAAGACATAGTATCAAAATCTACAGTATCAACATCAACCAATACTTCAGTACTATCTGCAAGATCCTGTTTACTTGAAACATGAGCCTGAAATATAGCTTTAGTTCCCAAACTTTTAGTTGTAGTTACACTTCTAGGCTCAACAACATCTCTATCAAGAACCTTTTTATAAAGTGTATTATTATGCTTTATATACTCAACCATACCTTCATTAGTAGACCGCAATACTGGGATTCCAGTCCGAAGATCAGTTAAAGAAGGAACACCATTAGAGATCTGAAGCCTCTCCTGTTTTGTATGGTTAAACTTTCTAGCAATTCTATCTGCTTTAGTTATTGGCATAATTATCGTTTGCCTTTTAATCTGTAAATTACAGAAATATCATTAATTTCAAAAGCAGCTGGAACAGTACCATCCGTTGCAAATCTTAATCTAATAGATTTAATATTCTTTGCTTCTGATGGTACATCTGGTACTAATTCTGCTACCTGCCAGCCGTTGGCCGCTGGTAGTTCTGGGACTGTAAAGTCATATGCGAATGT
>Ga0098039_1000836_pt1 | contig 12355 bp, 18 predicted proteins | sample 6_EtaG_FD_75047 | JGI IMG/M metagenome (GOLD analysis project Ga0098039, IMG submission 75047) | Marine viral communities from the Subarctic Pacific Ocean - 6_ETSP_OMZ_AT15160 metaG | ecosystem: Environmental > Aquatic > Marine > Oceanic | place: Pacific Ocean | collected 2015-01-08 | reverse complement strand
CATTCGCGGTCGCCACAAACTGCTGGACGGACGCGGTGGAGACCAAACTCTGCGGGTTCACATGGTTGACATCAGCGATGGTAAACACATCGCCCTTCTTAATGACGGCTGTGCTGTTCGCCCAGCCATCCGTGATGAGCGACGCGCCGGTCTGCGACGCGCCCTTCACCAACGGCGTCGAGCCGGTCGTGAAGGTCCCCGTGGTATGGGTATTGCAGTTCTGGTCCATGTACCACTCGAACCCGACTGCTGTCCCCATCTGCCCACGCCGATACTGACTCGCAATGGCCGACGACTGTTGGAACAAGCCCTTCAGAGCATCCACAATCGTCGCCTGCTGCAGCGGCGTAATACAGACTGAACGCGCCCCGTCCATCGGGCAGGCGTCGTTGTCGAGCGCCACTCCCGCATTCAAGTACTGCAGGAGTGTCGTCGGTCCCGGCGTACCCGGTACGCCTACAGAATTGTAGACGCTGGTGTAGAGCGCCAAGCCGCTAGCATCGATCTTGTTCGCAATCGTGGCCACGGCCGGCGTGATGAACCGCTTGGAGAAGTCGCTGATCTTCAACGCCAGGTCTTCGGAGGTGAACGTAATATCGACACCGAACTGCGTGTCGAGCGTCACCGCCACCTGTGTTTCGGTCGCGTCTTCAATGGAGATTGCCGTGCCTGTGCGGCCTACATAGCGCGGCGGCTTTCTGACGTTCAGCACGGTGCCAATTTGTGCGCCTTCAACACCGAACCGGCTGTCATACTGACGGTTCACTTGCTTCGTGAATGTCAGGTTGTTCTCCAAGACCCGCAGGGCTTCCCGCGTAATCATGGAGATCGTTAACAGGGTATTCGCCATCTGCTTTCACTCCGCGCCCACTACCCTCCGCGTTCAGCAGCTTCTTCCTTGTCGCGAATACGCTTGTAGTCGCGATAGGACATCTGATCCAAGGGCATCGTGGACGCTGTCGCACCACCACCTACCGGCTTGATGGGTCGCGGTGCTTGCGTTAAAGAGTCCGCAGACGAGGCCGGGCCGGTTGAAGCGGCCTCAATCCGCGCTTCGAGTTTCCCCATTTCCTTGACTGCCATCATGGGATGCATCGCCGCGATACGATCACACTCTTCAGGATGCTGACAAAGGTGATACATCAGCGCGGGACCGCTTTCCGAGTTCACGACAGCGTCTTGCATGGGGCGTGTTAGCGGCAAGTTTTTTCCCTTGTCGATAACGGCATCAAAATCTGCATGCGCCTTCTTAAAGACATCGATTCGAGCCTTATGCTCATCGACGACCTTCTTCTGGTCATGCTGGGCTTGGTCGCGCGCGATGCGTTCGCGCTGTTTAGCCTCACGCTTTTTAAGACTTTGGCTAACTTCCTCCTTAACATTCCATCTAACCATCGCCTCTTGATACTCATCATACGTATCGAAATCTTCCTGATTGGGCTTTGCGCTCTTCTCGTCGTCTGACGGTGCTGGCTCTGACGCCGACGCGGAGGTTGCGTCTTGGGCCGACTCGCCCTCCTCACCTACCGGGTCCTCTGGGACAGGCACAGGCACCGCGGCCGCGGTGGGCGCTGGAAGATCCTTCTTCAGCTGCTCCAGTTCAGCGGATAACTGATTGGCGCGTTCGGTCTCGTCCGCTTTCTCGCGCGCGAGTTGACTGGCACGGTCTTTGTAGGACCGACCGCGACGGCGCTTCTTGCGTGGCACCCCGGCCGCAGACACCGGCTCGGGAGCGGCCTCTACCTCGGTCTCGCCTTCCTCCTCTGGCTCGGCTGATGACACCACGGTGTCCTCGACAACGGTCGCGTCGTCAGTCGCGTTGTCTGGCGCAGCTTCAGAGGCTGGCGCAAACTCTGACTGAGGCGGATCAGCATTCTCCGTCTGGGCTAACTCTTTGACCTGCGCTTCAGTGTCCGTCGTGCTTGCAACTCTAACAGTCATACAATCCTTTCCTTATCCGTAGTCTGCCAGAAAATGTTCAATCTGTTAACTCCCTATCCCTCGGGAGGCTTCGTCGGCGCAGGAGGAGAAGGCTGGCGAGTGGAGGGGGCGCCTGCCTGCTGGGCTGGCGGCGCGTCAGCACTCGCTGAGTCTCCCGCACCCGCCAGCCGTTCAAACCGCTCTTCCTCGCGGTTCGACCGCTCGACGTTCCGCGCAATCACATTTTCCAAGTGCGCGATCTTGGTGTTCAAAATCTCACTCGCACGGTCCTGCTCAATCTTTGCTAACGCGCGCGCACTCTCGCCCCCTTGTCGAATTTCCTCCAACTGCATCTTCGCCTGAAGGTCGCGTTCCTGCGACGCCGCGTCGGCCGCAAGCTCACGCTCCTTGAGCGACACACGCTCGTCTGCCTTGACCTTGTCTGTGGCAATAGTTTCTTGCGCGGACTGATAGGCTTGCCCAAGCTGCTGCAACTGCGTCTGCAGCTGCTGCAACTGCGCGCGAACCGGCTCTGGGACCTGCGCGAGATTCGGGTCATCCTGCATCTGTGGAGGCAACGCGCGTTTCAGGCGCGCAGCAAACTGCTTAGCTCCCGGCCAATCCATATTGTCGGCAATCAAATCCCCGATCATGGGGAAGACATTCGGATACGCCTGTACGAACTGCACCATTGCCTCGACGGAGGCTTCGCGCCGAGACTGGAAGCTCGGGCCGACCGACACCGTGACGTCATAACGCCCCATCCCAACGTCGTAAATCCCTTCGATGCCAGGTGGCGGCTGCTCACCCGGTTGGACGTCTGATGGAAGATTCTGCGTTCCCGCAAAGACCATCACGGTGCGCTGCTGCTCGTCACTTCCGGTAATTCGCATCACCCGCGCGGTATCGTAAATCTTCGGAATTAGGTCCACTACCACTCGGCCCACATGGCGAATTGCGCGCGCAAGGTTGTCCAGATAATGACTATTCGCCATTTCATCCTGCTGCTGCCGTGCGCGCAGCGCCTTCCCCGACTCTTGCGGCCCACGCTGCCCCAGCGACGCATCGTGAAAGCCCCCGGTGGTCTTGAGGTCATTGTCTGACTGCGCGATGGCCATGGTCATGGCCTGAATCGGGGGTTCCCAGCTTTGCCGCTGCGGAGGAGGACTGGGTTGGCCGCCAATTGTCTTGGGCTTGTATTCAAGATACGGATAGTTCCTGACGTTGGCCGTCTTCCACTTCTCCTCATGCCCCTCGAACTGCCCTTCGGCGCCGACAAACGGCGCGCGGGGCGCCAGCGCAATCATCTCGGTTTCGGCGCTCACCCAATAGTTATACATGCGCTGCGCGTCCTTGGTGTCCCGCACAATCCCGCGGTAATCCCTGACGCCGTTGATGTTGATTTCATCCCCCAGCACGGGAATGAGAGGAATATATTTCCCGGGCCACACCATCCCGGCTGTGAGGTCCTCATTGCCTTCCAGTATTTCAATGGCATTGATGAGCGCCCATCGCACGGTGCGCGTGGTCTGCTCCCGCTCGGCAACCACGCGCAGACCACCAGCCTCCTCGCCAAACTTCTTCCCCTTGAAGAGTCTTTTGGGTTCCTTCACGCGACCGCCATCTGGCGTCTCCAGCACCACCATCACTTCGCGCTCTTCTTCGATGTAGAAATACTCGGCAATCCGAATGGTCCCATCAGGCAACCACTCTTCCTGCGCGTTCCCCGGACCGGTAAAATTCGCGAGGTCGGCCAACTCCGACTGAGGATAGCGAAAGCGATACTCGGCCCGTGGAATGTCTTCCACGACAAACCCGTAATTCGCATCCGAGAAGTCCGGTTTCTGGGACGTCGGGTCCATGTAGACCGAGAAGGGATTGGGGACGCGCACGATTTTCACTTCCTGATCAAGGTTCTCCGGGTCATCTTCAATGTAATCAGTCACCACGCGAATATACCCGCGCCCCATCGTGCATTGATGCTCTCCCGCCGTCGTGTAGGCCACATCGGCGTCACTCTTCGCCTCAATATGACGCACGAGACCTTGCATCACCTCGGCGACCTCGACATCGGCAGCGTCCCCCGCGGGATTCACCTGCACGGCTGGACGAGACGCGCGCTGATTATTGGTCACCTGTCGAATAAATTGCGGAATCCGGTTAATCGTGAGACACGGACGATTGTCCGCGTTTCGCATCGCTTCAATATGCGGAGGCCATTGCTCTGAGGCGCGGAAGCGTAAATCTTCCAGCATCTGCTGGCGCAACACCCCTTCCGCTTCCACCACCGTGCGAAAACGCTGCTGTGCGAGTTCGATAAAATCCTGCACCTTTTCCTGACGCTCTTGACCAACGTCTTTCGGTTGAGGGGGCTGCTCTTCGAGGGAGACTTGATAGCCTCCGCCTGTCGGGTCCTGTGCCATTAGTGTGGTCCTATTAGTTGCTCTGGAGGTAAGGTCGAGGCCCGACCGCGTAACATTTCAAATGCCTGCTGAAAATCCGTACGACGAAACCCGTGTCCCTTCCAGTGGGTTCGCGCATGCTTCACAAATTCCTCTTCGCCCTGAACGATAATTTCCCGCAGCGTTTTTGCATCGACCTGATGCAAGAGACTCCCCACCGCTTCCGCTACCTTGGCAGCTCGGTCGTATTTGAGTTGGTTCAATCCCATGTCAGTGCATCCATCCCAAAACTTCTCGGCCCATTTCCACTTGCCGAACCATCGGCTCCTCGCGTTGCGTGACCGGCTCGACGGTGAGCCATTCCGTTCCTGACACAACCGCATACCTGGTCGCGTCCATGAGGTGGTCTTCTTGCTTGACGATGCGCCCCTTCAGGTCACGACGATACAGTCGAAACTCTTCAAGCCATGCACGACACGACTTGAAGACTTTCAGCTGCCCCGTACTCAGTGCGCGCCACACATCCAAGAGTCCCGCTTCCACCGCATTCGGCGCGACGTCGAGAAATAACCCAAGGTCGATGTAATCCTGTAAGAGTTGCGAACCATCCTTCTGTCCCCGTCCTCTGGCGGCTGGGTCAATGCGCCCGGGAATCCACGGACCCCGAGACCGCACCGCATCGGCGTGAATCGACGGCTCGGCTTCACCGCGCTTGTGCAGCGCATAGAGATACCGCACACCCGTCTCTCGGTCCAGCGCCACCCACACGACCGCGGTGCAGTTCCACCCGACGTCCATTCCGTAGCCACGCGCGTAGTGTGCGGGAATTTCGAAGTCCTCGACTAGCACATCAGTTTCTGGCACCGGATAAATCGCCCCAGACCCCAATTGAGGGACCCCTTTGGTTCGCGCATCGCGCTGATGTGGGGGAATGGAGGCCAGCAACTCGACCTTTTCCGCCTCTGAGAGGTGCGGCACGTCGTCCCAATCGGCCATCACGACGAATTTCGGCATTACCCCTGCTTCAACTTAATAAGGTTCTGCAAGGCCACGACCGCGTCAATCACCTTCCGCGTGGCCGATTCGACCTCATCATCGTCCAAAATGTCCCGGTCCACGCCCCGTTCAGCCACCCCGAGGATGCTTTTGACCATATAGACCGCCGCATCCTGCTTGTATTTGCCCTTCGAGGTAATAAACTTCTCGACCCACTGCACCGCCTCCACGATATACGGCAGCAGCTTCAGGCCAATCTGCACAAATCCCATCACTCCCCATCCTTCCTCACCGGAGACACGAACCTCCGCTGCACAAAACTGACAATCGCCACCAATGTCGAGACCGTGATGGTCAATTCTTCGACCGTCAGGTCGAGGCCAAACGCCGCCGCGACCGCGACCGCAATCGTCACCACGCCGCCAAACAGCACCGGCTCCGTTTGAATCGTGTGTTTCCCTCGCATGATGTTTTTTACCGTCTGCGTGACCGTCGCCACCACCTCACGCTTGGCCTGCCGGTCCACTTCCGCTGCCGCTAGCACGTTTTCGACCCCTCGACCCACGAGCCAGCTGACCACCTTCGCCTTTAGCCGCCCAATCACGCGACCACCATCTCCGGTTCGTCGGGCAACTGTCCTCCCGGAAGAAACTGCAACACCAGCGGCGTCAACCCCTGAAGTGGCGTAAACGTCAACATCAACATGCCGCCCTCAAAATCCGAGGTCTGCGCCGTGCGGAGCAGACACTCAATGTAAATATCATCAGGCGGTTCCTCGTCCATCCAGATGCCGTGCTTCTTCGTCCCCTGAAACGATTCCCGCCGCTGGTCGTAGCTCTTCAGCCCTAACTCTGACAATCCCGGCGCCCCGTGATACCGCTCGGCGTGTTTCACCCACACTGTTTCAATCGCATCCGTCACCCCCGGCTTCCGTGAGAAATGCTCAATCAGATGCCGCGGGATAAACCCACTGCCGATGGCGTTCATCGGCCCCATCATTTCCAGCTGCCCAATATCGCGCACGGTCTTCGACGTATCGCCCACCGCCCAAAACGACACCGGCTCGTCAAAGCGCCGGCCCGTCCACCAGTGCGGATAGAGTCCGGTCAAATGCGCGGTGGTTTCATACGCCCCGGCCTGCGTCTTGCCAATGCGGTTCGCGGCAATCATCAGACGCTCCCGCTGGTGCGACTCGAAAAAGCGCACATGCTTCTGATACAACACGCGACACATCCCCACATGGTCCGACGTCTCCATCGAGGTCGGGTCACACTGGTCGGTGCAGTCAGGGAAGTAGGTCGAAAACTTCCCCGTCGCGCGGTCCACGCGCATCGCGTGAACGGCCGCGCGGAGTTCATCCGGGGTGGTCACGACCGGCGAAACTCCTGAATCAACATCACCGCCGCCACCCCGGCCACCGTCCCCGCTTCCCCATTCAAGGCCAGGTCGTAATGCGTCGCGGTCAACAACTGGAGCGTGAGCAGCGCGCCACAAATCACTACCACGCGCAACAGTTTCCACACGGGATGCGATGGCTCAGCGAGGCGTTCGCCAATCGTCTTATGAAGACGTCTCGTCTCGTAGCTCATCAATCGACTCCCCGTCCTTGGTGAGAAAGCCCCCGACGTAGCCACACACCGCACACTTCAACCAGCCATGCGCGGTGTGGGCATGGAGTGCCTCGCGCTCACATTTATGGCACCAGCGACTCGTCATACCATTGGTGGCAGCGCAGGCGCCCCCACGGGTGGCGCCACAGGCTCCTCCACGGACGGCGCGCCGTCCAGCGAGTCGCTAATCAGCTGCGACGCCGCCGCGGCTTCCTCCGCCGAGGCAAAGGTCAGATAGTCGTTCAACTCAAACGCCTTGGCCTCCGCGTCCTCAAGGGACATCTCGACGAGTTCCCCATCCAGTTCCCGAATCGTGGGAAACAGGTAATGGGTCCCGTCCCGCTCAATCGAGGTCGTCCGCAGTGAACTCGATGTGCCATCGGCATTCTTTAGACGCTGCGCCCCGGCCTTCGACGCACGGCGATACCACGCCTTGGTGCGCGCCTCGTCCAGCACATCCTTCGACGGTTCCCCGCCGGGAGGCTGCACCCGTGGCGCCCCCGCGTCCGCAATGGCTTCCGGGGTATCGGTCGGACTTTGAATATCTATGGCCATCTCTTACTCCTTCGCTAACAGGTTCCGCGCGACCTGCACCACCGTGTCCCGGTCGATGTCCCCCCAGTCCACACGATGCCGGGCCGCCTCCAAATAGCGCACCAGCAACTGCGGTCGCGTCAGGGACTCCCGCCGGTAGTCCAGCGGACGATGGGTCCCCGATCCATGGAGAAACCCTATCTCGTCCCGCGTTTCCCACCCGCGTGTCCCGGAAAGGTCCAGCCTTTCCAAGCCTTTGAGTGACGGGAAGAACCCCATCAGTGGCCGAGAAACAGGTCGAAAAGTTTAATCTTCCGTTCCCCGGTCGCCGCGCGCACCACCGGCTCCATGTCAGGACCGGCTTTCCGCGGACTCGACGAGGCCGGCGGTTCAGGGAGATTCACATCCCCCAAGCTCGGCTCAAACGTCAAAGTGTCAATCGTCGGCGCAGGCTCCGCCGTGCGTCCCCGCCAGCCACAATCCGCCGCGCCACCTTTGCTCCCCGCCTTCGCAATCGTGGACCCGCTCGGGTCATCCATTTTCATTTTCATCACTACGCCCTCCGTGACTTGTTCATCTTGCCCAAGGTCTGGGCCAACCTGGCGCGCTGCCCGAGCTTGCCCTTCGATTTCGCCGCTCTCGACAGCGTCTTCTTCGGAATCGTCGCGCCCTTCTTGACGCCTAAACTTTTTCTGAGTGCGCCGGGTTTCTTAATCGCGCCCTGAATCCAGTTTGCCATTGTCAGGTCCTCTTAGCGACCACGCGAGACATCCACGGCCTTCTTCAGCCTCTTCGAGGTCGCTCGATTGCTCTTCCATCCGCGCACGAGCTTATCCGTCAGGACTTTCCCAGCCCTCACCACTCGTGGTGGAATCATGGTCGGTGCGATTGCTATTCTTGTCGCCAGCGACCGCTTCGCCACATTCGCTGTATATTGACTGAATGTCGGAGACTTCCATTTTGGCGCTGAATCCACCGGCCCAGAAGCCACATCCGCGACCTGCTTCATTTCATTGCCTGTCTTCGCCATCGTCAGAGTCCTCCAAGCGGTCCATCCGGTCGCACCGCCAGTGAATAAATTCTCTCGCCAGTTCCTTCGGTGTCCTGTCGGTCCCCACAGGGTCCAACCATGACGCCCGACGCTTCGTCGGATTGACCGGACAGGCACACTCGTCAATATGCCGCCCATGCGTTCGACACCACACCCCCATGCACGAGGGACAGGTCACCCACGCCGTGGGCGGAGACCAACTGTAGGTTTCCGCTAGCCCCGCGAGTGACGGTTGACGGCTCCCCTCGACCATCTATCTTCTTCCCATCAACTGTTCTGTTCCCTTCTGTTCAGTTCCCTTCGGTTCCCTTCGGTTGTACGGGAACTTTTAGGAATCCCCGGGAATTTCCCGGAAATTCTGGGAGGTCTTTAGAATCAATAGGTTAGTAGGAGGTCCTTGATTTCCTCTTGGAGGAGGTTTTTCTGGAAATTTTGGGCGTAGCCCGTCGAAGTGCGCCCGGTTGGGCTTTTGTGCGACCCGCAGCCACATCTTGGCATCGTCATGCCCCCTTTCGGCTTCCCTCACTATGCAAAACTTTTTTCAGAATGTCCAGCCCCGGACAGTGGGATGGGACCCACTATATAGGGGCGGGGGTTCGGCCCAGATTCGATGGATACCCCCACCCTCGCGCGCGCGAAACTAAAGGAAGCTGCTGCTGCTGCATCCTTTATGTGCCAGGTTTCACGACCTTACCTTTGGATAGCTCCTGCTGCACCACGGTCAATACTTCTGTGGCCTCTTCAACCCGACGCAGTTGGTCATCACTACATTGATGTAGCTCGTCGGGTGACAGGGATACCACGGCATGAGCATGGAGGTGGCGCTCGGGAATGATGCCGAGATACTTCGAGAGCAGCTGCAACGCGGCCACCCGGTCAACCAAGCGCACCCGGCTCATCCTCGTGACACCATCAACTTCGGTCAGGTCGAACTGCGCGACACTGCTGGCGGCCTGAGGCGATAGCTCGTGGACGGGGAGCATCCGTCCCTCATCATCTACAAGACCTCGTGGCGAGGCCGTGGCGATGTCCAGCAGGCGCCGTAGGATGTCATCAGCGGAGAGTTCCACCCGGTCGAGGCGCTCCCGATGGAGCTTCACGATGAGGCCGCTAACGTCATCATTTGTAAGCAGCCTCGCAGCCCCCTGCCGACCATCCTGACCCCCGTAGACCCGACGATAGGCTGCGGCCCCGTTCAGGTCTTTGACGTATTCGTAGCAGAACCGTTTGCGCTTTTCGTTAAGTTTCATGGGACCACTCTGCCTGAACCCCACCCAGCCTGCAACCACCCTGAGTCGCAGGCGTGATTTCATGTTGACATTCCCACGGCATCCAGATTAAGCTAGCACCTCACTTCAAGATGCCTACTAACACTCAGCCCTGCCAGCGGTGGCGCAACAAGCGCGACAGCTACCGCCCAGCCGGGGAACTGATCCAGCCAGACCGTTACAACGTGGCCGAGCTTCGCGGTGACGCCGTGGCCAAAGCGTTTGTAACCCACCATCACTACTCCGCAACATACCCCTCCGCACGATTTCGTTTCGGGATGTTTGAGGGCGAGAAGCTCGTCGGCGTTGCCGTCTTCAGTCATCCCGTATCCAACAAGGTCCTCACCAATGTGTTCGGTGGGGACGCGCTGGAGTCCGCCGAGCTTGGGCGCTTTGTCCTCTTGGACGAGGTCCCGAGCAACGGGGAAACATGGTTCCTTGCGAAGTGTCGGCGCGCACTGAAGTCGCAGGGACTGCGAGGGATCGTTTCATTCTCTGACCCGGTGGCGAGGGAGACAGAGGACGGAGAGCAAGTCTTCCCGGGACACATTGGGACGATTTATCAAGCCAGCAACGCGGCCTATCTCGGACGCGCCACCGGGCGCACGTTGCACTTGCTGCCCAGCGGTCGGGTGTTCTCTGCCCGAGCGCAGTCCAAGATTCGAAACAACGAACGTGGCTCACACTACGCCGTCGAGCAGCTGGTGGCGGCCGGGGCGCCGGTCACGACGCAGCCTGACGCCGAGTGGCTGGACACCGCGATGGAGCGGGTGACACGCAAGCTGCGTCACCCCGGCAACCATCGCTACGCATGGGTCCTCAACGGCCCGAAGCTCACGCAGTTGAGCCAACGCTATCCAAAGTTTTCCACGCGCGGGAACAGCGACCTGTTCGACTTCATGGCCGCGCAGCGAGGGACCATTTCATGACCGACACACGGACCATTGTCGCGGTAGACCTCTACTGCGGCGCAGGAGGCACCAGCACGGGGGTGCAGGCGGCGGTGAACGAGTTGAACGCGCGCGCGACCAACACGCGCTTTGACTTGAAGCTCATCGCCGTGAACCACTGGGACAAGGCCATCGCCTCGCACAACCAGAACCATCCAACCTTGGATGGCCGATGCTGCGACATTCGCTCCATTGACCCCGAGGACATCGTGGCGGAGTACGGGCAAGTGGACCTCCTGTGCGCCAGCCCTGAATGCACGTATCACAGCAATGCGCGGGGAGGACGGCCCTTTCAAAATCAGAGCCGCATTAGCCCGAACTTGCTGCTGCAGTGGGCCGAGGTGTTACAGCCCAAACAGATTCTGATCGAGAACGTCCACGAGTTTCGCAAGTGGGGGCCGTTGCGCGAAACGGGCCGAGCCTTGAACCCCGACACCGGCAACATCGAGCCGATCTACGAGCGCATCAAGGAGCGCGCCGGGGAATACTACGACGCCTTTGTCGAGAACTTGCGTCAGCTGGGCTACACCGTGGAGGACAAGGTGTATGTGTGCGCCGACTACGGGGACCCCACGACGCGCAAGCGCCTCTTCATTCGCGCCCTGCGCCATGACGGTGCGACCCTCGCGCCAGCGTGGGCGCGCCAGACGCATGCCCAGACGGGGACGTCCCCCTTCGGACAGAGCCTGCCACGCTGGCGCACGAGCCGCGAGTGCATCGACCTCACGCGCCCCGGGAACTCCATGATCAATCGGAAGACGCAACAGGTGGCCGCGACATGGAAGCGCGTGTGGCAGGGCTTCCGTCAGGATTTGGCGGCGAAGGGCTACGAACTGACCGCCGTGACGATGCCCGACTGTTCCAAGCATGCCCAGCCCACGGACCTCCCAGAAGTGGACGAGGCGGTGCTTGGCGCGGCGGGGGACTTTCTCACAGACATCGCGTTCACGCTGCCGCAGGACGGGCGCGCGAAGCCGAGGTCGATGGACGATCCGATTTCCACCGTGGCCACCGCTGGGGCCATTAGCGTCATCCAGCCAAAACCCGTCCACCCCTTCATCGTCACCCCGAACGGGGAGCGCGCAGGGCAGCTGCCTCGGACGCACTCCATTGATAAGCCGATGCCCACCGTAGCCTGCAGTAATCGATTTCAGATGGTGGCGCCCAAGCTGCAAGCGTTTGTCACTATCCAGCGCAAGCACGGCGGCGCGCGCACCCTCGACGAGCCGCTGGCCACAATCACCGCAGGCGGCGGCCACCATCAAGTCTGTGAGCCGTTTCTCATCGCCTACTACGGAACCGGTCACGCCCACTCGCTGGACACCCCGCTCCCGACGCAGACCACCAAAGCGCGGTTTGCGCTCGTGACGATTCGCTGCACGAAGACCGACGCCGAGGACGGGTTCCTGCTCGACTTCGACAGTCGTATGTTGTGGACCGACGAACTGGCCAAGGGACAGGGCTTTCCTGAGGGCTACCAATTCGCCGGGAACAAAACGGAGCAAGTGAAACAAATCGGAAACGCCGTCCCCGTGAATACTGCGAAAGCACTCAGCCTCGCAGCACTTGAACAAATCCTCGATGAGGAAAAGGAGAACATCGAATGATTAAAGACAACCCTCTG
>Ga0098039_1000835_pt1 | contig 12356 bp, 16 predicted proteins | sample 6_EtaG_FD_75047 | JGI IMG/M metagenome (GOLD analysis project Ga0098039, IMG submission 75047) | Marine viral communities from the Subarctic Pacific Ocean - 6_ETSP_OMZ_AT15160 metaG | ecosystem: Environmental > Aquatic > Marine > Oceanic | place: Pacific Ocean | collected 2015-01-08 | reverse complement strand
CTCCTCGGCGGACCTTGCACCGCCGGCCGGGTCAGGGTCGGCGACCTTTCCGCGTCTTCGGCGTTCTCGTCTGCAAACGTGGGCGGTTATATCGAGGCCAGTGTCCTCCGGGTCAACAGCCCGTCAGAGCTTGACGAGATCGAGGGGATATCGGAGATCGTGATCGATCTCCACGCGAGCGCCTACACCGCCCCGGACCCCTTCGATCCTTTCTTCGCATCGCTTGAAAGGGGCTACTCGGTCAACTTTTACGCGAAGATCGAAGGGGCCGATCGCCTCTTCACTGAGATCGATACGGGACTTTCGGCCTCGCCGCGGACGACGTCGGCCACGCTCGTCATGGGATCAAGCACGTCGATCGCGTGGCGTGTCGAGCGCGATTCCGGACGAGTCGGCGGCGGCCCGATCCAAATCGGCATCCTGGATCCCGACAACGATCTGGAGATCTTCGGGCTCCCGACAAAGAAGACGGAGATCGCCGCGTCGGTTGCCTTCGACGCCAATCAATTCACAGTCACAGACGGATCCCAGTTCCCTGGGCCCTTTCCTCATCCCGTCTACATTGGGAAAGAGTTGATGGTCCTCACCGGTGTCGTCGGCGATACTATGGTGGTCTCCCGGGGGTCTTTCGGGCCTCGGTATGATTTCGCGGCCGAGGGCCCGAGCGCTTACACCACGGTGTCGGATCGGTGCCATGTTTTCACCGGAAAGATCGTGGAGCTTTGGGGCCAATTGCTCGACCCATTCGGGCGATCGGTCGCGGCGGCCCTCGATGACCAGTGGTGCCGAATGCTCCACCACGGCGAGCTTACGGGCACCCCAGGGTATGACGCCGGAGTGTGGGCGCTTCACCTCCACCCGCTAGAGAATCGGTTGAAGAGGGAGCTTGGAACGGAGTTCACGCAGGTCCTCCCGGGCATCAACACGGGCGAAGACGGGGTGATCGCCGCGTTTGATGCGGATCCCCGGGCGCCGATCCGGTCGACGGACGTGATTCAATATGACATCGATTTCCGCACGGGTGTAGACGAGTGGTACCAGAACACATTTCTTGTCACGATCCAGGATCTGATCGATTCATCCTCGACCGTGTTCACGGGCGCGGCGTCGGGTCATGCGCCCTTAATCACCGAGCACGTTGGCGGGGCCGATCATGCCGTCTCCGTCCAGGCATTCGTCAAGAAGGTCGTGGAAATGACCGCGGCTTTCTTGTTCAAAAAAAGCGCGGCCTCGGCCCAGGACGAGCCCGTTAATAAGTATTTCCAGGCGGCTGTTGAAAAGGTCAAGGTCATCGATTCCGTTCTATGGTTTAACGTTGTAAATCAGCTTCCGGTTTCCTCCCCCTGGCCGAGTTTCTCCTCCGCAGATGTCCGGATCATGATTCACCCGCCAGCCGGCGTGGCCGGCACGTGGTGGCGGCGACCGATCGCGATCACCCACGACGCGCCTTATGGGACTCCGAGTTTCTTCGACTTTGCGGCCTGGGGGGAATACGCGTCAAACGACATTGAACAGGCATGGCAAGAGATCGGCCTGGGGGGCAAGGATTGCCCATTTCTTACGATCAACTCGTCTCCCGACGTTCTCGGCCTGTCCGGATCGTTTCTCACGAATCCGGCGGGGGGCGTGGTCGTCGACGCGTATTTTCTCGCGGAGGACGGAGAAACCGAGCTTATTAGGTCAGAAAGGGCGATGGGGCTACAGGACGGGCGGATCCTTGTTTGGAAGCTATCGCGGACCTTGCAGCAAACCCAGGCGGTTGATCTCTTCGCTCACGACGTGAAGATCCACGCGATCTCGAATTTAACCGGAACTTTCGGAGTGCAGATCGCCAAGGTCCTCCAGGGCTCGGGGACGTCGTCGCGGGGCGCTTATGATCTCGTTGGGGCCCATTCGGGCTACGGGATCGAGGATATCCACATCGACGAGGGATCGATCGTTGGTTTCCAGCCCCTCAGCGCGCCGACATTCGTTCCCCCGAAGCAATCACTGGTTAAGCTCTTCGGAGGCCTCCTCGGGTCTCTACGCCACGCCCTGGGCCCTGTCCGCTCTGGTCAGCGCCTCAAGATCGGGATTGTGCCCACCCGGCCGGTTGGCCTCCCGACTATGAAACTCATGGACTCGGACCTCCGACGGGATCGGCCCCCGAGCGTGCAACGTGTCGGAGTGGGCCCCAATATCGTCGAGTTTAACCGGACACGGGTACCGGGGATCGACACAAAGACGACCATTACCTATCGGCTATTGGCCGACATCCAGGCCCGGGGGGGCGTCTCTGGGCGATACGACTTGCCGGGAGCTAACGGGTTTATCTTCGACGCCCTCGCCGCGCACGCGGCCGGGGGGATCATGATGTCGGCGATGGATCTGATCGCGTACAGATTCCACGTGGGGCCCCATAAGGATTGGCTTCCCGGGCAGATCTGCAACGTCAACATCACACACCCTGGGGTTTATGATTGGCACCGGGACACCACAGGGCTCCAGGCTCTCGGGGTCATAATGGACACCCGCCGCCGGTTCAACGGGGAGTGCGAGATCACGGTCCTCGTCGCGGGATCACAGAAACCCGCGGCCCTGTGCCCCTCGGTCAACGTCACCGATCTCGATGGGCTAAACCTGACCGTTTCGGAAAACGAATTTCCAAATGGGTCGGCGATCTTCGAGGGGACAAATCAGGCCCTTGTGTACCGGGCGGGGGTGCTCGATTGCTATACCGAGGTCCGGATCGGATCGATTTCCGCCGATGGCCTCCGGTTCACTCTCGACTCCGCCCCGTCCTGGCTTACGGCCCTTGACGGGGCAGTGACGGCCTCGACCGCGGTTTTCATCACATACCCCTCCGACGACAACGGATCAATCACTGAGCTACAAGAGAAGGGCTTCGCGCACTTCTCCGACGGGGGTACCTGGGAATGAGCTACATCAAGATCCCGGACGGATACGCGTCGAGCGAATTGGGAGCGTCGGGGGGCGTGGCCATCGGAAAGCCGATCGCGCCGGCGGCAATCAAGACCGTGTGCGAAAATAACGAATTCATGTGGGGCCGATTCTCTGGGCCCCTCGCGGCGTCGGTCTTCGAGGGGACGAACGAGTACGGCAGCGCCTTTCTTTTCAATCAGTCATTCGTTGAGCTTTTGGAGCACTATGATCCATTTACCCGAAAGGATCAGAACCCGATCCAGGTCGGCTTTTGGGACATTGTGGCCGAGGAATCCGAGTTCGAGGATGTGTGTGTGTGGCGCGTCCCTCCGGATCCGGAGGCCCGGCCCCTGATCTTGTCTATGATCGTTTCCCCCGGGGCGTTTGGCGGCGACGTATCATATGGGTGGGCAGGAGAAGCCAAGACCGTCGCAGCGTTGACCGGGACCGGGTCGACGTTTCCCCCGCCCCCCGCCGACTACGTCCAGGCTCGTCAATATGAGGTGGCCCGGCCCGATGGCGCGGAGAGAACCTTTATAATCGCCGGCCGCGGCGGGGTCAGTGGGATCGGTTTCCACTCGGCCCTTCTGACCCGGAAGACCTACCAGGACGCAGGCAACGCGATCGACACCCCGACCGGATCGGGCTTCCGACACGCCAGGGTTGACAACTCCACGAGCGGATCGGATCCGCGGCGCATCAAGGCGACGGAGCCACTCACCGACGAGCTACTTAACCGGCTCGTTGACAACCCCCGGATCCTCGTCGAGTCGACGCCTATGACACTACTTCACGTGTCCGCCCCGGTGCTCAATCAATCGTCGGACACCCATTATGCGGAGGCCGTCCACAAGGGCCACGCATACGGGGGCGCGGGAATCGCGGCCGATGGAATACAACAGCCCGTGGCCTCTCTTCCTCTCTTTTCCGCCTACCGGCAAAGTGTGCGCGTGGTCGCATATTGGATCGGCGGCGCTGATAGCACGCTTCGATGCTACCTAAGTAGCGATGCCCGTGTAGATCTCGCCCCGTCCGCAAATTCCCGGCCGACCTCGGCCGACGTGGGCGAGGACGTCAACTGGGTCGAGGCCTCCACGGAGATCGACGCGGGGATCCACCACTTTAAGGCCTTCGTCGACGGCCCACACTCCCAGGACTTCTATCTCCACTCCCTCCAGGTCATACAGGATCCAGCATGAAACAGATCGATCCCGGGATCACTTGGCTCGAAAAGGACGCGACCTTTCCCGCCTCGCCCATCGCCCACGGGTCCACGGCACAGGCCCTTTGGCCGGTCGTGGCCGACACGATGCAAGTGGCCGCCCTTTGGGCCGTTCCGCCGATGCTTTCGATCAACCTTCCGGGCCTTTCCACGGAGATAATCGACAATGAAGGCGAGTATCCCTTCGAGGCCGGCGGGGCCCACAGATTTCAAAGGTGGTTCCATTTTCCGATGAACCCCCTCAAGAATCGGTTTAAGGTTTGGGTATGTTGCACCGGCAACGGGGCGGTTTTAATCGACCAGCTAACGGGGCTCGCCGAGTTCGATCTTGAAACGACCACGGTGATTACCATCGGGCAGGGGTCATCAGAGGAAGAGACCTCTGGGCCGGCGTTCGCCGTGATCCAGGAGGGCCCGGTGATGGCCTCGACGCACGCGTCGGAGGCCAATCACTTCACCGAATCGATCCGGATCGGTGTAGACTCCGACGGGGTCCGGATCTGGGGGGTGGCGATCGAATGCATCCGGACTGACTTCAACCTTCCGGATTCCGTGGCTTAGTCAATATCTTGACGCGCCAACGGTGGCGCTGTACAAAAAACAAGGGGGGACCAAATGAGCGAATCAATTCTAGTAAATGCTAGCAGCGCCGCGAGCGGATCACAGGCGTTCTACACGCACCGGGCCGATCGGGTGCTTGTCCGTTGCGTTCCGACCGGGGGAGGTACTCCGACGGTCTTCATTCGGGGGACGGTGACGAGTGAAGAGGCGGACGTTGGATCCGAGATCGACGGAGCGACAAGCGTTCCCGATACTGGATTCATCACCGCGATCGCCGATGAGCCTTTTTACAAGGTAACAGTGGTCTGGTCGGACCTGGGGGCCGGTACGCTCTCCGTGTATACATACGTCGGGGGTGCATCATGAGCCCGGTTAGAAGCTACCCAAAACGGACCCACAAGATCGACGAGATCAAGGCCCGAAGCGACGACGGGATCGACCTCGTCGACGACCTGGGGAATCTGGGGATCTCCATCGACGACGGGGGCCACGTCGGGATCGGGACCGATGACCCAGAACGGCAGCTTGACGTCGAGGACGGCTCCAACTTTCCACAGGTCCGGATCACCCACACAGACGACACCCACTACGCCGAGATCGAGGCCACATCAAACGGGACTCTGAGGATGACCCCCAGTTCCCGCACGGCCCAGATCGACACGGGTGACGGAAACGGTGGAAACCTCCAGTTTACAAAGTCCGGGGGGATCGTCTCCGGGGGGATCTCTTGGGATACAGGCGATCAGGACGTCACCGTATTCAGCGAGGCCGATCTCAAGCTCGGAGCGGGGGGATCGGATCCGGATGTCTTTATCGACAACGGGGGAAACGTGGGCGTTGGGAGCGCCTCCCCAGATCGCCGGCTTGACGTCGAGGACGGATCCGACGTGCCGCAGGTCCGGTTGACCTACGATGGATCTAACTCGGCTGATCTTTTCGCCACATCAAACGGGACCCTCCGTTTAAGCCCCTCGTCTCGGACGGTCCAGGTGGACACGGGCGACACGAACGGTGGAAACCTCCAGTTCACAAAGTCCGGCGGGATCGTCTCCGGCGGCGTCTCCTGGGATACCGGGGATCAGGATGTCACGGTATACAGCGAGGCCGATCTAATGCTAGGCGCGGGGGGCACCTCGGCGAAGGTCTTTATAGACAACGGCGGCGACGTCGGGATCGGAAACACCGACCCGGCCGAAAAGCTCGACGTTACGGGGACGGCCACCGTCGACGGGCTGCAGATCGCCTCGTCGGGCACGATGACCAACATAATCGACGACGACACGATGGCCACGGCGAGCGCCACGACCCTCGCCACCTCGGAGTCGATCAAGGCGTACGTGGACGCCTCCGGAGGCGGATCCGGTGATATCACCGCGGTGAGCATGACCGGCGATTCCGGGGGAGAGCTAAACGTCGCCAGCGGAGACGCCGACTTTACGATCGCCGGCGGGACGGGCATCACAACCTCGGGGAGTTCCACCACCGTCACGATCGCCGGCGATAACGCGGCCGCCGACGGATCTACAAAGGGTGTATGTGCTTTCACGGCCGCCGACTTCTCGGCGTCCACCGGCGTTATTTCGCTATCGGAGGAGCGCGTCCAGGACATCGTCGGTGGGATGTTCTCGGGAAACACCGAGACCAACATCACCGCGTCGTATGAGGACGGGGACGGCACGATCGATCTCGTTGTTAGTAACGATCTTTCCGCCTTCGATAATTCAAGCTCGGGGTTTATCACCGAGGAATATATCACCGTCACGAGATCGGCCCAGTACGCGGGGGCCCTGACCGCGGGAAATATTTATTTCAGACGGTACCCGGGGAGCTATCACACACAGATCACCACGAGTATCGCAGACGACGCGACGACGATCCAAAATCAGTATCTGACGGGCTACACGGGCGCGGCCTTTATCGCTCCCCGGGCGTTGACCATCTCGAAGATCTCCGCTTCGGCGAAGGTCAACGCCGGATCCGGTCAAGACCGCTTCCGGGTATGGTGCCTCAAGGGGACCCCGCAGAACGCGGCCGCATACGACGGAACGACGACTTTGACAAAATGCGCATACGCCGATCTTTACGACGCCGGAACCGACTTCGTCGACAACTATGTCTATGCGGTAACAGGGCTCACCGTGGACGCCACGGACTCGATCTCCGCTGGCGACGTGGTGATCATGGGCCTTGAGCCCCAGGGCGGATCAAGCGGCGCGACTAGTTACCTTACGATGACGTTCGAGTTCAAAATCACTTAGGGGGTCCCATGATTAGAATAATGAAGATCGCCGCCCGGGAGGCCCTCCAGGCGGATCCCAGGGCTTGCACGCTCGCCGACGATCGGCCGGCATCGATTGAGATCACATTCGGCGCAGGGCCCGAGCGGACCGGTGCCATGATTGCGATCCCGGCATACGACGACGACGGGGATCCGATCGGTGACTCGGAGATCGGAGAGACCATCACGGCGATCGAAGCCCTGATCGCCGACCACAACGCGAGCGCGTGAGATGGGGATCGGCGGCCTTTGGGTCCACCGGATCGATCGGTGCGAGGGCGGACCGGCCGGGGTAATCGCGGCGTGCATTGCCACCGGCGCGGATCGTCTGATCGTCAAGTGCCGAGACGGGCGATCGGCGTACAACGAAAAAGAGATCGGGATCCTGGCGTCGATGGCGATGGCCGAGGGGATCCCGTTCTTCCCCTGGGCGTGGCCATACTCGACAGAAAAGCACGGAGACCCCGGCTATATCGACGCCCAGGCCACCCGCATCGCCGAGGACGCCCGGAGGCTCGGGGCGGCCGGGGTGATCCTCAATATCGAGGCCCCTTTTTCCTGGGGCTACGGCCACCGCTGGGCCGACCGCCACGCCGATCAATACGGCTCGAAACAAGCCCGGCGCGCAGCCCTCAGGGAGCGGACCCGCGAGCTACTGACGACGACCCGATCGGGAATCGATAGCGCGATCCTGTGCGTGTCAACATTCCCGACCCCGTCGTCACATGCGCTCGCCTTTGACATCATGGCCAAGCTCTCCGACGAGATCCTCCCTCAATGCTATTTCAAGGGCCACGGATGGGAGTCGAAGACCGCCAAGGCGATCGGCCAGTGGAAGAAACTCGAAGCGAAGGTGATCCGATTCACCGGCCCGGGATGGAGGGGCCCCACAAAAATGAGATCGATGGCCGCCGCGGTTCGCCTCGTCCAGGGACTAGACGCCCCGATCGACTGGTGGGTCCTCGACAAGATGGACTCCGGAGAGCTTGACGCCGCCGCCGCTCTGATGGGGGGGCAATGCCCGGTCACGTCTTAATATGCCCTGACACGCCCGGGATCACCCCCTCCACGCTCTCCCGGATCCTCCGTGCCCCCTTGGTCGCACTTCCGGCCGCGAGGCGCTTACACGCGATTTTCGGAGCTTGCGGCACCGGGAAGACCCGAGCGGCCCGGATCCTCGGCGCTCGGGTGCCAGATTCGGCCGGGGAGATCCGGAGCGCCTCCGAGGTCACGATCGAGCTTACCGAGCGCGATCTCTCCGAGCTTGACGATCTTTTTGCGGCCATCCGATCGACCGGCGGAACGGTTCGCCACATCGGGCGGCGGCCGGGCATTGTGGATAGGCAACAAGCCCGGCGCTCCGCTGAAGGGCTCCAGGGGGCCGTCAGAAGCCCGGAGGCCCTCCTCGGGACCCGATGGGCCCGGAAAAGCGATCCCACGTTCCTGGGCTCACTGCGCTCCAAATGGCCGGGGGTGATCTCGTGGTGAACTTCCTAACGAGATTCTGGCCCATGATCGTTGGGGTGATCACCACTCTTGCATTCGGCTCCCAGGCGCTCTATGGGCTCGGCACGGCCCGGGAGGACATGGCGCACGCCCACGAGCAGGCGGCGAGCGAGATCGGCGAGCTTGATCAAAGGCTCGACGCCCACGAGCAGAGGGCGAGCCACGAGACCACGGCGATCCGGCTAGAGCGGATCGAGGTGACCCAGACCGCGATCGCCCGGGACGTCGAGCGGATGAGCGGACAACTGGACAACATCGCCGACGACCTCCGGGACGTCGTGCGGACAAGGGGAACGCATGGACACGATCGGTAAACTCCTCGCAATCGCCGGGATCATCATGTGGGGCGGGTGCCTATCGGATGCCCAGATCCGCGACTCGATGACCACAACGGCGGACTGCAGTCTACATACGACGGTGTCGTGTACGATCCAGGCGTTCGTTGACTGCAGGACGCCCAAGGAAAAGACCGGCCCGGGTTGGAAGGGATACGCCCTGTGCCTCTTTGATTCGGCGAAGCATTGCCAGCTAATGGGGCTTGGCCGATGTGCGGCCGCCGGGGTCATCGCCGCCACCGGCGCACCATTCGGAGGCGGCGGGACGTTCTCGACCGTGTCGATGATGTCGACCGGGCCTCTCCCCTGTGATCTGGAGGTGGCGAAGAGTTGCGTGGAAGACGTGACGATCGAGACTCAGGGCGAGGCCGTCGACGCGGTTAGCGAGTGCTACCGGAGGATCTGCTCTGTGGGGTCCTCCGCTCCCTGAGCCTGGACGTTGAGCGCCTCAAGAACCGCCGGGAGAGTCCGGAGGGGCGCGCCCCGAATCATTCCCCCCTGTGCATCTTCGGCCCCCTCGGCCATCCCCGACACCCGGAGCAAGTGGAGCACGGCGATCGCCGACTCGATGACGTCCGTTATCGTGGCCGGGTCTCCGTCGATCAAGTCGTCAACCATATCGGCGGCGCGGCCACTTAGACGGGCCCCTATTGTTCGATCCTTTTTCATCCCAGATCCTCCTCAGATGCACATCAGCGCAACAATAATGAAAAGCACGAACGCGGGGCCGAAGCACGGCTCCAGGATCGCGTCGAGCTTGTCGAGCTTTCGGTTTCGTTCTCTTCGGTTCCATTCTCTCCGGTTCATGGTGCCACCTCCATCCTGTCCACGAGTTCCGCCAGGGCTTCCTCCGCCCTCAACTTCGCGTCGCTCTGGGTCTTGGCCCGGGCTTCCCATTCCCGGGCGTTGCGGTCGAGCTTGCACACCGCTTGCCGGAGCTTGGACACCTTGAGGCGTTCTAGGTCCAGGGCGGCGAGGGCTTCGGCCAGTTCTCTTTGTAGGTCTAGCATATCACTGCGCCCCCCCGCCCAACCGGGCGATCTCGGAGTTCGCCAGTACTAGACGCCACTCGGCCGCCCCGAGCGACTTGGCGCACTTGTAATAAGTCGCTCGGAGATCTTCCAGTTCGACCTTGAGGGCGTCGTTCGCATCATGGGCGGCGGACAGCCTGATCGTCGTCTTTAGTGTCATCCCGGTCAGGACCTCGAAGGTGTCATCTGTTCTTCTCTCCTCCTTGAGGGCGGCGATCTCTTCCCGGGCCTCCTCCAGCCGATCAAACCACCACTGGTTCGTTTTCGCCAGATCGGTCTTTGCTCGTTCTGCTATCGACATGATGGGCTTTACTTCGGGCTGCATTGCGTCTCCTATTCTAGTTGTGTGTGTATCCGTTTGTCCGGCAATCGTCGCAGAAGTGCGCCGGGTTCCGGGCGTATATGATCGCCAGGGCTTTCGAGGTCGTCTGAATCAGCGTCGAGTGGGTCCAACATTGGGCCGCCCAGGGGTTCGCCTTCCAATCCGCAGTTTCCAGGCCCGACTCAAGGGCGCGACCGGCCCAGGATTCCGTGCCCGTCACCCGGTTCCGCTCGATGTACAGGGCGCAGCCCTTGCCCCCCAGGAGCACGTTCCGATTCTGTTTCCAGACCTTCTCCGTCAAAGCGTCGCACAGGTCGGAGGCGAAGGCTCCGCGCTCTATCAGGAGCGCCTCGATTGTATTCCGGAGGTCGTCCTTTGCGTTCTTCGTTGCCGTCATCTTATTGCGCCTCCCCGCCCAAGCGGTCGATCTCTTTGTTCGCCATGATCAAACGGAAAGTCGTGTCCGTGATCGCATCGGTGCATCGGCCGATGGTCGCTTTCTTCTCGGCGATCTCTTTCCGGGCCGCGTCTCTTTGCGACGTCTTCCGGGCGAGGTCAGCATTGATGATGTTGATCTCGGATTTCAGGGTCCCGACCTCGGCGCGTGCCGTGATCTTTTGGATCTCGATCCTCGCGGCCCGAAGCTCAGTATAAACGTCCCGAAGCTCTGACCGGGCGGCTGCAAGCTCGGCCTGGGTCGGCGCAAGCTCGGGGCATGGGGCATCGTCCAGTGTGTAGGTCTCCTCTGTGAGTCGGGCGATCTCCACCTTCAGGCTCCGGATCTTGTCGGTCTCGGTCGCGGCGATCTCTTCCTTGAGCGTGGCGATCTCCCGTTCCTGACTCTCGATCTTGTACGCCCGAATCGCGAGGGTGGCCTGGATCGGATCCCACTTCCCTGTATTTCTCAGGTCTCTTTCAACGATGGTTTCGATCGCGGCATTCTGCGCGGCGTCGGCGATCTCTTTCTTGAGCGTGGCGATCTCTTCCTTGAGCGTGGCGATCTCCCGTTCCTGACTCCCGATCTTGTACGCCCGATCCCCTAGTTGGGCTTGAATCGGGGTCCACTTCTCTGTATTTCTAAGGTCTTTCTCGTGGAGTCGGACGATCTCGGCCTTTTGCTCGGCGGCAAGCTTGATCATCTGGATCATCGCTAACTCAATGGCGCGGCCGTTTGTGCCGTGGGTCTCTTCCCATTCGCTCGTCCTACCCTGGGGGACTAGGGTTTGCTCTCTCAGAACTTCCGATCCGCTCTTGGACGCCCCGATCACGTACCGGATCGGGGCGTCCTCGTGTGCGCTCTTCACGCTCTGCGATGCTCTTTCGGTGTGCCACTCTGTCGTCGATGCGTTTTGTTTCGTCGTCATGTTCTCGTCTCCGTTGTGCATTGTGTCTACCTCATCAGCGCCGGGAGACTATCCCCGACGGACGCCCGAAGGCGTTTCGGCTAGTATTCATTCAACTCCGCATCGCTGTACAGATGGAGTGGGGCCTCGGCTGTGTTCATAAAGAAAGCGTGGGCCTTCTCTCCGCGCTTCAGTTGATCAGGGCTGCCGTTAGGGCTTCCGACCAGGGCATCGAATAGCATTCGACTCAAGTGGTAGAATGGCGACGTGCAAGGGGCGTACTCCTGGACATCTGTCTTGTCTTGCCACGGACTCCTGTAGTCTGTGTCCGCCCTGTTGCAGTGGAGAATCATATTGCATAGATCGATGATGACCTCTCCGCGTGTGTGTTTCCCGTGATTTTCCCGGCTTGCAAGTCGTACTTTCACCGGCGTGTCTTCCGTGATCGCTAGGTCTTTCATGTTCTCGTCTCCGCTTTGCATTGTGTCCTCGTTGTCTCCCTCCCCAGCACCACCACCCTTTTACCTTATGTTATACGTTTGTGCAACAAAAGAACGACAAACGGTTACAAGGGGAGAGCAGTACAACGAAAAAAAAGATCATTTATTTTACACGGGCCGAGGCCGATCCGATTTTGTTGACGTGGATCGATCCGTGTAGAGGATCAAACCATCACACACAGGAGGTGAAGACATGAAGACATCCAAACCATTCTATAAGAGTCGAACGCTCTGGGGGATTCTGATCGCCACCTGTTGCCTCGTCGCGTCGGGCCTCGCCGATGCCGGGGTCTTCGACTTGGCCGGGGATCTTCGATCACACCTCATCGGGTTGAG
>Ga0098039_1000831_pt1 | contig 12394 bp, 20 predicted proteins | sample 6_EtaG_FD_75047 | JGI IMG/M metagenome (GOLD analysis project Ga0098039, IMG submission 75047) | Marine viral communities from the Subarctic Pacific Ocean - 6_ETSP_OMZ_AT15160 metaG | ecosystem: Environmental > Aquatic > Marine > Oceanic | place: Pacific Ocean | collected 2015-01-08 | reverse complement strand
CAGTCCCTGAATGAAAACTACCTAATGATAATTTAACACCTTTTTCTGTGCTATAAACGCTCTCTTCTTTATTATTTCGCCAATCGCTAAATACAAAATTTACTAACATTATCCCTCCTTATCAGCATAATTTAGATCAAGCCATGCTATAGTATGTGTTGCTGTTATTGTCGCGATACAAACCTTATTATTGCTCTCGAATGTTCTAATCCCTTTATCGTGTAGTTCGCGATGATGCTTAGGACATAAAGGGATTGCTGAGAAGTCAGACCCCTTTAAGCCAACGCCACCGCGCACAGTATGATGTGGATGAACTGGCTTGGATTGACATACCCAACATGGTCTTGAGCGTATGAAGTCTAAATATGCTCCTGAACGTCCTGGCTTATTTTTTGCTAACATTATCCCCTCCCATTTCACGCTTAAACTTCTCGTCAATCAGCTTCTGTATTCTAATTTCCTGCCCCTTATTCTGTTTCTCTAATTTCTTAACCTTTGCTTCTAACTTCTCAAATCGTTTAATAGCCCCTGGTATTTGAGATAGTTCTTTCTCAACTATTTTATCACTAGCCAAGTCTTGTAGCTTCTTTATATCGCGCTTATTCTTTGCTGTGTCAGATAGTTGCATTATTCATACCTACAATAAATATGAGCATCGCATACCTCATTAAGGGCAACTTGCCATTGTTTATATAGAGCATCTTCGCATCGAGAGCAACAAATCACATCCCAATCATCATGATGTTGGATTAAGCTCAAACGTCCACATATAGGACAATTCCAATCTATCCAATCATAAACACCACGCTTAATGCCAACAATATTTAATAAATCATCCCCCACTTTCAGATCAGATACGTCAATTTCGCGCAACCAATATGGATTGAACAGAACATATTCATCGTCGCAATAAGCGCGCACATCACAATCATTCCACATCCATTTCTTAGCTTCTTTTAGTGAACTATGAACAACAGCAATACGAAAATCATCACAGTCAAAAACATATAATCTTTTCCTAATATGGCTCATGATCCTTATATCCCCTAGCCAAGTTCTTAAACCTTAAATTTGGCATATCAAAATATAGCTTGATAGTTCCAGTTGGGCCATTGCGCTGTTTGCGTATTATGACCTCAGTTATATCATTATTACACTCTTTATCATAATAGCTTTCGCGATAAAGAAAAGCTGCCATGTCTGCATCCTGTTCCATCGTACCACTACCCCGAAGATCGCGCATCTCAGGTCGTTTATCTTCACGACTTTCAACACTACGACTAAGCTGTGACGCTGCTAAGACTGGTACATTTAACTCTCTGGCTAATCGTTTTAAGCCACCTGATATAGCTGCCAATTCCTGCTCTCTATTATTACGCACACTACTCGCTGATAATTCTTGAATATAATCAACCATAATTACGCCAATACCAAATTGCATCTTAGCATTACGAGCAATACTTTGGACTTCTTTTATATCTAAACCTGCTTCGTCTTCTATAATAATCTTCGCATCCATCAATTTAGTTGCAGCCTCGGCTAATTTAGATTGATCTGATTCTGTCAATGCGCCCATGCGTAATTTGTGACATGATATTTTACCTATTGAGCCTAGCATCCTCATCAGCACTTGTTCCTTACTCATTTCTGGTGAAAATAATAATACTGGAATCTGTAAGATTAATCCAATATATTCTATAATCGCTTGTATTAGCGCAGACTTCCCCATGCCTGGCCTTGCTGCTATGATACTATATTCCCCATTATGCAATCCTGCTATCATTGCATCTAAGTCTGGAAAGCCTGTTGATAATCCTGTAATGCCATCTTCGGTATCGCATAATTCTTGAATATGATTGAAAGTATCTTTGAGATTATCTTTAATAAATACAAGTTCAGAACTACCATTATTGCCAATTTCCATTACTTTTTTCTGTAGTCCGGCTAGAAGCTCATTACCATCGCTTTCTTTCTGAAATGAACGATTATAGAAGTATGCTGTAGTATGAATTAGCTGACGTTTTAACGCATCTTCCTTTAGTAAATCAATATGATATTCTATATTAGCAGTCGTAGGTACGCTGTCCATCATCTCATTCAAGTATGGAACACCACCTACGTTTTCTAACGTCTTATTCTTTCCTAATTGCCTCGTAACTGTTACTAAATCAATACCTGACGACTGATCAAATAAATCACCAATAGCATCAAAGATATGTCTATGTGCATCTTTGTAGAAATCTAAGCGTTGTATCTTAGCCAATCCAATAGAAACAGTAGCCTCATTAGAATCAGCCATCATCATTGCGCCTAGTATTGCACGTTCTGTATCTACGTCTTGAGGTTGTACCTTGTTTAATTGTCCTGTATCATCATTCACTACACGCCCCCAACCACTCTAAAACATTAGTAATGCCTTGCGATTTCGCTTTCTTAGCTTGTTCCTTAATATAGCGTGGTGTGTATATACGAAACAAAGCATAGAGCATTCTGGCGTCGTCAGTGGATGGTGTGTAGTAACGACAATCTATGTGACGTAATTGGTTGATACCAAAACTGTTTAGTATCTCAAGTTGTGTATGAGCAATGCCTTGTGTTTCGCTTAATTCAGGCAAGGTCTTGAATGGTACAATATCCCATGTGCTTGACTTTTGTTCTGGTTTCTTCTTAACTTCTGGCTCAGATTTTTCAACAACCACCTCCTTTAACAACGCAGGATTGATTCGATATATCCCTGGTTGTGATTTGGCAACACTTTTATAAGAGAATATGCGCCTGTTGTCTATTAAAACTTCCTTGAATATGTGTTTACGCAGTGGCCCTATATTAGTAGGCCCTGTACCACACTTCTCAGATAATGCCTTATTACCTATCTCAAAATGGTCTGGAAAACCACGCTCTTTCCATACTGATAACAAGGCTATGATTAGATCATGTCCTGGTTGACCTATTGTTTCAGGACAGTTACGAGCGTTGTATTGTGTTGTTATTTTGTCGTGAATTTGTTGAGACATGATAATACCTCAAGCTGGTAAATGAGTGTGTTTTACTTTCATACCTTTAAGTTATATACTCTAAATTAAACTTTCTCTTCAACACCTTTAACCAACAACTCAACATCCAAATCAATATCAGAATGCTCAGTCTGGAACTGCTCAACTGCTGACCTAAATGATACTTCCCACGCTATAACTTGTTCTTTGCTCATGGAAGACATTTTCGTAACGCCCATTACTTCTTTGATCTTATCAAATAAGCCTTTAGTAGCGTTAGCCCGCATAACAGCCTTGCCCATATCTAAAGCAACTTCCAATTGATGATCAACACTCAACGCTGCACTAGCCATGCCTATTGCCCAATTACCAATATCTCTCACATCAGTCAGTTTCGCTGCGCCCATAACAGCCAGAAATTGCTTTACAAGGCCTTTCTTAGACGACGCCTTAGTAGTAGTATAGGACAGCAACTCATCGCTCTCTATGCCTACTTCAAGACGCCACATTATCAAAGCCTTACCCTTTACAAAATCAGCTTTAGCCCACTTAGTCGTTGATGGTTTTTTAGGAAATGCTATAGCTTGCCACTTGTGTCGCTCATCATCATCTTCAAATACTTCTTCCTCAGTCAATAGCGCAAAAAACGCCGTCCTAGCTGGGTTTGATGGTGGCTTTTCTTTCTTGTCTTTAGACTGCTCTGGCTCTGGCTGTTTACGCTTCTGAACATCTCTAGCATCATTATCGTCTTCTGCAATCCTACCAGTTAGATTACAATAGTTATAACGTCTAGCATAGGTGATATTGCCGCCTAAGTCTTTCATATCACCACCTGATTCAGTGATTTCCAATTCTGTCTTGTCAATGGCCTCACTAAAGGCATGGCGCAATGTTGATACTAAATATTCTCTACCTTCACGAATTTCTGTTTTATCAGTAACTACTAATCCATGCTTATTCAAATGAGGATCAGTAACACGTCTTGTGGAAGGCAAACCAGCATAACTATACTTAACTCTCCCACCTTGTTTTGTCTCAAAATCAACTTTCTCAGTTTTTTCAAGTGGCTCATATTCCAGTTGAGCATAAGCCAAAGCCTCAACTAATGTTTCGTGTTTAATTACTTTAGGTTCTACTATCACTTCCTCAGTCTTTTTTTCTTCCTCAGCCATTATCATTCCCCTTTTTAATTATTGGGTGGTGTAAACACAGAAGGCCAACCAGCCAATCGCCTACGTTCTTGTTCTGCATATATCTTACCTTCGATTCTTTTTATTCTATTCATCTCACGTCGATCTGTTTTGTAATGCCCACGCGCTAGAAACACATTCCAAACATGATAAAGCCTATTAAGATAATCAGCCCTTGTTTTTTTCTTTCGTTCTACCAATATAGCATCAAATCGAGTCATCGTTACTTCTTTTTCTTTCACCATCACACCAATTCTCCTTATATTCCTCAGCAATCCACAACTTCCATACCAAACCAGCTTTCTTTAGCCCTCCCAGCCATATCAACTCGCCAATGCTACCACTCTGATAATCCATGACATTCACAGATGACATATCAACTCGTCTATCCAATGAAGCTATCATCTTAGACTTCACTCGATCAGTATCCACTTCATAGCCTGTCAACTCAAAACTGCACCAATGTGATTCCTCATTCTCATATTTTTTAATAGCCTCAAGACCTTTTTTCAACGACGACCTAACTGCCACAATCTCAACATCTTGACTCATACATTCTTTACATTCAGTATTGGACTTTTGAGTTAATATATAGATCATGTTTTCCTGTTCATCTTTCACCATGCCAAATAACCCCTCTGTCTATCTCCCTACCACAATATTTAGTTGTCACCTACAGTATACAGGATTATATTGTAAATGTCAAGGCTTAAATAGAAAAAGGTGGCAAACTATTCTATTTCTACTATTAGTTGAGCAGCCTCACGAGCATCATCTACAATATAGTCTACATATTCGCCAATTAACTTAGGATCATATACCTTTGGCGTTCTAACCATTATAGTAGTACATCCTGCGAATTTACCTGCTATCGCATCTGAAATATTGTCACCAATCATATACGAATCATATAGATTAAAATCATGCTCTAAAGCGCAGTTATAAAACATGTGCGAACCAGGCTTGACAGTACGCTTTCTACAATTACAATTCGCTCCTGGGGAATGAGGACACCAATACCAACCATCTATATTGCTACCATGAGCATCGATCTGTTGAGACATTAAATCCATAAGTGTGATCCAGCGTTCAGGCGTAGTAATTCCCATTTCAATATGCTCTTGATTAGTGATTATATATTGTTGATAATCTTGTTCATAAAGCAACTTTAGACCTTCTAAAGCACCATCTATCCAGACTATATCATCAGGCGAAGTAAGATAATACGCTTTGGGTAACTTTCCTTCGCTATATGCTTGTACTACTTCATCTGGATTATCTGAACCATATCCTTCTGGTAAATCACCTGAGCCAATAGATTTGTTGTTATGTACTAAACAACCATTTAAGTCCCATAATATATGTCGCATTCTTGTATCTCCTTTATCTGCTTTTGTAATATTCTAATCTTTCTATAAGGCTGATCGCAATTAGGCGATCTCGTTTTATGATCTAATTCAATCCTATGCACTACTGCCATCACGCCATCGCCATCTTTTACTTCTACACTCTTAGCGACACCACACTTACTACATGGCCAAATTTGCGTACTCATCAATACAACCTCTCAGACTTCAATTCCTTCTCAGTCTGTTCATCCTCAAACGTAGATACTTCCAATAACAACACAAACTGCTTTGAGCCTGTCTCGAATCTGTGATAGATATTCTTAGGTATGAAATAACGCCGTCCTTGCTCAAGCACTACTTCGTGATGATGACCGCCGGGATTCCATTCGCGCAACTTCAATTCACCAGCTAAGACTATGAAATACTCAGATTTGGTTAAGTGCTTATGTTTGGAAGATGTGAATCCAGGGAATATCGTTAGAAACTTACAACCTATATTTAGCTTTCTATCGTTCACTAACCATGCTTCATCGCCCCAGATGTGGTCATGATCTCTTTTCTCAGTTTCTAGGTTATCAATATCTATTGCGAAAATGCGCGGGAATTTAATTTCGTCCATTGGTCTCCTTCATATATTTATCCATCCATCACAATCCCAGACTTTGGTATAAAATCGCGCCATAACATACGCCAACCAGACATCATCTTCACTAAAGAAAAAGCGCGATAAATAATCACCTACATTTCCATCTTGCTCTATCCATTTTCCACATTCAGAGATTAGATCGTATGGAGAACAATCAGTTTTATTATATATCACCTGCTTGAGATTTTCTGGTAATAATTTTTCATCAATATCACATTCTATTCGCATAATACTGTCTGCCTGTCCCCACATCTGTTCGCGAGATTGATCAACAGCGCACCATCTTTCATAAGCAGTACTCATAAATCATCTCCTAAAATCAACAAAACATCCCCTATATGCTCATTCGTTTTCTTTTGTAGGTAATGTATCCAACTTTAATACTTTTTCCATCTCAGGACTAGCTACAGCATCCTCAGCTATGCCCGCCAGTATGTCAAGTAATCTATCATTACCATCACCAGGAACTACTTTATCTAATAATTTCAACTTAACATCCTGCGCTAACGTTAGCAATCCAGGAAGTATCGCATTCTTTGGGAAATTACCAGCAATATGCCAAGTCATTTTCTGTTCACCATCTTCAATATATAAAGCACATGCGAATTGAGGCACGACTTTATTATTAGGTGGTGTTGGCTGTTTAGATTGAGAAGACTTCATTTGCAATGGCTTATTTTTCATTATTCACCTCGCTATATAGTAATTGATATTCAGCTTCCCATTCATCAAGGTCAACAGTTCGTGCGCCATACAGCTTTCTGGTCTGTACTCTAGCGGCTGCATTAGCGCGTTTAATTGCTTCAACTTCATCCATACCAGAAGCCAAACAAATTGTAAATGCCGCCGTGAAAGTATCACCACAACCACAGACGTTTATTACGCCTTCTTGTGGTTGGGAAGGCACTAATATTTGGTTAATGTCGCCATAATCTGTATCACACTCAGATATAAGACGATCATACAATACAGCCCCTTCGCCTTCTAATGTTACAAGCAAATGTTGATCTTTTTTATTAAATTGACGACCATCGTGGCTACCTATAAATTCATCGAATATTCTATATAATGGAAATATATCAGAATCTATAGTAACAATAGTTAAGGTAGCTAATTCTTCTTTATTCAAAATGAGATAATCATAATCCTTAAATACTGCAATACGTTGGCGACTCATGCCAATTATAGGACACTGAAAGAATCCTTTAATAGCATCAAGAATATTCCATGTTAATATCCCATGACCAGTTTCGTTATAATCTGCTACAATTACTATATCTACTAGCGATTTCGATAAGGCTAAAAGTTGTGAATTTATTTTACTCTGAATAGTTGGCTCAAAACATTGCACAGGCTCATTGGCCCTAAATACATGTTCGCCATCTTCTTTATAATATTTCACATAAGCTGGTGTTCCATAACCTTCCACCATGAACTGAGTATCTACAAAACCTTTTTGCCATCGTTCTTGTAAGATTCTGCTATTTGGATCATGTAAAGGATTCCACACACCACAAGGCAAAACTCTAACGCCCCAATTCTGCAACAAGTCTACAATATTAGCTGCGCCGCCACCACTATAATGAGCATTGTCTGAATCAAAGATAGACATATCTTCTAGCTCTCTGGACATAACTTTACCATACTCACCACAATAGTCTTTGTCTAAGCAATGGTCGCCTATTACAGCTACTATAGTATCGCTTTTGCGGAAGTTCATTGATCTTTCTCCCATTTAAAATTAGGTGCGCCCGATAGAACCTCTTCTGCTAATTTTCGCACCTCTGAATCATTGATTAGATTTAATTCATTACGAAAGAACTCAAGTTCATAAACAGCATCCAATTATTTCACCTCCTCAATCCAACCACGCCTCAAAGCCTCTTTTATCAAACTAGACTTATTCAGCATTATAATAGCCCCCACTACAAACCACGTAATCCCTCGACTACCTGTTGTCGCGGGATTCTCCATACGCGCACCCAAAACAGCACGATTTGTTCTACCCACTATTTCAGTAGCTTCCTTGAGAGAAACTAACTTTGGCATAGGGGAAACAGGTATACCTCTGCTCTGAATCTCTTTATACTTTTTTACATCTGCTTCACTTAACAATCCAATCACTCTCCTTTGTGAATAAAAAAAGGGAGGCTAATGTGGATTGCCTCCCCTTCTCGATGTTATACAACCCTAACATTTATAGTATACTACAAAATAGCATAAATGTCAAGGGATAATTAAGTTATGCACCGATGATCAAACGACTCTCTGTGATTGAACCTAACAGGAAACTGCTACCTGATGATACTGTTACGCGTATAGTAAAGCCACCTGTAGCTTCTGCTTTGATCTGAATTGCACTATTTTGTGGTAAAGTCTGGAAGGAAGTTGTTAGCGGCACCCATTCTGTAGTCAATTCTGTACTTGTGCTATTTATGCCAAAAGGCATAGTAAATGCTGAACCATTCAGGCCAAGTTCTAGCTTGAGACATTTACCATTATAATTGCGTGGTGTATCATAGGTCTTATCGCTACTAGGTGAAGCAAATTCATCATTCTCGATAAATAGATTTAAGTCACTGTGGCGATTATTATATGCTGTATTTCCAGCAATGTTATTTATGACAGAACGTGATATAGAATCATCATCTGTCAAAAGTACATTTCTAGTAAAAGCTCCTGCATTGATATTGAGATCATTCATTTATAACCTTCCTTCACGAACCAGTTACTAGACGTAGCTCAGTAATTCTGCCTGTTACAGAGAAGGAATGAATCACTGCTCTTAGTGTTATACCGCCACCGTTTTCAGCGCGAATTGCAAAAGCTGGTACAGCTGCAAAAGCCTGAAATGTAGTAGTTAGCAATATCCATTCTTCGTCCAATTCATATGAAAATGGCAAAGCACCTACACTTGCGGTTAATTGCGCGCTGATGTGCTTATTAATATAATTTCGTGCAGTATCAAAGGTCTTATCAACGCCTCCGCCAATTGCTTCCTGGAAAAGAAAAAGATTCTGATCACTATGACGAAAGTTGTATGCTGTATTATTAGCAACATTGCCGCCCCATTGTCTTGTTCCTGGGCTTTTATATTCTGGAATTACACCAGACTCGAAGGATGCTGTATTTATATCAACAGAAGTGAAACCTATAGCTTGATTGATTATAAGTGGAATTATAGATAATGTATTGCCAATCATAAAATATCTCCTTGCTTTCCAAATTCATTAACTTTTATCAGTATATTTTCTCGATCATTTTTCCATTCTGATTCCCAGATAACTAAACATTCTATTCCTATTTCAGAAAAAAATGTTATAAGTTCTTGTGGATCATCATTCCTGTGCCAATAATCACCAAATAATTCTATAACTTTGGATTGATCTGTTATCTTAAAATCTGGATTCTTACATTTTCCATTTGGTAATAATCGCCACCACGAACCATCACCAACAAAACGAACATTTGGTGGAGTAGCATGGTCAAAATCAGTTTTTTACCAAAAAATAAAGGAACTTTCTATACCATTACCCCAATCATCAATAGGTGGTATGGTCGGTTCCGCGAAACCATTTGAATTTCCTTCCTGGTCGAATTGGGGCTTATTATCGTTGTCATCATTACTAAAAAACAGAAAACGCCTTACCCAACTTGGTATAAAATCTGTAGTATCTCCCCAACCATCACCTTCGTCTATCTCGCTACTGAAAAACCAGAACTTCCCCTGCAAGGCAGAAGCGTCAAAGAAAGTGACTTGTGTTATCTGCGTCTCAATATTAGTCTGCATTCTATGAGTCTCAACCACTTCGCTAACAACTGCCAACGCTGGGTCAGTAATGTCTACAAAGTCACCCAAATCTATAGCCAACCCATCACCATTCAATAGCCATGATATTTTAGCATCATATACTGCAATAGGTTCTGCGAATCGCGACAACAGTCTGGATGTAGCTATATCCAATATGAGCGTATCTGTATTATGTAATTCCCAATGCGTCGTTAAGTCTAAATTCTTGATACCATATTTACCAATACTATCTTCATCACGTTCAGACCCATGTTTAGTTTGCGCTTGTCCATGCTTCCACGAAACTTGATTGATAATATTCTTCTTGTCTGAATCACGTTGACTCAACACAATCTCAGGTTCTTTAACAGTAACGTCGCCTACGAAACTAAATATGCTTCGATCTGCGTCAGAAGTCTGCGAAGGTGCAAATACGTTGACATTAACTCTACCATCTTTACCAGTATAAATATACCCACCAATCATCTTCATCAAATCAGTAGCCATATCTAGCAACTTAGAACCATCAGGCCAGGTTGTATCGCCAATTCTAGTTCCTTCTGTAGCTATCCTTGCAGCATCCATACTAGTTGTGTCTAATGCAGATTCTTTTAGCAGCGTGTCCATATTGAACCACTTGATTTGGAATATGTCATCTACCAAAAATTCTAAAATATCAATAGGATTCATACCTGGAACAAAGTCATTAGAAACCACAAGACCCGAACTAGACACAGCAGCGTCGTCAAAGTCTTTCAACGCATCATAGATTAACATTGTCGCTGTCCAGTTTGACGTGTCTTTCAAGTCTTTAATACGCCCCTGAAATTGCGTAGCAGGAGCAATAGCCCAAGCTGGCCCATATCCTGCTATAACACGCACCCAAGCCCCTATATATTGTTTCCCAAAGAAGATAGAATTCGCGTCAGTAATGCTATAACGATTAGCGTCATTCTTGAGCGTTAAAGTAACATCGCCAATTTTAGATATGCCATGCTCTTTGTCAAACTGGCGTCGTATGGAAGTTAAATTCATACGATCTTCTGTTAAGGAATATTTACGATCACCAGGTACGAAAACTTCCACCATATATGAAGGTACATCGCTAGTTATGTATAGCTCTATATCCGTGTCTGTGTCTTGCGTAGGCATTTCAATACCTCACTGGTCCCATATAACCTTGACGCACTCAAAACCATTATCCTTATAGGCTTTCGCTAAGGCGTCGTATTGCTCATCCTCATAGTACAACCCAACTATAGCACCCCCAGAGCCAGGAAGCTTGGCAGGACAGCCCAATTTCGACGCTATATCAACCATCCTGAGATTGTCTTCGCCTACTACGTCATCACCATAGAGGTCTGATCGTGTTGAAAAATTAAGAAACATCAACTCACCAAGCGCATTATAATCTTTTAACCTCAAAGCCTCTCGCGCTCCATTAGCCATTGCAGCAAGACTCTTCATTCCTTGACTAACTTTCATATTACCAGCTTTGTATAAATGGTGCATTGAATTGTGAACCTGACCTGAATTCTTGCGCGGGTTATTGGTATAAGCTATGAACGCCTTTGGTAATGGATAATCAAGCTTCTCGTAAAGACCATAATCTTGCTGTTCCATTATAGCTCTATCGAAGTCCATATAAACTAACCCGCTAAAGGTCTGAATAACTCTATCCTGTAAGCCAGCAGTAATACCTAGCTCTTGATTCTCAACAGCCCATGCTAAATGTGCGCGTTCTTCTAAAGGTTTATCTAACTTGAATCGTTCATACAAGCAGTTTAATAGAGCTACTACAATAGCAGACGACCCACCTAACCCAACTTGGCGAGGAATGTTAGAACTGTAACTAATATCAAGACCCTCTCCTGGTTGAATATCTGTTTTATACACCTTATAAAACAAAACACAAGTCGCCTCGATTAAACGCATAGCCCCATAATACCCAAAACGTTCAGTATGATTAACTAGTGCTTCCAGATTATTATGAACAATTTTATCCAGTTCCCAATGATATATTAAAATAATCTCACCATGATCATTAGGTGCAAGCTGTACTGACGCTGACCAATTTCGTACACACGCGCTCAACGTCTTACCATTAAAACCATCACTAGGATTACCTGCTAAACCAACTCTAGCATAAACTGTTGACTGGATCATCATATCTCCATTATATCATATCTTAGTACATATAGCAAATCAACCATCATTAATTGTTCTGCTACATAACCTCTACTGGATAACATCCTATGTCTGCGAACTTTCGCCCACAACTTATACGCCGCAGAAATAATCATATGCTCAGCCCTGTAATCACCTGATGTTTCAGCATTTCTCAGAAGATTTGGGAATCTGCTCATAAGATATTAAATAGGACACGGAATTTGGCTATCTCAAAATGTACATTTTTTGAGACTCAT
>Ga0098039_1000826_pt1 | contig 12464 bp, 5 predicted proteins | sample 6_EtaG_FD_75047 | JGI IMG/M metagenome (GOLD analysis project Ga0098039, IMG submission 75047) | Marine viral communities from the Subarctic Pacific Ocean - 6_ETSP_OMZ_AT15160 metaG | ecosystem: Environmental > Aquatic > Marine > Oceanic | place: Pacific Ocean | collected 2015-01-08 | reverse complement strand
TTTGTGTTTGATTACCAAATTGTTGGGTGGAGACGAAAAAACTTTATGTCGATACGCTGTGCTGAATCTCTTGGATCGTCTGGTCTGACATTACTGGGCGGCATTTTTGACGGACAAGAATCTGTTTTTGTCCTTGATCGGGGCTATGCGGGATACCCTGTTTCACAACCGTTGGCTGAATACTTTACTGGATGGTGTTCATATGATGAATTTGGACCCGATATGCACAGCGCAACAAGAACTGCTGATCTTATTCTTACAATGGAGGAGCGTTGTTTGCGTGCAAATGAACCGCTTGTGATCACATATGCGGAGTGGAACGGAGATGATGCCGTTACATCTGAGACTATTGAAACTTCACATCCAGAAGATTCATCAATTGCTTATTATGGAACAAATTCTACATCGGCCCAATATGGTACTGGCGTTTATCGTGAAAGACGCCCATTTTCGCAGCGTGTTGCTACCGATGTTCCTTCCTCGTCTGTGTTCAAGGTTCACGTCAAGACATATGATGAATTAGCCATAGTTAATATTGATGCGTATGGTTCTCGTCTTGCGGAAGCAGGAGCAAGAACCCCAACACGGGATGTGGAAGACTGATGTTATTCAAGCCTTTTGGTGTGAAAAGTGGTGGGGTTGTAGATCCAGATGTTCTTGGCAATGAATTTCAAGAAGCCTCTCGCGTTGTAAATGAAACCACCTGGTGGCAGTGGGCTGATGCAGCCTTTACAGATTCGCAGATCTTGGCAGATGCGAACTCAGTAGAGGAGGATGGTGCTGTACAGGTGGGAAGAGGTGGCGTAACGGTTCAAATGGGCACTGACGAAACCACGCGACCCGTGTTGCTTTCTGATGGTACAGACACTCCAGATGAAGACCTTTTTCAAATACCGTACAATCTTGGTTCGGTGGAGATTGACGATACCTCCGTGTCGTGGACATCGAAGTATTCTGAACTGTTGTTTGTTGCTTTTAGTTTTCAATATGTGCGCGAAGTTCTTGAGGAAATGTTTGTAAGCGCAGACACTCATCGCATTCGTACCCAAATTCGTCTTCGTATTGATGGTGGAGACTTGCCCGGATGCGGTCCATACATTGTTCCATTTGACGGCAACAGCCGTGGGACTGGTATTGCAACACGGTCTGCCGCCCCTGTGCTTGTTGGTATTACGGTGGTTCCAGCCGGAACCCATAGGGTGTGGGCAGTTGCGGGACAAAGACCATCCGAAATGGTTGATCCAGAAACAGATATAGGCATTGATTTTGGCACCCCTTCTGAATCAGGACTCAATATGGGTGGAGATGAAGGACACAATTCTGGTGTTTGCATTGGCAGCCGCAGAGTGGTGGTGCTTCGTTTTCCCCGTGGTGGGCTGCTGTACCCATAGGAGATTGAATGTCTGTAGATACGCCAGGCTCTGGTGATTTGATTACAAAAACAAGCGTTGAGTCTATGCACACAAGCGTTGCAGGTGTGATCAATGATGTCAAGCAAGGACAAATGGGTGGATCTACTCTCGGTCCATCACAATTACCTTCGTTGATTCATACTGCTGACACGCTTAGTATTACATCTGCTGAAACAGTTACCTTTGATGATTCGTTTGATGAAACAAGCATTGATACGAGTGGTGGATGGGCGAGGCTTTCCAGCTATAATTTAGATAATGGTGGAACTGGTGGGTATGAGCTTCCGTATCCGGGTTTTATTTATGCTTACTGCTCTCTTCGGGTAAGCGAGTGGCTTGCCTTCACTTCTCTTGGAAGTGAGGATGGGAACGAACAGGTTTGGGCGAATCTTTGGTATCAAAAAGACTCTGTTAACCAGAAGCTTCAACGGAATAGCCGCTTTATCAACATCAAAAAACCGACGCACGCAGTCTTTGTCGATGCATCATCTGATGACTTCTTTACGGTAGAGGACACCATCAGTATTGCGTGGCTTGAGGAGGTTACCGCAGGAACGCTGAACCTTATTACAATTACAGCCGCTGGAAATTATGGTGGTGCGTCGAGCACGAATGCAAATACTGCAACCATAGCGAATGGAACCATTGGCTTTTTCTACATCCCAAAGGTTGTGTAATGCCGTTAATATCGCCCATGAATCTACTGTCTACCACTGTAGACCCACAAGAGGTTTACTCTGAAGGGTTGTATGCGCCTGCAAATCCACCGGATTCTATTGAAGTTTTGAACGGTGGTTTGGATTCCAGCAATTATGGTGACGCTGACAAAACGCTACCTGTTTGGACAACCAAGATCGGCTCTTTTGCTGCCGGGTTTTATTCTGGGTTTGACTCTTGGGATTTCATCTATGCCAATCAGTCTTTTGATTCGGACGACGCCACTACCGATTTATCGATACGTGTAAAACACAGCAGCCTCTCTTCCAAGATCTTCTTGCCTTGGGATGCTTCTGTTGTTCTGTATGGTTTTCAGGCGTTTTTTCGACAAGACGCCACACAAGTTTTTGAAGAAGATAACGCGCAGTATTGGAATGCACAGGTAGATTTTGGTGGGATTCAAGAATCACTCTATACGGTCTTCCCAAGGTCTAGGGCAGATGAAGACGAGGAGTGGGATTCTGGGTTGGCCCATGAAGAGTATTGGCCATACGTTACAAAACAGCACATGAGCACATCGGTTGCCATGGGCTACAAGAACATCTCTATGAGTATTTGGTCTAAAATCAGTGCTGAGTCTTTCGCGGAACGCAAAGAAAAACTACTGACTCCAACCGGGGCAATCTGGATATTAGCGATTCGATAAGGAGTATATTATGGCAGTTAATCCCGCAATTCTTATGCAAATAGCAAAAATGGCTGGTCAGGTTGGCCCCTCCTTGGCCAAACTTGGCGTTGCTGTCATTCCTGGTAAGTATGAGCGGCGACGAACACAAACATTAGAGGATCTTGATGCCCAGGTTGCAGAAGGTGGGAGTGGTAAAATAGGAGAGGACGAAGATCTTGATGCTACTGAGGCTGCCGAGGAAAGAGCCAAGCAAATCCTGGGCATTCAAATGCGCGGTGTAGCCACTGGTGCTGGACCCAGTGGGCAAGCACATGAGGAATATAGGAAGGGTGCCCGAGGTCTTTGGGGCAAGAGCCTTGCAGAGAGGTCGAAAATTCGCCGGGAGGGTTTAGAGGCAGCGCAAGGTCTTCGCTGGATGGCTTCTCGACTTCGGGGTGAAGAGATTGAGGCTAGAGGAAAACAGGCCGAGAAAGCCTTCGCTGCTGTGGAAGAACTGCAATCGAAAGCCCCTGCTGCTTACGATACGGGTAAAGAGATAAAAGATATTAGAACAAAACAAATGGCTGGTGCTTACGCAACGGGAGAAGGGGTATCTGACCTTGGTGCCACGCCCGCGCCCATCCCTGGACAATAATGGAGTAACAGATGGCTGAACAATATTTTACGATGCCAACACCACCCACAGGAACACCTCCGGGCATTGAACAGGAAGGGATTATCGGCGCGTATGCTAAGGGTAGGCATGGTGCCCCTGTTAGTGGATTAACTCCGGTACAGTTCCAGGCTGTCGTGGATGCGAAGTTGGGGGCGTTGCGTGATTTGGAAGTGCAGATCAGCAAACTGCAACAAGAGGCTGTTTCCAGCTATACGCAGATTGAGGTTGCTCAACTAAATGCACGAGCCAAACTCATTGCAGCCATGGGCCAACATGTCATGGCACAAGGTGCGCTCAAGGGTAATTTGTTAGATGCGCTTGAGAAACAGGGCAAGCCCCAGCGTGAAATGAACGCGGGCCGCGCCATGTTTGCAGTAAATCAAGAAGCGCTTACCAAGACCGTAGAGGGTTACGCTGCCGTTGGCACTCGTGCCCAAATGCACAAATTACAAGAAGCACACAACACCAGGCCAGGTGATACGGCGGCTGACATATATGGGAGCGATGATATTTTGGGGATTGCGCTCAGGGAAGGAAACAGCAAAGCCAGTAGAGAGCTTCAGGGGCTTGATAGCTCAACCCGAATTGGCAACATGATTGATATGGAGGAGAACGTAGAAAGAAAGGTCTTTAATGCGATTATGGACGCGCAGCGCAACTTGCAAGCGGCAGGCGTGAGAAGGATCTTTACTGAGGCTGAAGTAAGGGAAGCCGCCAAGAAGATTACCGATGACCGGGTGAGGAGCCAGTTCTCTCACATGGTTCCAGATGAAGCAAAACATCACCGCGCACAGCAAGCAGAACTCGCCGCTGACTGGTTGAACGAAGAGAGAGAAACCATGCGCGAAATTGCTTCCAGTCTTGGCCTCCCTTCCGGGGTCGTTAAAGATTATATGGCTCATCTTGATAGAATGAGCACAGTAACTAAGGGTGGATTCCCTGGTTATGCCACGACAATTGGTGATGTTCCTCTGTCAACAACGATGGGGGAACTGCGAAACATGTACAAGCAATCCCTAGCTTCGTTGAACCCCGAGGACGATTACCAAGCTGGCATGATAAAGCTATCGTCCCAGCCTGGTTTTTTTGACTGGATGGTAGCAATGGGTTTCAACAGCATAGAGCAAGCCTCTCTTTTTGCTGGCGCTCACCAGTCCGAGTACGCTGCTGGTCTTAGGCTGGCGCGTGATCCCTCTATTCGTACCCCCGATGATTACAGAAGAAAGCTGGGAGAAAATGCAGTTAAGCAAGGCTTTTCTTTAAGAGCACAAAAGATTGTGCCATTGATTGAGCGTCGAGACGTTCGCCTTGGAAGACCAGCCGTTGAAGGCGTTGAAGGCGTTGAAGGCGTTGAAGGCGTTGAAGATCTTGATACGCCCGATAAAAAAGAGCCTCTTAGAAAACGTATTGGTACAGCGATTCGTAAGTTTTACGGACTGGAAAAGGAAGACGAGGGTTCACGCAGGAGGGAAGGGCTTGACGACCTTGATTCTGAAGCGTTCGAGAAGGGAGAAGAGCCATCATACACATATGATGAAGAAACCGGAGGCATTACGGTCATTGAACGCGCCACCAAGCCCGGTGATCCTGATTATGAGTATTCAATTAATGCTGTGGGCGAGGTGCATTATAGAACCCTGCCTGATGGAGCGTGGAAACAGTCCCCACCAGGAAGCACTGGGTACAAAGCTATTGTTCAATTTGTTGTCGAAGAATTGGAGCAGAAGGGAGTTGAAATTCCCACCGTTGCTTCTGAGGGAACGGAGGCGCCTGCTCCTAAACAGGTGGGAGAAGCGGTCATGGAAGCAGCACCACCGCTCGCATTGGGTGCAGAGGTGGACGAGAGGGTTCCTGACTTTTTGCGTGAAACAGACCCTGTATCACCAGAAGACGCTGCGCATCTGAAAGCATATGATGATTTTAGCAAGGGTCTTATAACTAAGGAAGAGCTTCAGGAGGCAAGGGCGCGGCATCAAAAAGCAAAAGCCCCCAAAATCCCAGCCCCCCCTGAATCACAGGCAGTGCAAGATATAGACGCTGATTTAGACAGTGCAACGACGGCTTTCGGTCAAGGCAAAATAAATCTGCATGAATTTGAGGCGGAAAGAGAGAAACACAAGCAGTTGATAGAGCAACAGAAAAAGCTGGAAGCATCCCAAGCTGTCGCTGAAAAAGAAGCTGCTGCTGCCAAACAGGCGCTTCAGGAAGCGGGTCGAGGCGCAGAGCGTTTTGGCACCAAAGAGTTGAAGACCTTGCAGCAAACCCTAGAGTCTGTTTATCCTTCCCTGGTAACGGCTGGTGGAAAAGCCGCTAGAGCAGCAGGGCTGTATGGTTCTCCTGACCCAGAATCCAAATAGGACATATCAATGCCTGAAGGTAGCACATCGGATTTTCGTAACATCCATGAGCGCATGGTTGAGTTGGAGCGCAAGCGCATGGAGGGCACGGGTACTTTGCCGTCTGAGGACGAGCAAGAGAGCACAGCGCCTTTAGCCCCTACCGATGTTCCCGCCCCCACTGAGAGCCAAGCACGGACAGATCCTGAACAGGTGCCTGAGTTTTTGTTGGCCCCTGAGCCTGAGATTGAAGCGGAGCCATTTCCAGAAAAGAGGGTGCGTGGTGAAGACGTTGCGCCTCCCCCATGGAAGGGGGCTGAAACACCAACCGGTGGTGAAGCACACCCCATTTGGTACTCAAAAGAAGCCGTCAAACGGATGGTCAAAACCAAGGATCCGCTTGAGAAACACCTTCTTGCTGAACAGGCAATACCAGGCGAAGAACTCATGCACCCCCGTGAGTTGGACCTTGCGGCTGAACCAGAATCGTTGGGCACCATATTTTCGGTGCTTCATACGTTTGATTTACCGAGAACTGCTGCATGGTTGGCAGCGTATAAGTCTGAAGCATTCTTGCCCGATCCAACGGTAGAGGGTGAAGAACCCACAGTCGTGTCTTCTGTGGGTGATGCTGCTCAATGGGCTGCTGGAAAGGTTGCGGCACATTCTCTTTCGCGTAGTTTCAAAGAAGTTGAGATTGCAGAAGGAGAAAAGGATCCGTTTGAGCAGATTGGCGAGAACATGTACGAAGCATTTGCCACAGGTGAGTTGTACGAAAAGGCCATGAGGCGGGAAGTGTCCATGTATGGCGGCAAAAACAAAGGCTTGCCGTTTGTAGACCTGATTGGAGAAGAAGGACTTACTTTTCCATACCCAAAAGGCGTGGACTTCCTTGATTCTGTTGTGCCCATTGATGTTGCTCGTAAGATTGCAGCAGTACAATCAACTGTTGGCGTTGGCAAGACTGGAGGCACCTTCGTGCCCGTTCCAAAAAAGCTGATGTGGGACATGCTTTCCTCTAATTCTGGTCGCGAATGGTTTGGTGTTGGTTTGGAGATTTCTGCCGACCCACTGTGGTTTGCCGGTCCTGCCGCTGGTGCCGTTAAGACAGTAAGCAAGGGCAACAAGATAATTGAAGTAGCTAGACCACTTGTGAAGATGTCTGGTGCTGCCCAAGACTTGTTGGGTAAGAACAGTGATGAGATGCTTGGTATTGTCGTCGATGCTGTTTATGCTAAACCAGCAGCAAAGAAAGAGGCAGTCAAGGTATTTAAGGAGACGTTCAAAGATGCCAACGAATTGTCCGGCATTCGTATAGATGAAGTCAGCAAACGAATAGAACGTCTGAATACTGCCCTTGCAAATCCCGCAAAGGCAGCAAAGGCAGCCCAAGATGAGGCAGCACGAGCGGCACGCGAACTAGATGATTTGATGGCCGACTATGCGGCGAAAAACCTGAGCGATAAGGTGGGGGTCGCCCAGAAAGCCAAGACCACCTTGGTAGCAGAAGCGGCCAAGTTTGGAACATCCCCCAAAACGGCCAAAAAATACTTAAAAAACCAGCTTTTGACTGCCAAGCAAGAGTTGCGGGTCTACAAGCGTCAGGGAGACATGCTGTACCATGGCCAAACACTGCTTGCTGATGGGCTTAAAAACGGCTTAATGAAAGAGAAGGGTCGGATTTCTGTTCATGTTCCATTTGGCACAAAGACCTACTACCCCGGCACCGCTGTTGCGAGGAGGGTGCGGCAGGTAATGCCAGAACCATTGATGGCACACGTTGGCAAGGCCGGTGATTACTTGAAGCCCTTCAACTTCGCTGAGTTGGAAAAGAGCGCAAAGGCTGGTGGTGTGCTAACTCGTGCAGAAACCGTTGCTCTGAGCACTTATAGGGCCACAACACAAGCCACTGCCATTCCGGCGGCAGGGTTTGATTGGTTGGCCAGAGCGTTTGGTACTCGTTTTTACCAACCGTTGTTGGGTAAATATCAGCTATCAGCAGAGGTTGGCCAGTATGCTGTTCGTCGGGGAATGCTTGGTGTTCCCGTGCTTCGCGACAAATACATCTTTGCCAAGAAGGTTGCTCCAGCAGAGTGGCATACAACACAGAACGCAATTGAAGCGTTCAATCGTCGCGTTGTGTCCATGGAAGCACGCCTTACACAGTCTGCTGGTAGACTGGCTTCCCGTGCTGCCGATACATACAAATTGCGGCAAGCAGAAGCCAAGGAAGAGTTGAAGAATGTAACCAGTGAGTACAATCGTCTTACTTCCATTGTTAGATCGGCAAAGGGCGATGAGTTGGTGACAGCCAAAGCCAAGTTGAAGCAAGTAAAGAAACAAAAGGCGTTGTACGAAAGCTGGCTGAACCCCAGTTATGACATTGAAAAAGTTATTCTTGAGGCGTTCAACCAGTATGAATCAGGGGCAAGGTTTGCCAAAGAAAGCCCACACCTTGTGCAACGTCCACAAGGAGCCGTTGAAGAATTGATTGGCGAGATTACTGCTGAGTTCAATGCAGAACTTGCGGACGATGCCAACAAGGTTCGTCAGGCATTGTTCAACCTGAAAGCCAAGATGACGGGTAGCGTTGAGCAGAAGGACACGATTGTAAAGAACATCGCTGAAGTTAAATCAGCTTATTTGGAAAAGAAGGGCGAGCAGACCCGGTTCCACGCCGAAGCAATTGTCATGGCCCAGGCATTGCGTACCCGTGTAGGGGCGATGCGCCAATTGGTGCGAGGCCTCGACACACAATTGTTAGCTATATCGTTGGAGCGTATTCAAACGGGTATTGGCGGCAAAGGGTATGATCACCTTGTTCATGAACAGTTTGTTGAAAACGTATTGATGGATGTGTTTCAAGATGCCCGCGTTGTGGATGACATCCTAAACAAAGCAGCCACAATCATGGATGAAGCTGACCGTAGTGCTGCCATCAGCGCATTGGCTTTGAAATTTGAACAAGGCGCAGCAAAGGGTGAAATTACTGGTGTCAAGGTTCTATCTGACGCGATTAAGCAGACGTTGAATGAGATGTTGCGTCATGATGAGTTGATTCACAAGGCTTCCATTGGTGACTTCACTAGGGCAGAGGAAGTAGAAGTGATGACAGCCCTGTTGGATGCCCAGTTTGGTGTTCATATCAACAAGATGAAGTCTATCGTTGGGGATGATTTATTGCCCCATTTTCTCAAATGGGCCGATACGGGCGATTTCAAGACTGGTTGGACCAAACGGTTTGAGCAGTTTGTGGTAGATACACCTGTTCCAGCACCATCGAAAGCTGTACGGAAAGTAAAGGCTCCCAAAGCACCTAAAGCGCCTAAAAAAGCGGCTCCAAAAAAATATCAAACCGTCACTTCATACGAAGGCAAAGAAGAGTTGCTTTTGGACAACTCGTTTCTTATTGAAAACGTGAAAACCATGAAGTCCGCGCAAGATGTGCTCCAATGGATTTCTGAAAATAGCCCCAACAAAACCCATGTTGGCATCATAAAACAAATCCGCAATCATGTTGATGCAGATTTTCGCATGATTACCACCGATGAACTGGCAGAGGAATTGGGAAACAAAGCAAAGGCTGTGTTCTACCCTCCTGGGCGTTATCGTAGTTGGGAAAATTCGATTACCATTGTTCAGGATAAGTTTGATTGGGGGTCGAAGACAGCCCTTGAAGATGTGATCGTACACGAAGCCGTTCATGCAGCAACTTCTAGAAGAATAAGAGAAGTACAGTTTACGCTTTATGATGTACAAAAGAAGGAGTGGAAGCAAAAATCAATCAACAAAACCTACAAGAAACTAGATGATCTGCGGGCATATATCGCAAAGGATCTTGCGGAAAAAGATTTGAGCGGCAAACTTCCACGCGGGATGAAACCAGATCTCGTTGGCAATCGTTCATCGAAGATTTCTGATGACGACGCCATTAAAGGGGTGCATGAACTTGTTGCTATTGCTTTTGCCGACAAAACCTTTAGGACGTACCTAAACAACACGCAATACATAGTCGCTGGAGAGAAGCCAGTATCGTTATTTAGCCGGTTTGTGGAGCAGATCCGTAATCTGTTTGGCATTAAAGCAAAGGATGAGTCCGCGTTGGCTCACTTAATTGATCTAACGCAACACTTCTTGGGTCCAGTAGACACTGGTATAGTTCCGCCCCCTTCTCTACCCCTGTTTTATGGTGAAGGTATTCGCCTTCCTTCTCCCGGCTCCCTTGGAAGGGCAGCAAAGCTATACAAGAAAGCAAGGTCGGTTGGTGAGGCTGCCCATAGCTTGGGTCAGGCTGGTGATGTTGCCAGAGCCAGGGCTGTAGATGCTGGTATTGTTAAAATCACCAAACGTGGTGAAGTATCACCAGTCAGTAAAGAGCTTGGTAAGACCGGAATGCTAGCCAGGCGTCTTGAGAACTTGGTTAAAGGTGCCGAGTCTAGAGAGGAAGCGGTGGCCAAGACTAAGGAGGCTTTGGAGTTCCTTTTGCCTTCCGATAAAGTCTACGAAAAGGCCATCATTGATGAAATGGCTGAACGCATTGGGCACGGTCTAATGGATCGTGCGGTGGTGCGAAATGAGAGGGACATGTTGGCTGCCCTCCCAACCCCAGAGAAGCTGGTCAAAGACGCCAAAGCAAAAGCGTTGGAATACCTTCAGGTCCAAAACAAGCTGGATGAAGTAAAGTTTAAGCGAGCCAAAGGCGAGAGGGCAAAAATACTGAAAGACGCTAGGGTTAAGCGGGATGCTGAAATAGCTCGACTTAAAAAAGAAGAGAAGAAAGTAACTCCCACAATTACGCCCAAGGGTGGTGTTCCACGAAACTTGGAAGAGTGGGAAATGGAACTAATGCGCCGGTTCCATAAGTTGCCAGAGATTAAAAACCTGAGTGATGATGAGATGCTGTACGCTGCGGCAACAGCCCTTAAAGAAATGCCGTCTTTTGGTGCAGACGAAGCCATGCAGAAATGGGTTCAAGAGATTGAAAAGGCATATCCGCAAGCCGTTGGTGCTCGTTTTATGGACGAGACAAAAGACCTTGAACTGGTCATTGATGAACTCGCTGATCTCTTTCGCTCTTATGAAGAGATGTACAAAGAGAAGGGGTGGAAGTTCGTCAAAGAACCAGCAGACATGCTGCGTGAATGGGGTGTATTGGAGTATGTGCCGCACATTATGAGCAGAGACGTTCTTCAAGCTACAGGCAAAGCCAAGAACCTGGATGCGGAAGCTGTTAATGATCTTTCAAGAGCAGGTGGCGCAGGCATGCGAGATGCGCGGCTGTCCATGACCATGGATGCCACGAATAAAAGGAAGATACACGGCACCATTGATGAGATTAACGCCTCTGTCACAGGGAAGGCCCATCTCAGCATTGATCCCAATGTGATTGTGGCCAGGTACATGCAAGCAAATAGAGCGATTTCATCCAGTGAAATGCTGTATATGCTTAAAAGTGGTGGTGTGATTCGTGCAATAAAGGCAAAGCCCGGTCCCGGTGGTAGCGTTGCAGACCAAGCAGCCCTGGAAGACCTTGTTCCCTTGTTTGGCAGACCAAGTGCAGATCGTGATTTTGAACTGCTTATGGTTGGAGACTTAAACGCCTGGAAGGAAGCCGGTATTGATGGTGACATGGTGGGAGAGATCATTGATAGAATGAAAGGATGGCGAACGGGAATCAAACACGGTGAAAAGGTTAGTGATATTTCTCCCGTCGCATCATGGTTGAAACAGGCTCCAGAAGCCAAGTCCATTATGAACACCAAAGAGTCAATACTGTCCCTTCGGCAGAAGGAAAGGTATATGGTGGAGGCTCCACTCACAAACCCTAAGCAGATGCTTGAAAAAGTTCTTGTTGATCCCAAATACCAGCAACGGATTACCGACGCTGTTCTTGCTGCCCAAAAGAAGGCTGGCAGAGAAGCAAAAGCCAGGGGGTATACGAAAGTCCAGCGGGTGTCTTACATTAGCAAGCGAACGCAAGAAGCAAAGGCGATGGAACCATGGAACATCGTTGCAGAAAGGGTAAACAGCAAACTTTCAAAGGGCACCAAGAAGGTAAGTGGCGATGGTTTGCTTCTTACCTATGGTGACCCCATTGAGCCTGGAGTGTGGGGTTTGTACGTGCCTCGTGGGGTTGTCACTGCGCTGGATGACGTGCTGGATTTGAAGTCCGTCAAAGGCGAAGGCACTGCTTTCAAAGAGGTGATGGATAGGATCAATAACTTCTGGAAAGCCAGGGTTACGATTATCGCTATTGCCTTTCACTCACGAAACGCAGTCAGTAATACGTTTAGCAACATGTTGGATGTTGGTGTTGGTGGCGCGTTGAATCCGAAAACCAATTTCCTTGCCAGCCGAATGTCTCATGCTGTGTTTTTCCATGAGAAGTATGGTTCTTTGGCCAAAGCCAAGGAGATTTTGACTGCGCCCAAGGGCACATACGAGTCAAAGGCTGACTTCGCCGCGAGGAAGGCTGAAAGAGCATCCTTTGCTACTGTCCAAAGGTGGGTAGACGAAGGCTTGGACCTTGGGGATGGCATCAACCGCAACATGGATGAGGTCTTGTCAGCCATGCGCGACAAGGGTGTCATCAGTGGTGCCGGTACTCAGTACGTGGACATGAATAAGTTTGAGAACAACGTCACTGAGTTGATGACCAACAAAATTAATGGCAAAAAGTACCTTGCCAAGAAAATTGTCTCTACAGTGGAAGACAT
>Ga0098039_1000825_pt1 | contig 12473 bp, 11 predicted proteins | sample 6_EtaG_FD_75047 | JGI IMG/M metagenome (GOLD analysis project Ga0098039, IMG submission 75047) | Marine viral communities from the Subarctic Pacific Ocean - 6_ETSP_OMZ_AT15160 metaG | ecosystem: Environmental > Aquatic > Marine > Oceanic | place: Pacific Ocean | collected 2015-01-08 | reverse complement strand
TTGTCGCTCTTATCGCCGCAAATGGCCCTTGCAAGGGCGAAGTTGTTAGGGTGTATACCAAACGTCTCAACTAGTCTTTTGACGTTTATGAACTCAACTTGGACCGGCCTGTAGACTACAGTTTTATCGTTGCAGAGTTGATAAAAATCCTTATCACTAGAGATAATAACTTTTTGAGCATCCTTGAAATGAGGCATTTGAGCAACATAGCTAATGATGTCATCTGCTTCTATTTGTTCAATCATGATCTGAGAAACTGGCAGACAATTGAGATATGCAATCAGTCTCTGCTGTTGCCATATCTTATTATTCCGTTCCTCTTCCTCGGACATGATTCGCACATTCCTATTAAGACGAATAGGCTTTCTGCCGGCTTTATAGCCCTTGTGCATCGTTTTTCTTTTTCTACTTCCGTCAGGGCCATCCCAGCAGATCACAATATGATCCGGTTTCATCTCTCTGCAATATTTCTGCAGTGATTTAAGAAACCCGAAGGCTCCTCCAATGGGTTCTCCATTGAGGGCGATTGACGGGTTGGATATATAAGCTCTCAAATAAATATTGAGTGCATCAATTACTAATACTCTTTTCAAAACCACCTTCTTTTGGGATAAAGTTTTTGAATTGCATCCATGCAGTCGCCCAATAAGCGTTGATAATATTTTTCGTCTTTAATTTCTGAGATTGGAGGGCTCCAAGATAATTTAAGTTTTTTCCTGCCTGCTTTGAGGGTTTGCCTCTCGTTGCAGTCAAAGATTGGACTTGGAAGTTCTTTATTTATAAGTGTAAATTTCATCTTCGGAAAACATTCTTTTAGGTCGTTCAAAAATCGCTCTTCCAGATCACAATTGGAATCACAATTTATAACATTCAATAGTGCCGTCATTTGTAGTATAATATATCCTTTTTATTCCAACATGTTTTAGAGCTGTCTCACACATAGTGCAAGGTTTGCTCATTTTGAATTCTCCTGCTTTATCTACTCTTACAACGTAAATATCTGTCCCTTGTGTTGTAGTTCGATCTAAATTAAGTACTGCTGCCAGTTCAGCATGCAGCGTCGATATTCCTTTGTCTCTCTCGCGAAATCTTTTTCCGAAAGACGAATAGGACCATTTATTGTGAGCGGCATTTATGATGTTTCCTCCCTTTACCAAGACGGCACCATGATTTGGACGACGATGGTCGCCCTGTTGAGCCATTCTCTTTGCAACCGACAAATAACGTTTAGTCTTATTGGACATGTTCGTACCCTGCATCATCGCGGCCGCGTAAGACGCGGACGATGATGATGATGCGCGCGAATTTTGTGGCCTCGGCGGTTGCGGCGCGGCCGGGCAATCTGCCGGCGGTATCTCCAGCTACGACGAAACTTTCCGTAAAATGGAAAATAGTAAACCGTAGAATATGTACGTCGATAGTTGGCCACCCTGGTACAAAGAACAACATCCTCATACCACACCTTATCTGGTCCGTCAAACCCCTCAACATATTCTACTTCGCAGTACCGCTGTGGAGGATGAGTCTCCTCCACTTGCGCAGCACAGCTAACACTAAAAAATAGTGGCAAAAGAAAAATGATGTTTTTCATTTTTACTCCTTTTGTTAAAAAAAATGATTCTTTCATTATTCTTCCTCTTGTTCTATATCATAAAAATCTGATGCTTCGCCTTGACGTTTATCAAATTTAAGGATGACCTCTTCATCCATTATATTTAATACTCTATCACGAAACTTCTCATTTGTCAACATGTTTTTCCATTTTGATGGCTGAAACTTTTCTTCCGTGCCATCTTTATATTGAAGCGAATTCCATGCTCCACTTTGTTTAAGGTGTTCTGAAGCCTTGATTGCTTCGAACCAACTCTCTTCGTCCTGAATACCGATATTATCTCCCCATAAAATTTTAAAACTTGCCTGTCGGCCTTGAGTTCCAAAGCGGCTTTTTTTCAAAGTAGCCTTGACCTCTGACCCCACCCTAAACCCTCTTTCATCGAGGACAAAGCTGGCCTTTGACTTTCTACCCGTGAGCCAAACGCGGAGAGAGTACGCGTAGATCATGGCTTTTCCACCGGGTGTCATATAAGGTTCAACCATTGCCTCAGAGGGGCTTCTAGTGATGTTTGTCTTAAGTTGATTAAGAACTAGAAATGTAGACTGACTATTCGCAATCGGAACAGTTAGCTTGGACATTCCCTTGGCGAGTATGCGGGCTTTCACCGCCATTGAAGAGAGAGGGTTAAAATCGCCTTCGACATCACTAACGGATGGGGTCAGAGCAAGACTGTCCCAAATGAAGAGCATACGATTGTCATTATTAGCGAGAAGATCTTCAATTGTTTCAAGCACGAACTCAACGCTTTGTGCTTGAATATAAAGCAGATTCTCTAGGTCGCAACCGGTTCTTTCTAAAAATGTCGGATCAATTGCTGACTCAGAATCAAAATAGATTACGTCAATACCCATATTCTGAGCGTTAGCTGCAATCTGAGCAGCCATGTACGACTTACCCGTTGATTCTAATCCAGCAATTTCAACAACTTTTCCAATTGGAATACCGGTGAGCTTTCCACGACAAACGATGGAATCCAACCAACGAGATCCGGTTGGAATCCAATCCTTCACTTCTGTTGGATTACTATTAGTTAAATCGTGTGCAACAGACATACCAGCCTTCTTATTAATAAGGCTGCGCATGTCCGACATAGAAAGTTTACCTGCTTTATTTTTTGCTTTTCTCGCCATAATTAAATCCTATTACTCTCCTTCTGGGACTGATTTCTCATTTTTTATTGCTAATGCTCAGAAGTTCAATCTCGAAGTTCAAACTCTTCCCAGCTAGAGGGTGATTAAAATCCAGAACAACAGAGTCCTGTTCAACTGAATCAATTTTTGCCATAACTGGTTGCCCCTGTGGATCATGACCCTGTACGAGAAGCCCTTCTTGAAGTTTAAAATCCGGAGGAAACGACGATTGCGGCACAGCTTGAACTGCCTCGGGGTTGACGTTCCCATAAGCTTCCTCTGGGGATAATTTAACGTTTTTTACTTCGCCAATCTTCATTCCCGCCAGAGCCGAATCAAAACCTGGAAGCAGCTGCCCTGAGCCAACCTCGAAGGACAAAGCCTCATCACGTGTTCGCGAACTATCGAATTCGGTTCCATCATCAAGAGTTCCTACGTAATGTACACTTACCGTTTCTCCACCTTTTACCTTTTTGCTCCTTGTTTTTTTCATTTTTGTTTTTTTACTTTTTTCGCTCTTCACATCATCTTTTGTACTCATTATATTATATCCTTTTGTGTTTTAGTTTGAGGCACCTGTAACCCCGTGCCTCCCTGCGGGTGAGAGAGAACTTTACGAAAGAAGCTCACTGAAAGCTTTATCTACCGAATCTCCCGATTCGGTGTTATACTTCTCTACATCAGAAGAGTTATCGTCAACATTGCCCGATAAATATTCATCGAGAATGGTTTCAACGTCTCCCGGTGTTTTACGCTCAAAAAGCGAGTCAAGATCCGGAATTGTATCCAGCCATTCAGCACATTGTGATTCTTCCTCACAAAGTGGCGAAGGGCGACGGCGCGGAGTAATCTCCGTTTGAGGGAAGGACGCTCCTGCAGGCTTTCCATAACGAATCACCAGATCAGTTCCAGTTTCATGATCTGTGATATCGCCATATTCAGGATTGAGGACAAGATTAAGTAGCTTCTCATAAGCCATCTTGCCAAACCCCCAAATACGCACACCTTTATCTTCTTCGCCACGTACTACCACGGGAGCGAAGAAACGCTGGCGCGCTGACAAAGACTTTGCCATCTTAATACTCTCTTCCGTTCCCTCCTTATAGAGTTTGCGAACAAAATTATCGAGTGCATCGTCTTCTCCAAAGTTCTTTTTTGGACTCAAGAACCCGGGAGCGTTTCCGACGTTGTAGTGAAACCAATAATCCTTGAAAGGATCCCCATCTGGAGTAGGAACGATGCGAATCGTTGTCTCTCCATCTTGAGGGCGCCAGAAGTTCTCCCGGCCGCCACCGTTTTTATTATCTAGTTCGCTGCGTCGTGAACGCATTTTTTCCATATCAATACCCATTAATTTCTCCTTTTGTTGAGTAAAGTCAGAATGACCAATTTCTCATTCTGCTATATTCATAGTAACACAATGAATTCTGTTTGTCAAGTGTTTTTTTCACTTTTTTGTCGTTGAATTTCTGATGTGTGGCTAACCACATATACATAATTTTTTACATAATCTGTTGCAAAAATTCCGTAGCCAACTTTTAAATCACTTTTAACTTGTTCTCTGATTTTTTTAAACAAATCTCCCTCTTCCTCAAGTTTACTTTTGTTTATTGCATAATAATACATTATTTCTTCTGTTTCGTCAAGGGGAAAAAATAATTTTTTTTCACCATCATCAATGTCCATGATTCCAATAGTGGAAATTCTGTTAATATTGCGCGGGGGTGCCAAAGTGCTAGTTACGGGATTAATATGATTATAAACATTAATCATATGCATCGTAGAAACAATCATCTCATTTAATCGTTCATGATATCCAATTATTGACACGTTCCCTAGATGTCGCTCAATTTCAGGGTTGCTCACTAAATAAATTCTTTTAAAAACTCCGGATCTGGTATACTCCTGTAGAATATTGAAAGTGGCCCATTCGTGAGATACACTTGCCGCAGGGAGAAGTTCAACCTCTGGCCTAATATAAAGAATGTTTATATCACAATGTTTTATAGTCTCCAAAACTCTAAGAGAAGCTGCGGAAATGGCTCCGGCGCCGCCGATAACAAAAAGCACCTCCCCCTGAACATCCTTAAAGAAATTACTCATATTCGGGCAATTCTCTTCATATTTTTCTGGATCTTCTTGTCGTGGCATCTTATATACGTTGTCTCGATCAACCTCTATATCTGTGTCAATCTTATAAATTTTATACTGACTATATTTAGAAAATTTATCAGCAATGTTACAGCCAGCATTACCCAAGCCGATTACGGTTTCCATTATACAAGCTCCTTAAGATCGCCAAAGTTTTTACCAGTTTTGACACCAGTTTTAAACTTGCCAAATCTCGTGTTAGAAAATTCGCTTATGATATCTTTCATGAGATGTTTATCGTCCGCATGTAAATCAACAACTATGCTGTCGTGTACGCAAAAAGCGATATTCGATTTCTTGTTGTCTAGCATATCATAAATTTTAATCATTTTTTGTAAAATAAGGTCAGCGCATGTGCTTTGAATAATATAATTCAACGCATGGTGTTTATCCGCCTCGATCTCTCTGTTAAAACAAGTCCTAACTGTTGTCCCATCCCAATAATCATTTAAAACTTTATCTTTATCATACATCTTCCTCAATATTTCCTCATTGGGATGTTTCTTTGAATTGTAAAGCCATGCAAAAATAGAATTTTTAACTTCTTGTCGCGATAGAACCTTGTTCCCAGATAAAACTCTTCTATTCCACTCATGTATGTCCATATTTATTTGATTCCTATCTGATAACGCCAACAAGGTTCTCAACTCTGCTCCGTTATAATCCAGTTCGACAAATAAATTATTATTTGGCTTGATGATGGAGCGATATCTTTTTGGAAAAGTAAGAATCGGAAAACTGTATTTTTTTGTCGTAAGTCTTCCAGTCTTTGTGCCAAAAATATCATATTTTATATATGGTGAAATACTATTGATTTTCTTTTTCCATTGCCTGGCCTTATGTTCCGATAGAAATGGCTTAAGCTCATCAATGTCTATATTAAGCTTTTGCTGATTTACGTCCTCGATCACTTTTGTTAATGAGGTCAGGAATCTCAGATTTTTTGGCGGCAAAAAATTTTCAAACACGTGTTTTGTGATCTTATTTTTTACTCCACAAAATTCTAATAAAAACCTCTCCGGCACCAAATCATAGAAGCAATTGTCGTCCATGGATACTTTAGAAAGATGAAAGGATCTTATAAAAGCTTTTAACTTATTGTTTATTTTGTTCCAATCTTCTTTTATATTTGGGGGACAAACATCATCAAGAGATTTGCCACCACACTGCAAATAGCCGTATCCAATTTCTCTATCCCGGAGAAAAGGCGCGTAATCCCATGTTTGATTAATTCCCTTAGGAAGTTCATCATTGAAGTGAAGATCTCCGTCATAATATACCCCTATACATTTATGTTTGTTATCCAATGTTTGAAATAACATCAACCAACCTTGTTAATATCCGCTGTTGTCGCCCATGTAAGCAGTCCCGGCAAATGAGCCGGCAAAGACCCCAGAGGCCAATTGCTGTTGTGCAACACTAAGTCCAGTTGCCTCTCCTTCTCCTTCTCTTGGTTTTTCATAAACAACTTTTTTAGTCTCGTTATTAATATAACACAACGCTCTCCCATTGTCAAGATTATTTTTATCATAATATTTAAATATCTTTTTCAAGCGTCTCATTTTTTGTTTGTGCGCGCCCTTTGTCCAAGCAATTCTTTCTTCAAATGAACGTAACTCAAAATAGATTTGTAGCCAACTAAAATCTGTAATTTTAGTGAACTCTTCATGTATCTGAGATAGAAGAGTTCTCTCGATTGTGTTACGTGATAATTTTTCAACAACTTGTTGGTCTTTGCTGATACACCCTTTGAGATAAAAAGTGTCAACTGTCGGATACGTGTCAACAAGCTGATTATATATGAGCAATAAAGTTGATTTAAGACTCTGAATGTCAGTCATATGGGCCTTATCATAATATTCACTTAGAAAGTGTTCGACACTTTCGGGATATGTAAAAGATTTATATCTAGCCCCAGAAATTGTAGTTGTAATTTTGGTGCCGTCAGGCATGTAGACCTCTTTTTTGGTCCAGGTATCTTCTTTTTGCTTGTCGTTTCCTTCCCATTTAAGATAAACTGTCTCGTCCCTATAGGTTTCTTGTCTATAACAATTCTCCGTCAAAGGATCTTGAGCTTCAGTTACCGTGGAAGCATTACTAGCGTTATCGATATCTGATTTTTTCCAATAATGCTGCATGTTGGGAGAAGTTAAATTTGCTACAAGGCGCCATGGGGCGTTTTCGTCGACTAAAAATCCATATTTTCTTGCCGCGTTTTTATAAAACTTGAAATTTGAGTCACTCATCCACTGATATTTGTCCTCATCTTTATCATGGTTCCTTAATCCTAATTCAATCATCAGACCACTAACAAGAGGCGTACATTGGTTGGATTTAATCATCGCAGTTCTCGTTATCGGATATCTACTGCTAAACATTTTGGCAAAATCCATAAAATTCTTTAGAAAACTTGCGAAGTCAACAATCTCTGAATTTACTTTATTGCGTTCGCCAACGTAAACGTTAACAAATGCGCTAGCGATGCCAAGGATATGACTCCTGTAGTGCATATCAATATCTTCAAAAGCCCTTTTAGGTTTTAGATCTCTTATCAAGCCATCTTCATCTATTCTACCAAGAGCATCAGCCTTCCGGAAATAATTTCTTAAATCATTGAAAGCCCTAGTCACAAAATCAACTGCTAAAAATATTCCATCTCCTCGGGCGGTCCGGAGCTGTGATAACAAATTTTCTCTTGACGCTTTAGAAAGATAAATTGAATTTTGTTTTATATCGATCCTTCCATAGTGCTGCCTTTCATACCATAGGTCTATTGGCTTTGGCGTGTGTCCTCCGGCATAGCTAAAAACAGGATATCCTGCTTCTTTATATATTTTCCTATCATGGTATTTTGAGTAAGTCATCTTTATTATTCTCCTGAGGTGGCCATAGTATCTTCCAGAATTCCGCTAGCGTCACCAAATGACTGTTCTGATGTTTGCTCCGTTATCGATAGTGACTGAACAGGTGGGGTTTCATAACCACCTCCAATAGGAGCCTCCCATCTGCCTTCAAGTTTCGTGGTCCACTCTAGGGCTCCACCAAAAGAAGAAACCTGATTACTTGTTTTCACTATGAAAAAATAACCTCCTAGGCCAAGTTGTTGCGCCTGTCCTTGAGTTACATGAGACCATGGGAAGCGGAGATATATGTACTTGCCGGGCCTAAGATCTGTATTACCATACAAAGTCAAATTACAATGATATGGTTCACTAAGTTGTTCCATGTTGCTCAGTATGCCCGCTTTCTCCGCCTTTGCTTCAAGGAAAAACGGCTGATCAGCCCTACTGAAATCAGCTGATAGGACCGGAGTTCCTTCTTGCCCCAAAACAATATGACAAATGCCTTTTCGCGCGTCCGCGTCTTTATCGCCCTTAAGCCAGCCTACCGATGGTTCAGATGCATAAATAAACATTACGTCACCTTCAAGAGTTTGAATAGTGGCCGGTTTTCGGCTCTCATATACCGCGAGGACCCCAAGCATCGCGTTGGCCGTGGCTGTGTCCACATCGGGAAGAAGATAATAACTAGTATCTTCGCCGGCCCCGGCTCGAACAAAAGCAAATTTACTGCTATTTGGCAAAGTAATGTAGTCAATTGACATTCTAGACTTATTAGCTGGAGAACCTGGGGTCTTACATTTGTTTGTTAGTGCGCCTTTAACAAGATAATAAAGCATATCTTTGAGGAATGCTTTGAATGAACGAGTTTCCTTTAAGTTTTTTACAAACTTTTCCATTATAAACTCATTCCACAAATCTAGAGAGATTGGAATGTCTGCTATGTTTACTGTTTGTTTCATCCCTGTGCCAGGGTTAACGAATTCTATATCTCCCAGGAGTATTTTAACACTACCTTCCGGATTTTTAGTACTTGACCAAAAATCAAGACCTAACTTGGCGCGTTTACCATCGGAAACCAAAAAATCTAATGTCGCATCTAACAAGTCTCCAAGATAAACCCAATGTAAGAGATGCCACTTTCTTTCGCCCGGGCCCGGGAGAAGATTAGGATCTCCAAACCCCTTGGCGCCTTCCTTTTTTGACGCGCCTTCCATCGTATTTTTAACTGCCTTTTCCACCTCGCGAGTGTACTTTTTTCTATGTACGGTGGAAGAGCCTTGTTTTCCGCCAGACACCAACTCAGCGTTTTTTAAAATGTTATTAAGTGTCGCTGCACCCACGGCTATATTTTGTTGCTGACGACTATCTTTTTCCAGTTTACGAGTAGCGTCCACTTTACTCGCAAGAGTTTCCTCGGTATCAGTGCCTGCTGCTGTTTGATCTCTTTTACTTGTTAAGTCCTTTTTTGCACCTTCGGAAAGTGTCGGCTGTCGTTGGGATCTTCCAGTTTGCCATTCATTAAGGCCTCTCAAATCTAATTTATAAGTGTATATCAGACCTTTACTTTGTAGTTTCCTTACCCACATACTATATGCATCGGCCAAACGTTGCTCTTGTGTCGCCCCGTGTGCAGTCGCGAAAGTATGATGCGCTCTATCTTTTTTAAGATGCTCGAGCATCTCTTCGGCTTGTCGTTTTTTCATCTCCTCGGTCGCTCCGCCACCGCCGAAACCACTTTTAATGTCGCTCGAGGGGCCAATGTTGTCTAACACATGGGCGCGCATGTCTTTTTCCAATTCTTTAGTACGCCACTCGGCATAAGCTGCTTGCCTTGCACCTTTATCCCCGGGAGCCATGGCTTCGGCGCCGACTCCATGTCCTGATTCGCGGAATGCCGCGCCCTTCATGGCCTTGTCGACGTTTGCGTGGCCTCCTTCGCGGGTTTTAACACTGTGCATGAGGTTTTCATATTCAGTCGGGAAGTTGTTTTCCATCTTCTCTAAGTCTGATTTTATTTTTTCATAATTTGCTTTCTTTTCTGGAGTGTTGTACAAATTATTCCTAGCAAGGGTTGCCTGGGAAGCTTCTAAGTTTTCCTGCATCCTATCAAGCTCTTCTTGAGTAACAGGATCAATAGAATGCGCAAGAACATTTGCGCCTTTCGTCAAGAGTTGTTGTTCTACAGCTCCATTATATTCAATGGTCATTTCGAACCCGCCAACAGAGGATTCAAGCAACGGCTTAATAGAATGAAATTTTGTTGTCAAGAAAAAAAGCACCTTTGAGCCGCCGATTGCATCACGAATCTTTTTGGCGTGCTTCTTTAAATTTGGTATTATAGATTTTCCCGCGAACTTTATGTCTTTCAAGGAATGAATAATTCTTTCTATTGACGGAGGGTTATACCCGATTTCAACTCTTATTCTAAATGCTTGCGGATCCCAGGTTTTGTGGGAGCCTTTTGGTCTTCTAATCAAATCGGCAAAACTATACGTTCCTTGTCCAGAACTTCTTTCTTTGAAGAGAGCGTCCATGGATTCAAAATACATGTTTAATTGACAATTAATGTAATAATCAACCTCTACCGGATTGGTGCCCAAATAATCATACGAAAAGGATCTCAAGGAGACTCCTAAATTTGGTCTATTAGGTTCTGCAATATTACTGAAATCATTAAATGGAAGCAAAATTTTCTTTTTGCTGCTCCGCATAACTTTGAATATTTTTACGTATGGCTTCAAATCGGCAAATATTGATTTAGGGACTCTTTCTAGTAAAGTACAGCCACCGGGGCTCGCAGTTAATCTATTAAAAAACAACGTGGAGGCATTGTCAGCCACAGCTGTTGACTTGAGCATTCCAAAATGCTGATAATCTTTTGCGATCTTTTCGCCTTTCATTTTTGTGAAATGATCAATACCTTCCACAAGAATACACTGATCTAAATACGCAGGCCCTTTAGTCTTTGCGTCCTGATTAGCTGCGGAACTATTTGGATTATCACCTGCCATTTTTTCCTACCTAAAATACGTAATTAAATCATCTATCGGAAATGGAATATTTATCGTATCTCCAAGCTCCAAATCAGTCTCTAAAGGTGTTTGATTAAACCATGGAATTATCCACCAATAATCTACCGTGTCATAGTAACGATATGAAAGTTTATAAAATCTATCTCCAAGTGTCCAAAGATGAGTCACGACTCTAATGTCCGACAACTCATCGAGTGTGGGATAGTTGATAACGGGTGTTCTATATTGGGTAATCGCTTTAACCTTCCGAGAAGAAAGTTGTTCCCCATAAACTGAACTGTTGCCGTTTCTAAAGGTCCCTCTTAAATCGTATCTTTTATATGCCATTTCTAATCCCCATTTATCCAATTCCTATTGATTTGGCTGTCATTTTTCCCAGGTCCTTACCTACCTGTCCCACGGTTTTGAGGCCTTTCCGAACTGCTTTGCCGGGATTATGTAGCCATGTTTCATCCGGTGAGGTTCCGTATGGAAAATGTTTGTTTGAGAATTTTCGATTTTCCCAGCCCGGGGTCTTCTCGTGAACTGGATAAAATGTGAACCCAGCAGTTATCGCTTGTGGATACACAGACGTCGATCCCGATTTGGCTCGTTTGCCGCTTTTTCTCGCTCTTTCTTGTGCATCAGAAAAGAATCCGTCGTCCATAACCAGATCATATTGAAAATCTTGTACATATCCTAAAAGCCCAGAGGTGGCAGCAGAAGCCCATGAACCACCATCGCCAATTAAATTTAACATTCTTATTCTAAATATTGGTGAGCCGCCGACTTTTGGAGCATAATGCTTAAACCCTCCACTTTTAGTTGATACCTGCTCACCGTAAAGCATACGACTAAACAAAGAAACATTTCCTAAATTCTGTTTTGCCTCTGCGATATCATATGCTGGAATCGTCCATGCAAGATTAATAGATCTAATAGTGCTTTTCCATTTCCTCAAAGGTTCCGGGTGCATAACGAAATACTGCTCGTCATATGATGTCGCAAAACTTTCTTTAAAAGTTGTTAAAAAGGCTTTGAACTGGACTGATTTTCCGGAATTGATGTGAAATATTTCAATCTTACAATTACCTGCTTTTGCTATAGCATCTGTTTCCACCTGCCCGCCACGTCTGTTGGCGATTCTGTTTTTCAACCATGATGACATTCCCATTATGATACCCCCCACTTCATTTCTTTATCAGCTTTCGCATCATAACCCTCAATAAAGCCTCTCAGCATATTGCCTTCTACATGAATTATAACTGGGCGTTTGTTCGATGTCGTCGCCGCTGTGGTTGTCGCATCAGACAATCCTGTAACTGCTTGCAATAAATCACCCATTCCAGTAAAGGCGCCTGCACCAGCGGATGCGGCGGAGTATTCATTAGCAGCTTGAACTATCTGCCGAACCCTTTCCACGTGTGAGGACTCAATCTTTGTTGAAGTTGCTAGCAACTTATGTACGCCTCCTGGTGCTCCGTCTTCGCCGGGCGCGCCAGCTCCGCCTGAAGCCATCTCTACGTCGGCCATTCCCTTGCCTGCTTCATAACTGACATCTCCCACTATCTTTAATTTCGGCGCAGCTGCATTAGCTTGCTCAGCTATGCTACTAAGAGCTTTTGGCATCTTATCGCCAATAACATCCATGAGAGTGGAGCCAACAGAGGTGTCTTTAAATTTGCCTATAATAGAACCTACTACATCCGCGACAAATGAAAGG
>Ga0098039_1000822_pt1 | contig 12514 bp, 7 predicted proteins | sample 6_EtaG_FD_75047 | JGI IMG/M metagenome (GOLD analysis project Ga0098039, IMG submission 75047) | Marine viral communities from the Subarctic Pacific Ocean - 6_ETSP_OMZ_AT15160 metaG | ecosystem: Environmental > Aquatic > Marine > Oceanic | place: Pacific Ocean | collected 2015-01-08 | reverse complement strand
TAATTAAAGACTGCTTTTATGTCGGGGTCCGTTTTATCTCCCACCGCTCCTAACAGCACCGTGTTTTTTGGAAGCTCTACTTTCTCGCGAATATCATCGGGCGGGTCGTCGGATCGAAACTCTAAGCTAATATTACGAACTAGTTCAGGCCTATATTTGCCTATCAGCCTGAGGATGTTTCCGCCTTTGGTCTCGCACACCCAGCAGTGGAATCGGCCGTCGTCGAGACGCACGACTAGTTTTCTTTTGGACGCGTCGGTGTCGTTACAAGTAGGACACCTAAGAGAATAATTTATCCCGTCGCGAGAAGGGGTCCCTCCCCCAAAAGCCTTGTTAAGCAGCTGCTTTATATCGCGTCTATAATTCACACGTTAATTTTACGTGTATAACACTAATGTTCAGTACTCAGACCGGAGAGACAGATCACAGCGGCATCAGCGATATCAAAACACTCAGGAGCATTTATGGTCAAGCCTTTCCTGGGCCCTGATTTCAAGGTCTTAGTAGGCCATTGATACCCTTTGAACTCCTCTCTTCCAGAGATCGCATTCAACACCTGCTGCTTTGCATCGACGTCTATTTTTCTGTCCACTTTTACCTTAGCAGCGGCACGCGCGCTGTTGACGTTTATCAACTCTACTGGTACCTCTAATACGTCTTGAGCCAAAAAAGATACGATCCCATTAAACTTTGCTAGGGTAGAAAGTGTCTTCGCGGAAGACAGACCGCGGCGAAAGGCTTGGAGATTCTCTTCTACCAGCACCTGATCAATGGAAAACCCTCTCTTGAGTTGCAAAAACTCATCTCTTACGTGATCAGCCTTTGAGTAAAGGCCGTTTTTTTTAGACAATACGATCGCGTACGCATGAAGCAATCTGTCCCTAGGGGGCAGTTCTGTGTCTATAATGCAACATCCAACCACAGCGGTAGAGATATCCAGCCCCAGAAGTATCATTAGTAATCGATCCTTAGTTTGATCACCATTTTATCCGAGTCTGTTTTCACTATCGGTTGGGCCAAGTTCGCTCTAGCGATGACGTTCATGTTGTCGTCGTGGAGATTTAAGCCGGTGATGTAGGTAAACTTTCTTGCAGTATCATTGCGATAATTGGAAGGAGCCATCTCTAAATAAGTTGGGTTACTGGAGGAGTTGAATGCAGACGTGTTCAGAGGTACCTGTATCTCCAAGACGTACACGTTTCTTTCGCCTAGGAAACTCACTTTAAAGGAGTCCTTACCGAAAAACGGTGCATGTGGAGTCTTTATTACTATGATCCCTTCTTCGTACAAAACGTTTCCAACGGAAGACCAGGTGGGATGTGGTGGAGGGCTGTCGGCTCGGTACAGGTTACCGCGTCCGTCGTCCTTGAACTTAAAACTCATGCGCCCGGCGGAGCCGGTAACGCTTAGGTCCTCTATCACCAATGTTTTAGGTTTGATGCGATCACCATAAAACATATTCGAGATATCAAAAAATACAACCTGGTTAGAACTGGGGTCTTCCGTCCTCTGCAGCACAGTCAAAATATTTCCTGGAGCTACTCCTGGGTCTTCCGGGGTGGCCCCCTCCAAAGGAACCAGTAAAGAACCGTCATTTTCGAACCCTGTGTTTTCTGGATTGTCGTCGTCCAATGTTGTACGAGTGGGTATCATGGTACCCGAAGCCAACATTCCGGTATCTACCATGCTCGAAAGATCGATGATGGAAAAATCCAAAGAGCCGAATGCGTCTACAAACCTGTCGTCGAAGACGCCGGTATATTGGTCTGTAGACGTCGTTCCCGAGGATATGTTGGTGACTCCCGAAGAAGGCACCGTCTTGAGTAGATCGAAGTTTGGAAAAAACTTGCCGTTATCACAAGGCGTGATCGTAAGGTTCCTCTTTACGGAAGAGCCAGATTCGTAAAGAAGATAATCGGCGGTACGCGGGATATTGACCTGCGTGTCGATCCTAGAAGCAGATAGATTAAAAAGTCTGGGAAACTGATTGGTTACAAATTCCTTAGTAAAGTTTTCTAAGTTTATGCTAAGACCACCCACTCCGAATGCTAGTGCGACGTTGAAAGGATCTTCGGAAGAACCGGTGGCACTGTAAAAAGGCGTTTGGAGGACATACCTCTTTCGCGAGTCTTTGGTAAAAAGCGGTGGCACGTAAAATATCAGATCGCTCGTTAGTTTGGACCCTACCGAAGCGTTGCTTCTTATCTCTCCCTCAAGTTTGTATTTATTGAAAATCTTTATGTCATGCAGTTCTGCATTCAGGGGGTGCGCAAAAGAAAAAGCGGCGGGGTCTTCGCTGGGGTAATTGTCCGAATAGCTGACGACTCCCTCGTCTCTACTAGCTGCCGGGTTGAAGAATAACCCTATCGCGTTAGCTCCGTAGTTGGTGCCTTCGTAGTAATTGCCCACAAATAGTGCGTCAGGATCTAACAGAGAGGTGCCGCTGGATGTAACCTGCATAATGCTACTAGTGGGAGTGTTTACGACGAAATCGGAATTGTGAACTCCGTCTATCAATATAGAGCCGGTGCCGTTGTTGGCAGAAGGGCCGCCCCAACGAGCAGCGACGTGATGCCAGTTGTTCTTCTTGAGCGAATTATCCTTCGACACGAAAGCCCACGTGGAATTTTGGCCGGGTGATGGAGTCGTAACAGCATCTCCCGATATGGCACATCTGCGTGGAGGAATGTCTGCACTCGAACCCAATTGCAGAAGTAGCCGAAAACCGTCCGGTTTACCATCAGCGCCCATGGAACTTCCGGTAACCAGACTCAACGCAAAGCAAGAAGACATATGTAGGATGGTGCCGGCAGTATACTCGTCTCCAGGCCTGGTTGAGCTGTATCGAGGATTTATATAGAAATCAAAAGTAAACCCAGTGGCTGCAGTTCCGTACGGATTTTCATCTTCGCCCAACGCGCTCCCGGTACCGGCCGGGTAGATGAGCACAGAGTCCGTAGGAAGATTACCTCCGGTGACGAAATTGAGGCAGTTATAATTTGTGTAATTCCACTGTGCGCTGCGGTACAAGTTCCTGTAATAGGGGAAAAGAATGTTCTTCACCACGTTCTTTTTCATGAACGTCTTATCCAGCGTCACGCCGGGTGTAAACCGCAGAACCTCTTGTCTCTTGGACGACCGTACAGGAACAGAAGCACTTCCTACTAGGTCCATATATTGAACGAAAGCGCTGTCCCAATCGCCATCCGGATTACCAGCAATCGACTGAACTAAATTGTTTCGGAATTCCTCTATCTGTGCTCCACCCCAAGATCCGGAGCTTTCTCCGTATGTAGGATAAAGATCCTTGACGCCGGAAGACGCATCGGGGAAAAGAGCGACGCTGCCCGTCACCCCAGCAGAGGAAGATGAAAAAGTACGACGAGGGTTCGTAATGAGTTTTAGGGATTGAAAATAATCTTTCGTTAAGTTTATGATAGACATTCAGCTCGCCTTTTTTGCATCCAGCGAAAACCGACTAAAAGTCTAAACGTATTCTGAACGTAATATCCTTTTCGTCATTCTTCTCTATCGGTCTGGACATCTTTGCCACAGCCAATAAGTTACCAAATTCATCATGCAATCCTACAGTCGTCGGGAACGTAAAGGATCGCTGAGTATCATCTTGTCCCTGATCTATCACTACAATCCTGTTGTCGGTCGTGAAAGTTGGGTTCGACGAATAGTTGAACTCATCGGCTGTAGCTCGACAGAAGATGAGGGTAGAGTTTATGTTAGTCGCATTCTGGAAAGTCGCAGCAGTCAAAGATCCGGACTGGAACCTGGTCGAAGCAACGTGGTCGACGATCTGATCAATGGAACCAGACACCAAGAAGTCAGGGATGAGCTGCGCCTTGCCGTTGGACGCAGAGGCTCCCATGACGGAGTATCCAGTGGCTATGGTCGCACCGTTGACGGTGTTTGCAGTCGCCATGGCTTGGATGGCACCGCTCATGTGCTGATCCCAGAAGAACAGTTTCTTCATGTCGAACACGGCCGTGCCTGCATCGTAAAACATCAGCCCCACCGTCTCAGCTGTGTTCGCAGCATTCACTATGTTGCCTACGCCGCCGCCGAAGGACGATAGCACACTGCCTGCCGCCCCGATGTCGCTGAAGATTGCGCTGCCTGAGGTGGAAGTCCTATAGATGTTAGAGCCCGTATACCCTTGGAGGACTCTGGCCTCGCCGTTGTCCATGCCGGGTGTGCCGGCAACGCCGGGCTCGTAAAGTCCGGTGGCAGGAGAGCCGTCCAGGACACCGCTACGGTAGATCCTCGTCGCGAACGTCTCTCTCTTGATCTTATCCCGAGAGAACAACCTCTTGAAGGAAACGAACAGAGCCTCGTTAACTTGGTTACTGATCCCACCCGGGTCGGTCGGGTCGGTGGTGGATGGAGCGTTGAACGGCGCGAAGAATGCTCGCCCGGCATCGCCTAAAAGATTAGCAGCGAATTGCTTGTAAACGTCGACCTTCTCTCTCATCATCAGGGATTGGGAGGAAAACAAGAGTTTTCCGGTGCCGTCCTGGCCAGTCTTCGCGGCGGTGACCGTAGTTCCGGACTGGTACAGGCCCACAGTCATGTCGAAGATGGGGTTAGCAGTCTGGAGAGAGAAGTCTTGGTCGTATACGGTTTGAAATAGGGAGCTCGTGACTCCGGGACCTACGCCGCCAGTGACGAAGACTTGATATTTTTTTCTAGTAGCAGAACCAGAAACGTCTTCCTGTACGACGTCGACAAGTTGGTTTAGGGTCGACTGTTTGTTTGAGATATCTTGTGGACTTATTCGCTTAAAGCTGCCACCTGTCAAATTTGCCATGCGTTAATTCACCTTCTCTATGTTTGTTTTATCTGAAAACTGAAGTCTTTTCTCAGACCGGACTGGTCCCCTATGATCGACACCACGCCGGTGATCGTACTTTTGTCGTTGGAGTCTCCGTAGATCGTAAACATAGTATCGTCTATGCTTTGTTTCTGCAGGGTAAACTGAGCTGTGGCACCTTGAGCGTTGTTGCGGCCTGTCGCCGTGATGCCATACGTAGCGGTTCTAGTAGTGGCCTCTATGGAAATTCGGCTCCTGCCTTGTAGAGTCAAAAATCTGTCCGGCAGAAGTACAGTAAATGTGGTGTCAGCAACACCCTCGGGTATGGTAGCTTGTCCAACGATGATTTGGTTGACGGTCATTTCATTGATAGGGGTGTTTGCACTGAAACTAAGGATCTCGTTATCTAAGTTGGGGGCGGTAAGCGTGTAAGATGGCAGCCGGACTACCTTAGGGTTAGGCAAGGTAAGCAGTCTGTGTTTCATAGCAAGGGTACCAACCGTTTGAGCTTCAAAAACAGGGGTATTCTTGCTTATCTTTTCTTTCCCTACGGCTCGTCCAAATTTTTCAATGATGTTGTAATCTACCTCATCGTCGGCCAAAGAAAAGAAAGCAATCTTGAAATTACCTTCGTTGTTAGCAAGAAGCTCGCGACCTTTGTCCGTCAAGACTGCATCGATGATAATATTATTTGTACTGTGATCTAGGAAACCGATGATACACCTCCTGCAGCATACTGCCGCTTATACTTCTTATATGTTTTACGATCTAGAAATCCCATATTTTGCCTCTGGTGATAAATATACCTTGTCTGAAATAGTAGTAAATCCAAAATCTGCACATCCAAAAATTAGAAATCAATCTTGCTTTTGGGTCTACACGGGATCTGGCGGTGATCGCATATCCTCAATGACAATATCCGCATCTGCCGATTTTTGTCTATCTGTGTTTATCAGTAGTAGTTTGTAAAATCCAGATATCTTATCCGTTGCCAACAGCGGTACCCTCCCTAAAGCTTGGGTGTCGTATTGTATTAGATCTGGATCGAAATACACCTTAGCGCGACGACGCCGACTGGTCATCATTGCGTCTTGAGTCAAGCTGTTCACATGTATATTATCGTCTAGTTTTGGATCGACGAAGAAATTAGGGTATTGTTTTGGCGCGCCAGATCTCGAGATGTTCTGCAGCGTCAATCTATTTTTTCTACGGTCGAAACCAACACGGGACTGTGCGCTGTACCCTGAAGTTAAGCCGTGAGCATCCAAAGCCACTACCGCATAAATGTAGTCTGAGTCACGATCAAACCCCGTGTCTAGAAACATGGTCACTGGTGCTGAGGCTTTTATGCGGCGGGCAGGTAAGACGAATTCTCGCTTCGGTGATTTAACCTCTGAATTGTCAAAATCAATCTCTGCGATGCACTCGTACGCGTTTTCTATCGTTTTTCTTCGAAATACTTGGAAGTATTTTACGTCCCTTTGCCTGCCAGAAGGTATCTGCCATTTTATGAAAAGGCCTGCGCCGTCGTCGTAGTTGAAACGGTAGAAAACACCATCAGGCTCGATCGGAGGAATGTTTTCAGAGGCTTCCACGGATTGAATTGTTGATGGCTCCGAAGCGATCAAGAAAGTAGCCTTGTTGTAGGGCCGCCTGGCGCCTCCACCTTGGTGGCTGGTAACAACGCGCGCTTCAATCACTCTGCGTACGCTGTATGAATATACGCTCCCGTACAGGATTTCAGTATCGATAAAACGGGTGTTCGTTCTGCCCTGCAAGAAATACCGTCTATTCTCTCCAGCAGTACCATCGGCACGTTTCTCTCTACGAATTATGATGTAGCCATTAGTTCCTATAACAGGATTGGGATCGTCGGCGGTGGATTCTGTAATGTGCGTCAAATGCAGTTGTTCATCAGGTCTTTCACGGTAAAAACTCGAGTTTGACACCTCATTGATCAGCGCCTGTTTGTTGGGATCCTGAACTGCATAGTTGCCACCGACTATGGAGTCTGCAGCCTTTCTGAAAAGCGTGCTGTTGATCGTCATTTGTGAGGCTTTGACAAAAACTGAAACCGGCTTGAACTCTCCCACCTGGTTTACGAAGCCGATCTTCGTCTCTTCGAATATTTGTTGGAGGTATTCTTCAATTCCCATGGTTGCGGTGGGGTTCGGTTGATTCAGAAGAGGGTAGGAGTCGTACAAGCGTTGCGCTTTATTGGATGGAGATGTAAGTGGATCAACATCTAACAGGCCTGCTAGGAGCTCGGCCTTATTTTCCATCCTCTTTTTCACGTGTGGGTCTTTATAGTTTATAGCCAGGTTCGTTTCGTTAACGGTAGATTCCTCCATTATGATACTGTTGGAGTTTATCTCGATATCGAGGCCTGTTCCGACCCTTGTATCATCGCCGGCGGCGCTCGGCGCTGGAGTAAAATGAATCTCTATGTATCTAGGTAGCTCGAGCTCAGCGTCCTTGACACTGCTAGGGTCATCGTCGTCTAGGGTGCCCTGGCCCTGGTATCTTGGCACGCCGTCCGAATTGATTCTTTCATCCGGTAGGAAAAAATTGTACACGAATCGTACCACCACGTCTAGGGGCGCTGGGACGTTGAAAAGCGGGATCGTCGGCGAAGACCGTGATCTGCTAGTTAGCCTTAACGTTACTTCTGCCACTTTGACGATCCTTGGGCTACCTGTCGGCCACGGTGATGTTTGCGTTTACGACAGTCATAGAGAAGAAGTCTGCACGCTCCAATTCGGCGTCATGAATATATCTATCGTACAAGGCGGTGTACTGGCGTTGCGTTACGATCTCATAGCGGCCGAGTTGGCGTATAGGACTCATGGCCCGCCAGCACGAGCCCTGTCCGGGGTCCAGCACCCCTAGAGGCACCAACAGCGCGAAAACTGACTCAAACATAGAAGGCGAAAATACGTGCGTGGCCACTCTATTCAGAAAGAAAGGCTTAGTAGCAAAAAAGTTTTGAATGGCTTCGACCTGGGTCTGGGTCATCCTTGGGACGTTCCAAGCCGGTTCGCCACCTATCTCTGTTCGTGAGGGCTGCAGCTCTAAATCCAGCTGCGTGTAACCTTTAAGGACCTTTGCGGAGGGGTCTGCAGCATCTACGAAACCTCTGGATGTTTGGGCCGTGGTGGGGTTGGCAAATATCTTATCTACTGCATCTTGGTCTATGCCCATGGGACGCGAAAGTAGCTGCATCAAAGGCCGGACTTCGTCACTGCGATCCAAATGCAATCGCCGGACGATCTTCTCGCTTGAAAATGCCATGCCGTATACATCTTCAAACATGTTCTTTAAGAGAAAAGAACGCATGTGGTTGCCGAGGATCTTTGTAAAACTGTCACGGTAATTATTTCTGGCAATGCGCTGGTCGCCGCGCTCATGGCTGGGCCCTGCTAAATCCCCTCCTGCGATCGGATAGTCTAGGCCCGCGACGTCCCACTTCACAGCGAGTGCGAGGGCTTCTATGTTTATGGGGAGAGGTGCAGAGCTTGTCAGTACCTCCAGCACATAGCCCATTCGAGTCTTCAGCTGTGGGCAGAATTTAAAATCTAAATTATTAAATTTAAGTCCGCGGTAGGCTACATCTGCCTTCTGTATTTGGACTCTAACAATAGAGTCTTGATCGAGGCCGGCCGGCGATAATGCTTGGAGTTGGCCGGGTGTGGTACCGACAAAGACGACAGCATGCGGCGAGTTCTCTGAAGCAGCCATCTCATCAATCAGATAATTGTACGCCTTAAGAATAGACGGCTCTGTTTTCTCTAGTAGATAATCGGGTGCAGTTGCATCTCTGATATCGGACAGTCTTTTCCTGGCTTGAGAAATCGAAAACGCAGAGACTTCTGCAATGAACCTACGGGCATAATCAGATTCAGGTTCACCCTGAAGCTGGAGTAACGTCTTCGTCGCAGGGGGAGGATCGTCTGGAACGATTGTACCCGCGAGAGTCATTCCAAGTGCCTTCCACTCCGAAGTACGATTCTTTATGTTTTTGATAAAAGAGTGAGCGGTAGAAAGCAAGAAATAAGGCATCTCCTCTTCGCGTGCAGTAGATATCAAACCATCCACCAGAGCCGCAGGACCTGGAGGCAGAGAAGTTCCCAACCCAGTAAACTCGGCAGCTTGCCCACCTCCTAGGAGCTCACGGATCCCGGGAGTGAACTCTTGTGTCCCGTCGGCGCCAGCAGTGACAATGCCGGAAAGATCATCGGCTCTAGATGCAGCTGCTAATTCACGTAGGAAGTTTTTCACCGTGACGGTCGTGCCCTGTTGGATAGGCGACGCGCCGGGGGCGGTATGACCAGTGTTCAGCACTACGAAATTTTGGGGGGCATCCTTGAGGTGCCGAACGTGGCCCTGGGAGGCCTCATCAATCTTCAAACCGACGTCTGCGATTGTAAACGTCGGGACGTACGTATCTACGAGAGTGATGAAGGATTGCAAGAGGAAAAACATGGCTCGTTGCCCGTCGAAAGCACCATTCAGGGTCTGGTTTGACGCATCCAAGTAGGAAGCTTGATCATTCTCGGACGCAACCAGTCTTTTGGCTTCGTCCTGCATATCGTTGAAGATTTTGATGATGATGTCCCTCAATAGTGGTTGTCTCTCACTAGCCGATCGGCCGTTGAGATCGGCGCCACTCCAGGACGAGAAAACCTCTGAGTAGCGCAGACCAGTCACTCTACAGGAGGAATAGCCGTTGCTAGGTCTATACAGGGCATTGACCTCCCCGATCGTACGGCCATAGACACCGGGTGTTTGCATGGTCTCCACAAGGGCGTCGGAGAAGAGCCTCCAACGCGAGTCCTTGTTGCCGTCGTCTTCGACGTCCTTTTCGTACGCATCGTTCTCGTTCGGAACCAAACGTACGCGCATGTTATCCCTGTTGAAGTCATCCCACATCGCGTCGGTTTCGATCCCGCCCTCTTCGGTTTCCCTGGATCCAGCCATTTTTTCCTGCATGGCCGCTTTGAGCAGGGCCCAGTAGTAACATCGCGTGGTGTCCGTCGGGGTGCCCACCATGGCGGAAAATATAGAGATCTCGCAGGCTTTATTGACTGCATCGTCGGTCACCGATCCATTCGCACTAGTCTCCCCAACTCCTTCGAGATATGTTGAGAAATCAGATATGATGCGCGTGAATAGGCCTCGGGGGGTGAGCAGATCGGCATCCATGCCTCTGCATAGGAGTGACGAAATTATATCCCCTGCGTCCGAAAAACGAGTCTCAGCCTCGTTCAACCATGCATTTAGCTCCCCCAAACGATTCTGTGACATGTTGCCGCCGGAGGCCAACGAATCTATCCATGCTGCCCTTCCGGTCGTATTGCTTCTGTCACCGATGGGCAGTCGTGGTTCGTCCGGATTGATGCCATTGTGCCCCTCCAGAGCCAATATTACTTGCCGAGGGTCAGACCCTTGAGGGTCACGGCCCGGATATACGGCTAACTCGGACAGAGATCCGGGAATAAATAAGTCCCGGTTGGCCAGGTCCCAGGGGTCTAAGTTAGTACTTAGGTGTTGAGTCCCCAGCAAATTGCGCAGAATGCCCTCCCAGCCGGAGCTGCCAAGGGAAGCGCCTTCGCCTACGCCGTATTTTTGTCCGAGCGGTACACCCTGTAGAAGGCCTTTGCCGACAGACATTGCAAACTCGCGGGACAATGCACAACTATAGTAAACCAATCGATCTACGGCGTTCAGGCCAGGCCTATTGATCTTTCGTTGGAGGATCTTGTCGAAATTATCACGAGCATTACCGGTAATGGTCAACCTGGCCTGATTACCGGTGTGGTCGCCAATGGTGGGAAGAGAGCGGGGCGGGTGGTCGTGCTGGGCGTCAGCGCGGCTGGTGGCCTTACGCAAGTAGCGGTGAGTGTTCGATGCGCCAGGAGGAGGGGCGCCGAGGTAGTTTACGGCGTGATTGAGTTTCCCACCGATGGTGTTCATGAGGCTTTGTTGGTTAGCCCTGGCCATCATCAAGCCGGATGAAACGCCGTATAGCATCATGAATTCCAGTTGATCCAGAATGAAAATATAAGCCATGGTGTTCGGCAGTACCTGCAGGCCGGCGTGGGCATCAGGATTCCCCAGCCCGGCAATCCTGCTGAGTGTGGTTCTCCAGTTAGCGGAAATCATCTCTGCGGATATCAGTGGATCAATCTGCTCCGGACTCAGGCCGGTCTTTATGATTGCATCCATGAATTCTGAGCTCGCCGGTATACACACAGGACCGTACCCCGCATATGCAATTTTTCGCATGCGTAATATCTCATCGAAGGCTTGTATCCTTGTATCCGCCAACTCTATTTCTTCGTCCACACGTTGATTTATAGATGCCAACAACTCCGGATCACCAACATCACTTTCAGCCGTGGCGTACAGGTTGCTGGTCGTCGCGTCATCTATCCATTGTTCGGTCAGTCTCGCCGTCAGTAGCTCCCTGAAGCCATCGAGCTGAAACTCACTGAGTCGCACACTGGATATCAGGGCCGGATAACCCTCTAGCCAGTCGCCGAGGGCTCCAGGAGCTGTGTTATACAGGTTCCGCCCACCGGCTTGTGGAGATATAACCTCTGCGTGCACCGAATTATCTGCTACGAGTTCCGGTGTCTCTCCGACAGAAGTCAGTCCGTCCGAAACGGACACAGACGGTATGAGTGGAACTGATTGCGGATCTAATTTATTGACGCTCAATTTATCGCTCCAAGTCGTTCTATTCCTGCGTTATTGTCAAAATTAAGTGCCATATTATACGCCTATCAGCTCCTCCGGCGTTTCAGAAACTTTATTCCAGCTGCGCCTGGTCTTACCGGACTCAGCACCGATTGTCATTGATCGGTATACAACCTTCACAGCGTAGTCGACGTTGCCTGGAAGGTGGGCGTACGTTTCGTCGACAAACACGTAATTATATGCCTCAGGCGCCGTAGGAACAGTGCCTACAGTGCAACGAACTTGGTTCACGTAAGCAAGGATGACGAAATGATCCGCTTCTCGAACATCGGCCTTGGGCGGCACTTCCCACGTTATCTTGCATGCTCCGCCTGGGTACCTCGTCAAAGTGGGTTTACTTGGAGTAGGGGCCGGCATGGCTGGGATTTCTACATCGTGAACCATGATCCGGCCTGTCGGGCGGCGCAGAAAATTTGCTACAACGTCGGCAGGAGCCTCTAGCTCCGCTTGTGACGGCATAGCCCCTCCAGGAGAGAACGCGGATCTGCGCGCGTACACTCCCATGAATTTTTGTGCCAAAACAGACAAACCGTTCCGCTCACCCTTATTCGCAGTGACTGGGACGAGGATTTTGTTGAACAAAGCGGGCGCTGGGGCTGCCAACTGCTTTACGACGTACCGATATGTACGGCCCGGTATGAGGTTAGACGGGCCGCCTTGAGCGACATTACGCGGCTCGTCCACAAATCTTGTTATCGTAGTGCCTTGAGGGCCGTCGTCGGTGAGCTTCGAAGTCGTTTGAAGACCAAAGCTATCGACTCTTCCAGTCTTGAGATCCACCCTGTCAACGGAATACACTATTACGTCTGATACTTGCATGCTTTGATCGCTCAGCGCGTCAGCATATGTATCAATTACCCCAAGGTTCGTCAACAGTTGAGAGACTAGGTCGAAGCCCTGGGTCGTCGGGGCACTTATTATGCTAAAGGTTGC
>Ga0098039_1000817_pt1 | contig 12547 bp, 17 predicted proteins | sample 6_EtaG_FD_75047 | JGI IMG/M metagenome (GOLD analysis project Ga0098039, IMG submission 75047) | Marine viral communities from the Subarctic Pacific Ocean - 6_ETSP_OMZ_AT15160 metaG | ecosystem: Environmental > Aquatic > Marine > Oceanic | place: Pacific Ocean | collected 2015-01-08 | reverse complement strand
TTTACTTGGAAGCCGCGCTGGTAACCGTGTTCTAAAATCTGGAAAGTATGCGTTACCCGCTGGAATTTTAGGATTAGTAGCCGGTAAAACTCAAGCATCAGATTTGCCGTGGCTTGCCGCAGATTTTGCTACAGGGGTAGATTCAAGAAAACTTATAAAAGGGATGCAAGATCAACAGATGCAGAGGCATGGTCAAAGTTATGGGGATTACGCTAGGAGTAGCAGAGTTGGTCAGGCAGTATCTGGTATAATAGATTTTCTCACTAATGAAGAAAACGAATACAGAGAAAGATTAAAGCATAGGCTTTTATAATGCCAATACAATCATGCACATTAAAGAGCGGTAAGAAAGGATGGAAATACGGGAAATCTGGGAAATGCTATGCAAATAAATCAGATGCAGAACGTCAGCGGGACGCAATCCACGCAAGCGGATACAAGAAGGGAACTAGAAAAAGCGGTAGAAATCGCTAGAGAGATTAGAAACAGAGAGCGGTACAATAAGCTCGACTTCTACGACCCGTACCCTTACCAAAAGAACTTCCATGAAACAGGGTCAGAAGCCAATCAAAGGCTTCTCATGGCGGCTAACCGAATAGGTAAGTCCTATTGTGGGGCCGCAGAAATGGCTTATCACTGCACTGGGCTATACCCAAAGTGGTGGAATGGGAGAAGATTTAAAAAGCCTATAGTGGCATGGGCAGGTGGCGTATCAAACGAAACCACCAGAGATATTGTACAGTACGAATTATTGGGTTCCCCTGATGATCCAGAAGCATTTGGATCCGGCGCAGTCCCAAGAAGTTGTATTATAAAAACAGAGCGCAAACCGGGCGTACCTAACGCAAAGAGCATGGCACTAATTAGACATGTTTCCGGGGGGAACTCTTCTTTATTTTTTAAGGCGTATGAGATGGGAGTAGATAAGTGGCAGGGAAGAAGTGTGGACTGCTGTTGGCTTGACGAAGAACCAAGTCGAGAGCTGTATTCACAGGCTGTAACACGAACCCTTGACCGGCGCGGAATGGTCTATATGACCTTCACGCCGGAAAACGGTATGACAGAAACAGTCGCCTCCTTTATGAACCGTTTACAATCCGGTCAATCCCTCACTAACGCCACATGGGATGATGCTTCTGAGAAGATCATGTCCATGAAGGGTGAGAGAGGGCATTTATCCGAATCTGTTATGGAGCAGATCTTATCCTCTTATTCTCCTCATGAGAGGGAAATGAGAAGATATGGTAGACCATCTATTGGTTCCGGCCTTGTATTTCCTCTTGGTGAGGAAAAGATCCTTGTAGAACCTATACCTATAGAGGATCATTGGCCCAGAATAGCAGCGATAGACTTCGGGTGGGATCATCCCACAGCGGTTGTCTGGTGCGCTGTAGATAGGGACACCGAAACATTTTATGTGTACGACTGTTACAGAGCTTCTAAAGCCTCACCGTCCGTACATGCTGATATAATAAAGTCAAGGCCGCATTTTATACCCATAGCCTACCCACATGACGGCAATCGCAGGGATAGCATGGGAAATCCGGGCTTGGCTGACCAGTATAGAAATTTAGGTTGTAATTTTCTTCTGGAGCATTTTACAAATCCACCGGCTCTTGGCGTTAATAAGGGGTCTAACAGTATCGAAGAGGGTTTGATGGCCATGCTACAATTAATAGAAGCCGACAAATTTAAAGTGTTCTCAACCCTTTCCGATTGGTTTGAGGAGTTTAGAATGTATCATAGGAAGAATAATAAGGTGGTTCCTATAAGGGATGATCTTATGTCTGCGACAAGATATGCATTTCAATCACAGCGTTTTGCAGTTTCCGGTAAAGACCCGGAATGGACGAAAGACATCGAATATAGGAATTATGGAATAGTTTAATGGCTGATAAAATTACAGAAGAAGAACTAGTTACTAGAATCCGGGGTGAGATTACAGACTCTCTCGGGTACATGGGAGATACGATATCTCAGCAAAGAGAACAAGCCATGCAGTATTATTATGGCTTACCCTTTGGAAACGAAGTTGATGGTAGATCCCAATATGTAGACTCCACCGTTCAGGACACCATTGAGTGGATTAAACCTTCCTTAATGAGAGTATTTGCTTCCGGCGATGAGATGGTTAAATTTAATCCTCATGGTCAGGAAGATGTGGCGATGGCTCAACAGGCCACAGATTATGTAAACTATGTATTCACTAAAGATAATCCCGGTTGGGAAATTCTTTATTCGTGGTTCACGGATGCTCTATTAAGCAAGAACGGAATAGTCAAGGTATGGTGGGATGACTATGAGGAAGAGAAGAGAGAGGAATATCAGGGTCTTGATGACTATTCTTTTGAATACCTAATCAACGCTCCAGATGTTGAAGTTGTAGAACATACAGAATATGAGGACGTTGAGTACGAGTCCCAAGAAATTATAGAAGAACCCGGCATGGTTGAAGAACAGGCTACTATGGCCGGGAGAATGCTGCATGATGTTGTAATAAAAAGAAAGTCTTATAGCGGAAAAATTAAAATAGAAAATGTTCCGCCTTCTGAGTTTCTTATCTCAAGAGAGGCAAAGACTATACAGGATGCAAGATTTGTTTGCCATCGTGTTGAAAAGACTTTATCAGAATTAAGAGAGATGTACCCGGATCAGGATCTTGATCCAGAAAGTCTGGGGGGAAGCGATTCTGACATGACTTCCTTCTCGGCGGAAAGACTTGAGCGTTATGCGTTTGATAAATCCGCACGTTATTGGGAAGGTTGGGGCGGAGAGGAATATGGAGAGGAAGGACTAAGAAGGTACTGGCTGCACGAATCATTTCTACAGACAGACTATGATGGGGACGGAATTACAGAATTAAGAAAAATATGTACCGTTGGTTCAACTGTTCTACAGAATGATGAAATAGATTCTATTCCTTTTGTATCAATTACCCCTGTAAAGATTCCGCATAAGTTCTTTGGGTTATCCATAGCTGATCTTGTTATGGATCTTCAGCTCATGAAGAGTAGCTTAATGCGTAACCTCATGGATAATATGTATAACCAGAATTATGGGCGGTTTGCCGTTTTAGAGGGTCAGGCTAACCTTGATGACCTTCTTACGCAAAGACCCGGCGGTGTAGTTAGAGTGAAATCACCTCAAGCCGTGATGCCCTTGAATACTCCTCCTTTGGAGCCTTACACTTTTCAGATGCTTGAATATCTCGATAGTGTAAGAGAATCAAGGGCGGGTGTATCCAGAATGTCTCAAGGTCTAAATGAGAATGCTCTGACATCTCACACCACAGCAACAGCAGTTAATGCGGTGATGGGGGCGGCACAATCAAGAGTTGAGCTGGTGGCAAGAAATTTCGCGGAGACAGGGGTTAAGGATTTAATGATTCAAATATATACCCTGCTTCACAAGAACCAAGATAAAGAACGCGTAATTAAACTTAGAAACGAGTGGGTTCCTGTAAGGCCGGATGTATGGAAGGATAACTATGATTGCACTGTATCAGTGGCTTTGGGTAATGGTAATAAAGATCAGCAGATGACACACCTTTCTCAAATGATAAATTTCGCGGCACAGTCAATGTCAGGTGGATTGCGAATTGTTAATGAACAGAACATGTACAATCTTGGAGCGGCTCTAGTTAAGGCTATGGGCTTCCAAAATGTAAATGATTACTTAACAGATCCTTCACAAATTCCACCACAACCAGAACAGCCTTCACCTGAACAACAAACAGAAATGATGGAGGCTCAAGTTAAGCAGGAAGAGTTAAAGATTAAAGCCGCAGAAATGCAGTTAAAGGCACAAAAGATACAGCAGGAATATCAGAAATTAGCTGTTGATGCCAACCTAAAGCAACAGGAAATTAATCTCGAAAGAGAACAAAAACGAGCCGTAGCAATAGGAGCCACATGAGCGATTTTCTAAATGATGAAAGAGCAAGACACGCAAATAACTTATTACAAAACGAATTATTTATAGAGTCATTTGACGTTCTAAAAGAAGATTTAATGAACCGTTGGAGTCATAGCGGTTCAACAGAATCGGAATCCAGAGAGTCAATCTGGTTAGCGATGAGATTGCTTGATAAGCTTCATAGCCATATAAAGTCCATAGTTGAAACTGGACATATGAATGAAGCCTTGAAAAAGCAGCACCCGTTCATCTAAAAATTAAGGAGTAAATTATGGCGGATACGCAAGAAGCCCCGCAATTAACCGGCGATAATATGCCGGGCAGTATTAGAGAAGCACAAGAGGCATTACTTGGAATAATGGAGCCTGAAGGGGTCAAACCACAAGAAGAGGAAGCCGCACCTACGGAAGAGGAAGAGTCTACTGAAGAAATTCAAGACGAATCATTTGAAGAGGGTGATCAGGAGATGGAAGCATCCGATGATCAAACCGATGACGAAGAAGTTGAAGAACCTGAAAGCGAAGAGCCGGATCTATATGCTGTAACTGTAGACGGCGAAGAACATGAGGTCACCTTTGATGAGCTTCTGAAAGGCTACTCACGCCAATCGGATTATACAAAAAAGACGCAACAGTTGAGCGGAGAGCGCAAGCAAATGGAGGAACTTCATCAGAAGTACACCTCTGAGATTGGGCAAATTCAACAGGAGCGTCAGCAGTACATGGATTACTTGAATCAAATTGTTGATCAGTCCATGAGCGGTTTAGATAAATATGCAAATGTAGATTGGGATGCTTTAAAAAATAAAGACCCAATTGAGTATATAACTAAACGAGAAGAGTATAGGCAGTCACAGGAAAAACTTCAGTCTATGAAGAATGAGCAAGCGCAAGCTCAACATAAGTATGCAATAGATATGAAGCAAACTCAATCTGAAATGGTTCAACAGGAGCATAAAAAGCTAGTTGAAGCAGTACCAGAATGGGGGGATCCTGAACAGCAAAAAACTCTTTCAAGCTCAATAAAAGAATATGGATTGAGTCAGGGTTTCAGCGAAGAAGAATTAAATTCTTTGGTCGATCATAGATCGGTACTTGTTTTAATGAAGGCCGCTAAATTAGATAAGATGGAAAAGTCTAATGTTAAAGCCAGAAAACTAAAAAACAAACCGAAGGTGATTAGACCGGGTAAGGGAACCTCTCAACAAAAACAATCAAAATCTAAACGAACTGCACAAATGAAGCGTCTTCAGGATACAGGACACGTTAAAGATGCGTCCTCACTATTTGAAGATTTCGTCCAAATGTAATTAGGAGAAATATTATGGCAATTCCAGCGAATACTAGGGAAACCTATGGTGCAGTAGGCATCAGGGAAGACCTTAGTAATATCATATATAATATTTCGCCAACTGAGACACCCTTTCTGAGTGGTTGCGGTCGTGAGACTGCTGATAACACTTATTTTGAGTGGCAGACGGATGCATTGACGGCAGCGGCAGCTAATAGAGCCACTGAAGGAAATGATCCAACCTCTGTTGCTGTAAGTGAACCTACAAGGGTAGGGAATTACACCCAGATCTCCGTGAAAGCGGTGCAGACGAGTGGAACAGCAGAGGCCGTAGATTTTGCGGGCAGACGCAGTTCACAAGCGTATCAGTTAGCGAAACGCGCCAAAGAAATGAAGCGTGATATGGAAAAGATGTTGATGGACAATGTAGCACAATCCGCAGGAGCTGGCCCAAGTCCCGGCCCCGCCACAGCGAGAGCAACTGGCGGTCTAGGATCATGGGTAGCGACTAATTACCATTCTCTTGGAGGAGCGCCTTCCCCACCGGGGTTAGGTTCTGCATCAAGTGGTAATGGTACGGATACTGCTAGTGATGCTACATCAACAGGCACTTTAACCGAAGCCGGTATGAAGACTGTTATCAAAGAATGCTTTGATAGTGGTGGTACACCGGACACCATTCTTGTTGGATCTTCCAATAAGCAGGTAATCTCGGCATTAACACAAACGGTATCAAGTCTGCGTACAGATGCGAATAAACAGTCACCAGCCCATGTGGTTGCTTCTGTTGACGTATATGTGTCAGATTTTGGATCGTTTAAAATAATTCCAGATAGGTTTCAGAGGGCTAGAGACTGTTGGTTTATAGACTTTGATTTTTGGGCTGTGGCGTATCTACGTCCTTTCCAAACTGAAAGTCTGGCTAAGACAGGAGACAGTATAAAGCAGATGATAGTGGCTGAATACGGACTCATGTCTAAGAACCAAGCAGCTAATGGCTTCTTAGCAGACGTATAGGTGTTATAGTAGTGGGGGCGTAACAGCCCCCGTCTACTTATGAAAGAAAATATAAAGGATTATTTGTTCCATAAAAAGGGATTTCTGGATAAGGATTTTTGTAAATCTACCCTAGAAGTTCTCAAAAAAAGCCGGTGGGAAGAGCATGATTTTACTGGCTATGAAAACAATGATCCTGAACATGGGTTAGGATGGCAGAGAGAAGTTAAGTCAAAGCCTTCTGAAGATGCAGAGCCGGAATTTATAGGGCTTACAAGTCTTGCTTGGAAAGAGGATCTTGCAAAAATAAACAACCTTATTATTAGTAAAATGTCTTCTGCTCTAACTGAGTATGTAAGAAGTTTTGGTTATAAGTGGTTTGATGGCTGGAATGGGTATTCAGTTATTAAGTTTTTAAAGTATGCTGAGTCACACCAGATGGCGGAACACTGTGACCATATCAGTTCATTGTTTGATGGAAATGTAAAGGGAATACCAATGCTGTCTGTTGTTGGGCAACTAAATGAAGAGTTTGAAGGCGGTGAGTTTGTAATGTGGAGAGATGAAGTGATTCCCTTTCAGACTGGAGACTTGATTATATTTCCATCTAACTTTATGTATCCGCATAGGGTAGAGCCTGTAACTAAAGGAGTTAGATATTCTTATGTCTCTTGGGCCTACTAATTTTAAAATAATAAGGGGGTTATTAACTGGTGAACTGTTGGATTTTCTTGGCGTATATGCCTTTAACAAGGCGACACTTCCTGATGCCGTACCTACCAAAGAGCTACACGGGTTTGTAGACGAGCAGATCCCAAACACACCAGCATGGCATAATGACTTAGCCATGAAAAATTTAATGTGTTATTTATCTCCAGATATGGAAAAACATACTGGTGTAAAACTAATTCCAACTTACTCTTATTTGAGAGTTTATAAAAAGGGTGATGAGTTAAAGAGGCACACCGATAGAAATAGCTGTGAGTTTAGTGTTACTTTAACTTTAATGCGTGAGCCCAATGAAGAGATATGGCCCATTTATTTAGAGACAGATATAGCACATAAAGTGGAGCTAGAAGAAGGAGATGGTTTAATTTATAAAGGTATTGAAAGCCCTCATTGGAGGGATAAATTTGAGGGCAGCAGATTAGCCCAAGTATTTTTACATTACATAAGGAGGCAGTAATGGTAAAGAAAAGAGTTGAAGGGCCAATTAATTTAACTGACCCAATTAGAACCGGAACAAAAGATAGTGGCTCTTCCAGTATAGAGCAAGTAATCAAATCTTTAAATTCAGGAAAAAGCGGCTATAAATCTCCGGGAAATAGTATAAAATATGAGGTAAAAAATCCTCTAAAATAAAGGAGCTATTTTGTTTGTTTACGCAAAAACACCTACTATTGTAGTGGTAGATGGAGTTGTTACACCAGAAGAATGTGATTCTATTATTTCTCATACAGAAGGAAAGTTAGAGAGGAGCACAGTTGCAACTGATGAGGGTTTAGTATCAGATACAGCAAGAACCTCTCATGGAGCATGGCTTCCACACAATGATTTTCCTGAGATTACTCAAAGGATATCTGATATCACGACAATGCCTTTAGAAAGGGCAGAGCCTATCAATGTTCTTAGATACAATCCAGATCAGGAATATAAGCCTCATTATGATGCTTTAGATGGGAAGCATTTAGAAAACGGCGGACAGCGTTTACTAACCTGTCTTGTTTATTTAAACAATGCCGTAGGTGGCGGAACAGCATTTCCAAAGTTAAATATTGTAGTTGGGTCTATAGGCGGGAGATTATTAATGTTTAGCAATGTAGACGAAAATAATGATCCGCATGAACTTTCATTACATCAGGGGCTTCCGCCTCATGATGGGGAAAAATGGGTAATGACATTATGGTTTCGGGAAAAAAAGATCAGTTAGAAGCGTTTATAACCAAGCAGATGAAGGCTCAAAAAATAGCGCCTAAACCAAAATCAAAACCAAAAACCACTATGGAACATTTGGAAGCATGGAATGGAAAGAGTGGTGGAAAGGTAGGCGGCAGGGGTTTTCTAGGTGGCTAAAAGAAAATTATTAGATGTAATGCCTTACAGATATCAGGAGTGGGTTGATGAGCCCGATGGTACGGTTTCTATAACAACCCATCAAGATGTAGAACCCACTATAGAGCAAAATAAAAAAGAATATAATGATTATGGAGACAAACTTTCTCTTGGCAAGAGAGGAGATTTTCATAAGGTTGCTTCTATTCCGTTTACGATATGGGAGCAATGGAAAAAAGAAACCGGCAACGCGGTTGAAAGAGATCCAAAATTATTAGCAAAATATTTAAATGACCCTGATAACAAATTTTTTAGGACGGCCCCAACGAAACTATAGAGGAATACAAGATGGATTTATACAGATTAAATAATTTTAACTATACGTTTACTGCTACTGACAGTTCGGTATTATTGAGTGATTCTATATCTGCACAATGTAATGCAATTATCATCAACGCAAGTGAACCTGTATTTATTAAAATAACAAAACATGGCGATGCAGCTACGGCTGGCTCTTGTGGCTATTTTATAAAAGACTGGCCTCATTATGTGCGCGTTAGTGGCGGAGATCAAGTTGCAGGGCTAAGAGCAGGATCAAGCAACTCTGTAGTCTACATTACTGAATTGACTGAATGACAACTGGTCTTTCTACAAGATTAGCTTTTGATGTACCTTACAGATTAGCTAATAAACTCCACTCTATCACTACCTCTTCTACATCTTCTGAGATGGCAGAAGCAGTAGGCTCTGGAATAAATGCTGTAATGATTACCGGAACTGAAGATGCTTATCTAGCTTTTGGCGGAGAAGTATCAAACGTTGCGTGGAGCGCCGTATCAGGCGCGTGGTCAGCGCAAACCAATACATGGAAAGAATATGAGCCCACAGGGGAAGGATACTTGGAAAAAGACTGGCCTACTTATTGGCGTGTTAGTGAAGGTCAAAAGGTGGCTGCCTTACAGGTTAGCGCCGCCGGAACAGTATATATTGCGGAGATGACAAGATAATGGCTATAGGAACTTATGCGGAGCTTCAGACTGCTGTAGCTAACTGGTTAGATAGAGGCGACCTAACAGATAGAATAGTAGAGTTCATAGATTTAGCTGAAGCAAGAATGAATCGTAATTTAAGATTGCGACTCATGGAGACTACAGCTACAGGAACACTTACTGGTGGAACAAGAGAATATGATCTTCCAACAGATTATATACAGGCAAGGGAGTTTCACTTGACCACCGATCCACTCGTTCCATTGTCTTATGTAACTCCAGAGTTAATGACCAGAATGTGGGGAGGTTCAACAAGTGGCACGCCACAAATGTTTACTATAATAGGTGACAAGTTTAGGCTTGGCCCCGCTCCCGCTAGTGCTGATGGATACTCAATGCTCTACTATAAAAAAATCCCGGCATTAACTCCTGCGGCAACTACTAATGACATGCTTACAAATAATCCTGATATTTATTTGTATGGATGCCTACTAGAGGCAGAGCCGTTCTTAATGAACGATCAACGGGTTCAGCTATGGGCTACAGCTTACCAGCAAGCAGTTACAGATTTACAGGTTCAGGATAATCAAGACCGTCACTCCGGTTCTGAGCTAAGAGTTATGAACACTGGCGGATATTATTAGGGGAACAAACAATGGCACTTGAAACGGCAACATATATCAGTCAGTTAGTAAATACGAATCCTACAGCTTCAGATCCGGTATCGCAAGGCGATGATCATCTTCGCCTTATTAAAGCCGTTTTGCAGACCCAGTTCACGACGCTCGGCGCGGCTGCGGTAACGACTACAGCTGCCGAATTAAACCTGCTTGATGGGATAACTGCAGTTGGTGATGCTTCCGGCCCCGGCTCTTCGACAGACAATGCAATCGCAAGGTTTTCCGGAACCGGCGGAAAGACGTTACAAAATAGCACAGTTACCATCTCTGATGATCCGCCTGTTGTAAAGATTGGTGACGGTACGGCTGAAGACACTACTATATTGTTTGATGGAAACGCTAAAGATTTTTATGTCGCATTAGATGATACTGCTGACAAACTTGTTATTGGTGAGGGTTCAACTGTAGGCACGAACTCTATAATGACAATTACTGATGACACAGTAACCATCGGTGATGGGTCTACAGTAGACACTTATTTAAACTTTGATGGGAATGCCGCTGATTACAGAATTGGTATTGATGACGGCACTGATACATTAGAGATTGGTGTTGGTGTTGCTCATGGAACTACAGCGGCAATATCTATGGATTCATCAGCCGACATGACGTTAGGCGGTTACATCAATTTTGGAGATGAACAAGCCATCAGACCGGATTTTAAGGACTACGCCGAGACCGTCAACGTTATCGGCGGTACAGGCGGCGGAACACAGGACATAGACCTAACAGCAGGTAATGTTGTAACGGCAACGGTTGATACCAGCGCAAACACTTTCACTTTTTCAAATCCATCTGCATCAGGAAAGTCTTGTTCATTCACGTTGATACTTACCAACGGTGGATCACAAACTGTTAATTGGCCGGGAACGGTTGATTGGGCAGGAGGCTCCGCACCGTCTTTGACAAGCTCTGGTGTTGACGTATTGACCTTCTTTACTGTTGATGCAGGAACAATTTGGTATGGATTCCCCGCTGGACTGGAGATGGGCTAATGCCTTTAGGAGCATTCAAACAGGCATTGCTTGCTGCGGCAGGAGTGTCTACCGGTGATGTGGTTTTAATATCGACAGCGACAGCCGACGATAGTGCTGCTTTGTCATTCACGTCTGGAATAAATAGCACCTATTCACATTATGTGTGGGAGATAATTAATATAAATCCTGCTACTGAAGAATACTTTTTTCAATTTCAAGTCAACGGCTCTGGTGAGTCTGGATTTGATGAAGAAATAACTTCAACCTACTTTAGAGCTAGACATGGTGAAAATGGTGCTGGTGCTGCGTTGGCATATCGTAGTGCCAGAGATCAAGCAACCGGAACCGCCTATCAGGATTTAGGAGGCCCGGGTTCTCAAGCAGATGAAACAACTTGCGGTTTTCTTTTTATGGCTAATCCTTCCAGTGCAACCTTTTCCAAACAGTTTTGGGGAGAGCAACAAACTGCCAACTGGGATAGCTATACATGGAACACCTTTGCAGCAGGATATGTAATGCAGACAAAGGCTATTACTGAAATTTCATTTAAGATGGCTAGCGGCAACATAGCTGCGGGAAAAATAAAAATGTATGGAGTGAAATAATGGCGTTAACTAAGATTGCGGAAACGGTCGCTTCAGGTTCAGGGAATATAGCCTTCACTTCCGGTATTGATTCAACCTATAAAGTATATATGTTCAAATTTATAGAGTGCCATCCTTCAGCTAATGCACTTGTTACTTTTCAGGTAAGTATAGATGGCGGCAGTAACTATAACGTTAGCATTTTAACCTCCGCATTTAGGTCTATAAATAATGAATCGGGTTCAGATTACAAAATAGAGTATAGAGGTGGACAGGCACTATCGGGAACAGACTACCAAACGCTGACGGAAGAAATTAAAGCTGATGCTGATGGGAGTGGCAGCGGTTACGTGATGTTATATGACCCAAGTAATACTACTTTCTATAAACAGTTTAGTGCTCTTGGTCAGTGTCTGGAAACAAGTGATTATTCTCAACAGATTTTTGTTGGTGGAATGTTCAATACGACTTCAGCAATAGATGCGGTGAACTTTAAAATGAATAATAGCGCCAATATAGATACGGGAACCATTCAAATGTGGGGGCTATAAATTATGATTAATGGAATACCTACTTTGCTATCAACCCACACCGCTTCTGGTGCTACCAATTTGTCTATCACAAGTAATATTGATTCTACATATGATGTTTATATGTTCGTGTTTACGGCTATACATCCGTCGGCAGATCGGCCTGCTTTTACGTTTAATGGCAGTACAGATGGCGGGTCTAGTTATGCTGTTACTAAAACAACAACATTTTTCAAGGCTAAAACCGCTGATGGAACCACTGGTGATCTGTCTTATATGCCTGATGATGATTTGGCTCAATCTACTGATTATCAGACAATTTCTGACAAAATATTAAATGATGCTGAGGCATCTACAGCGGGAATCCTCTATCTATTTGGCCCAAGCAGCACTACATATGTTAAGAATTTTAATAGCAGGTCAAATTGCTTTGGTGAAGGTGATCGTACTCAAGATATGTTTTTGGGGGGGTATTTCAACACCACATCAGCAATTAATGCTGTTGATTTCAAAATATCAACAGGAACTTTTGAT
>Ga0098039_1000816_pt1 | contig 12549 bp, 7 predicted proteins | sample 6_EtaG_FD_75047 | JGI IMG/M metagenome (GOLD analysis project Ga0098039, IMG submission 75047) | Marine viral communities from the Subarctic Pacific Ocean - 6_ETSP_OMZ_AT15160 metaG | ecosystem: Environmental > Aquatic > Marine > Oceanic | place: Pacific Ocean | collected 2015-01-08 | reverse complement strand
CTGGCGAGGCTGAGCCTACATCTACTGTTAGTGTTGGCGAGGCTGTGCCTACATCACCACTAGCACCAGAGGCTACTGTTAGTGTTGGCGAGGCTGTTCCTACATCACCACTAGCACCAAAGCCTGATGATGAAGAATGGGATCCGCTAGCGTTTGCAGAAATACCTGAACAAAAGCCTGAACAAAAGCCTGATGATGAAGAATGGGATCCGCTATCGCTTCCAGAAATACCTGAAAGCAGTAAAGACATTAGCAGGATACCCGGCATGAAAGCGGCTGTCGATAAGGCTGGCTTTGTTCTTGGAGAGACATCCCTTGTGGATATGATGGCTAATAAGGGGGTTGCTGAAATCCTAAATGCTAATCAGGGATGGTCGTATGGCGGGCCACTTGGTGAGGGCATCGAGGCAGTAAAGCTGGAAATAAATATGGTTGGTGAGCCGACTGAAAACATAATAAAGGCAATAGACACCATAATAGCATATGACCAGAGGCAGGTAAGTCCTGACAAATATCAGCAACTACTAAAGAGTACTAAGTTTAGGGAGCTTGCAGAATACCCGCCAGATAAGCTTGATATGATTAAGCGAATGCTTATTGATGCATCTAAGAAAGAAGTAGCGACATCTAAGAAGAAGGGTCCATCTAAGGGTTAATAGCTATGACAGAATATGACCTAGATTTCAGACCAAAACACCCCACCCCTGAGGAAACCATGTTCCCCAAGGGGGACTATGACCCAAAGCTGCGCGCCCATACCGGGCAGAGCCCAGGCGTCGCATTGATGAGCAAGCTTATGGGTGTTACGCCGCCTGACCTTGAGTCGGACAGGAGTGCGCCGCCGTGGACCTCTGGAACGTGGTTAAGTAAAGAAGCTATCTATAACCAGGGTGGCGACAGAGAGGATATTTGGGACTCTGCTGTTGCAGCGCATAAACGAGGCGACCTAGCCGACGGCGACCTAGAGTATATTAAATCTGCTGTGTATCCAGAGGGGCAGCGCAGTAGGTTTACAAGAATAATGGGCTATGAAGAAGACGCTGGTTGGATGCGCGACGTTTTCTCAGTGGTTGAAACTTTAAGCGGGTATCGGTTTTTCAAGTCAGTTACTTCTGCGGCAACGAAAGGTATACTTGGTCAGGATGACGACGATGGTATATTCGGTGTTAAGTTTGGGTTTAGCACAGAAGAATTTGCTAAGGAGTGGTCGTCTAGAAATTACTACAAAGATGTCATCAGTGGGTATGGTGTAGATATAGGGTGGAAGACAGGGCTAGCACTAGATATAGTCATGGACCCCATTACATGGCTTACGTTTGGCCTCGGCGCAGCATCTAAGGTTTCGATTCAGGCTGGCGGGAAAGCCTCTGCGGTACTAGCTAAGAATATAAACCACACAGCGAGGGCATCTAAAATATCCGGCGGCGCAAGCTTAACGCTTACCCCATATGGTAATGATATAATAAAGCTGGCTACCGATGATTATATTAATCGCGTGATACCTCAGATGTATGATATGTTTGGCGTGCCCAAGGGGCAGCTAATGCCAGAGCATGTGCTTAGGTTTATGAATAAAAGCGACACCGCTGCCGATGATATAGTTGACCTTGCTGTTACTAACTTTGAGGACTATGCGCTTAGGCACTTTAACGGCATGCGTGGCGTAGGTGAGCGCGGTGTTGAGCATGCTGGCAAGTATGCATTTAGGCACAGTATAGGGTCGCTTAGAACCGTATCATCCAGAGCTAGCATGAGCAATGGCCCAAGGTCTATGTTCATGGAAACCGCTACGTTTATGAATAAGCCGCGCGGTTTTTACGGCGACCACATACTAGGCTCTTTGGCGCAGGCACAAAAGGGTGTAGCGCAAAAGCTTGACGGGTTTGGCGCTGAAATGGCTACCAGGGCTAACAGTCCAGATTCTCTAGTATGGGCCACACAAATAGGTTCTAGCGTGGCTGAGAAAACTTATAGCGCAACTACATCTGTTCGTAACTTCTTTACTGCTGCCGTTGAAAGGCTCCCGCTAGACCAGCGCGCGAGGGTTTCTGCGTTCAAGACAGCTAGTGATCATGAAATGGCCAACACTGCGGCCATGATTAGGGATAAGCTCACCACAGGGGTGTCTAAGATTGATCCCATAACTGGCAAAGAGTACACGTATAAGCTAAACAAGGCTGACAGGCAATTAATATCAAAGCACATGGATAACCCGGAAGTGCACGATTTGCCCGAACACCTGTTCCAATTTAAGTCGTGGGTAGACGACCAGTTCAAGCAGATAAATAAGTTTGAGGAAGCTTGGGGTGTTAACGGTAATACATTAGACCACTACATATCCCACCTCTACTCGTCAAAGGCGGGCGAGAAATTAAACAAGGCAGTGAGGGCGCATGCTGCCAGGGCTGGCGGGCAGTTGGATAGCTCGCTTGATCCTAAGTATATAATGAACAGGAATAACTTTGCACTGAACAGGACAATAGCAACCCTCGACGATGCTGAGAAGTGGCTAGGCAAGGGGATGGTTGAGACTGACGTTGCTAATATACTTTTCCGCAGGTGGCAGGTTGCGCGTAATGTTGTGTCTAAGCAGCAGATACAAAACTTCATGATAACAGAGGCCGGTATAGGCGGGCTTGCTGATTCTTTTATATTCCAGGGCAGGTCGTTTAGGCAAATGCTAAGGGGTATGAACTATAAAAATAGTTATCTTTCGCTTGGTGATTCAGGCAAGGCAAGGGATGCGGTAAAGCAAGAGATATTTGGTTTAGTTGAGGACGCATCTAAGCTTGACCTTAGGTTGCTGGCAAAGCAGGGTCAGGAGGCAGCAGACGGCGCACTAAAGAAAACTGTTGGACACAAGCGTAAAATACCCGAGGGTTCCACTGAGTATACAATGGGGTCGTCTAATATAAGGCGTGAGGTAGTAAGGGAAGATGGTAAGTGGAAGCAAATATCAATAGATGATACGACCCACAAGAGAATAGAGTCTAAAACAATACCGTGGTTTGATAGCATTGGTGACACTAAAGCTCTGTCTAAAAAGAAGCTACAAAATACTATTAAGTCTAACAGGGATAAGCTTAACGAGATTTCAAGGAAGGTGTTCGACGGCAAGAGCGTAGCAGACCTAACGCAAGCGGAAGCTGAAATGCTACGTGATATGCTAACAACAGTCATAGGCACACGAACGGTTCGTAAGGGGCAGAAGTTTGTGCCACCGTCTTTTGGTGGACAAAACCTTGTAGTGGCAAACTTTATCAATGACGGTGTTAGTGCTGTTGTCCAGCCAGTAAGATACTTTGCCAAGGAAACGGACGCACTACCGCTTGGCCCGTACTCACAGGGCAGACTAATACCTCTCGGCACAGAGGTTATGAACATAGCCGATAAAGATATTAACCGTGTCGCTAGGGATTTACTTAAGCGGCGTGGTGTCAAGCCCGCTGGTGTAGGCGCAAGGGCTACGCAGTATTCAGATGAGCAGGTTGTTAACGTTGTTAACGAGCTTCGTCATGGTAGTGATATACCGGCCAATAGAAACATAGCTGAGGCTGAGGCTTACCTTAAGCGGTTAGGCGTTAAGCCCACTGATGGTGAGAAGTATGGCAGTGACCAGATATTCAGCGCCATAGAGAACCTAATAACGCCTAGCGTTAAGAAGGTGTCTGCCGACAGTAGCTCTATATTCAAACTTGAAATGGCTGCGGCTAGAGGTATAATAAAAGATTCAGATGCGGAGATTAAATTTCTGCGCGGGCAGAGAGATAAGCTGCGTGAATCTATTGACGTTGCTGGTGGCGGAAAGAAGTATGAGCAGGTGTGGAATAAAATGGGTAAGACCATTGATGATTACGAGAAGGCACTTGCAAAGCTGCGTAACGAACTTAAGCTTAAGGCCAAGGCTGTTGCGGCAGGTAAGAAGGTGGCGGTTAAGAGAATAGATAAGGCTGCGTTAAGGGTTAATGACTTGCGCGCAAAGATAGACCCGCTTGCTGAACAGCTAGATGATTTGTTCAGAAAGCAGGGGCTAGATACTATGGGCGACCAGCTTAAGAATATGCGCGCCCGCAAGACTGCTGCTAAAACATTCGGCTCTCGCGCTAAGGCTAGGCGTATGCGCGTTGGTAATGATATGGCAGGCCAGTACGTACTACCAGAGGATATGGTGCGTGCGCTTGAGGAATTAACTGGTCACGCTTTTGCGGAGATTCCTGCTGGCAAGCTACTAAAGGGCTGGCAGGAGTATCAAAGGTATTGGAAGATAGGTCTTACATTACCATTCTCCGAGCATCACTTTAGGAATGGCCTGACAAACGTAGGACTAACGGCTACCGTGCTTGGCGTGAGAATGCTTAATCCGACTAACTGGAAACCAGCATTCCTGGTTATAGGTAAGCAGGTCGCTCAGGCGCACAGGGGTTCACTACCAACGCTAAGTAAGATAATGCCAGAGGGCGCGCGAAAGGCCACTGCCGATAACTTTGAGAAAATATCAAAGTCATGGGGTAATCAGAAGGTAACTGACAGGCTTGGCAGAACGTACACTGTAGATCAGATTTCTGAGGAAGCGGTAAAGCGCGGGCTTAATCATGCGTTTGTCCATGCAGAGCTTGGGTATACCCCGTTCCCCATGTTTGACAGCGCACATCATGGTATACTAACACCGTCCTCAAAGGCTGCAAGGGCTACACATCAGGCTACCGTTGGCGCGTCGGCGGCGTCAGAGCTTGTGGTAGATGTACCATTTAGAATAACAATGTTTACCGACCAGATACTACAAGGTAAAAGCTTCGACGAAGCTGCCGAGGTTGTAAAGACATACCTTAATGATTGGGGCAGACTCAGTAAGGGAGAGAAGACGGTAGCTAGAACACTAATACCGTTTTACTCATGGACACAGTTTAGTCTTGAGCGTGCATTCAAGGATATGTTCCTGCACCCTGACAAGTTTGTTTTCCCGAACAAGGTATTCCAGAATCTTAGCGCCGACGAACCCAGCATTGGCGGGCCTAGCTGGATTAAAGAAAAGCTTGGTATATCAGAAGAACCAAACGAGCATGGCTATATTAAAAAGCTTACGGGGTTTGGTGTAAATCAAGAGGAAGCGATAAAGCAGTGGGGTGCAATGAAAGACCTGGCTACGCACTTCCTTGGGGATACCATTGGTATGAAGGGTGCCGCTGAATGGCTATCACCAGAAACAGGCGGGGTTGTTACACCCGAGCAGGCACCATATAGGTTCCTGGCGCAGAGCGACTTTATTATCAAGGCTGCGATGGAGTTGGCTACTGGTAGGGAGCTATTCTCTGGAGCAGCAATATCTGGAGACGTATCACTACTTGGTAAGTCTAGGCTTGAATCAGGTTACGCATTCTCCAGACTCGACGACCCGTCCGGTGCGCTTGAGAACGTTCTTACTATTGGTGGTCATGGCGGCAAGTGGCTTAAGACATTCCTTGAGTACAAGGAAGACCCCGCTGATCCTAAGTCAGCAGTGGTTAATGCTAAGAAGCGTTGGTTCCTTGGACAGCTACCAACAGCAAGAATACTATCCACGTATGAGAAGCATGTAAGGAACTACGCCCCAGGCGAAGTGAACTATAGGAAGTCAGCACTCGCAATGATGGGCATGCATGCATACTGGTATCACCCAGGTGAGCGCAAGTATTACTTGGATAGGTCTAGGATTAAATACGCGCAGCGGCTACTCAGGCAGGCGCACGTCATAGATACAGGGGTGTTCTGGAGTGACCCGGTTCTTAAGGAAACCACAAACATAGACTCTATAGTTAATCAGATGAAGAAGGATATGGGTTATATTAAGTCGTCGAAGGGTCCAAAGACAGAGCGTCTATACGGGCAGAAAGAGAAAGAAGATTAGCCACTAGAGCGTGTAATCCATTGCGATGCATCCTCTACTCTCAGCGCATCACCCTTACCCGGCTTCACCTTAACGTCCTTCATTGACTCGGGTACTGATGCGGTTTGCCTAGTCTGCCTGTCTATGTGTTCTTCCATAGAACCCTTCATAAACATAGACGAAGCCATACTAGAATCACCCCACCTTGAATCAGGGTTAGCGTCTATAGCCGTGAATTCAATGATAGCCTCTGAGTTGGCTATCTCATCTCCAACTAAATCTATTAGGTGCTTCGCTATTATTCTGCGCTTTGTAAGGGTATTATGCATATACCTTTTCATTTGCTCAGGGTGCTCAGCTAGCCATATTGCTATGTCCTCTGCCCCGTCATCCTCGTGGGGTGCCTGAGGTGGCCTCGTGGGTGCCTCTAGCTTGGGCTCAGCGGCCTCGCTAGGGGGCTCCGAGGGCGCTGGCATGGGTCGCGGCTGGCCCGGCCTCTGAGGGCTGGCCTGAGGGCTCAGGAGGTAGGTCGCCCCGGCGTCGTCAGACACGTATATAACCACACTACCACCGTCTATTTCGACAGACGTAATTGTAAGAACTATCTCGCTACCTATACTTAATAACATCAGTCCACCCACTTAGCCTTACCGGCCAGCACCATTACATTACCAACTAAATCAAATCCAACTAGGTTAGTAGCTCTATGATTTACTGGTAGGTTGTGTATCCTGCCTTCTTCATTCATAAGCAACTGCACGGTCGCGTTAAAGAACCTAGTCTCTAGCATTTCGACGTGACCACCGACAAACTCCGTAGCCTCTGCGAGTGTTGGCTGCTCATCAAATAAAAACTTAGTCTCTACATCTTGCTCGCTCATAATAAATCGTCTCCCACATCCCATGCAAATATCATGTATAAGTCACCGGGATAATTAAGTTTGACCCATAGCTCTCTGTGCCTGTTACCCTTATGGCCCATAGCACCCGTAGGTATAAGATAGTATTCATCGTTTTTCTTTAGGAAGCCAAGCGCAATGCCTCCAGCCCTCTCTATGTCTTTAAGGTATGCCACTTGAAGTGGGCTAAACCATCCGTTATTAAACTTAACCTCTATCGCGCATAGCCTGCCATGCACACATCCTGTTATATCTGATATACCGGCCTCTGAATATTCCGTACCGTGGTTCTTCCACCACCTAGATGACGGGTATTGTGTAGCAAGGTCCAGCTTAAGCTTATTGCTTAGCTGGCTTTCTCCCTGCTTCACTGGCTTCTTCGGTCCCGGTGTCCTGAATCGCTGCATCCTTAACGCATCCTTCACAGTAAAATCTATTCTTGTAGTAGTACGCAACGTCCATGCTTATTACTTTGCCACAGATGCACCGCTTATACGCGCTACTCCTGCCCCTGCGAACAGGGTCGCGCTGTCTCTCCCTTGCAAGCATTGACGCTAGCCTCATGTTCTCAATCATTATACCCTCCAATGCTTTGTTTGTGTAACTAAGCATAGCTTGAAGTTTATTGTTTTGTAATCTAAAAGCCTCTAGCATTTCTAATTTTTTCAAGTAGTTCCTTGAACCCATCTGATTTATAAAAGTAAGACCTGCGCTTAGTCAAGCAAGTGTTGTCTAGGTGCAGTATCTTTAGGAATTCCTGCCTATTGCTCATACCGACAACCATTATGTCTATGGTTTCTGTAGTAAATGAATCATTGTAGTATATGTATTCTATAGCCTTTATGCCAAGCTTGTTCATGTAAGCCTTTACTTCCTCAGACTCACTTGCGTCACGCCCAACAAACTTATGATACGCGAATCCTTCGCTGCCATATATGCTATCAAGGAAGTATTTAGCGTAGTCAACGTGTGACCTAAGGACATCTACGTTGCCACTACTATCATAGCTACAGCATATGGCAGCAACGGCGCACGCTATCCTTGCAACCTTCCATCTAGCTTCTGACGATGGTAGTAGTGCCAACCCAACGTAGTTCTTAGATAATTCTGTAGCTGAGTCTAGTACGTACTGCGCAAGGTCGCCGTCTATTATTGGGCGCTGACGCCAGCCCCACCTAACATGCTCAGACGCTATTGACTGGGTGTATCTTACTGGCTCATCCAACGGCTTCCTATTGTATACGGCTGGGTCGTCATCCCTGTACACACCAATAGCGTACTCAAACCTAGCAACGTCCTGTGGTGATGATATTAAATCATTGATAGCGAACATAGCAGATGAGTACGACTTCATTCTCCTAGAGCTAAGTGGGTTTGTTAGCATGTTCATTCTAAGTCTTGAAGAACATTGTCGCAATCCGCCAGCAATTGTTCTAGACGCGACACCATCTGATCTAATGCTGGTGAGCTTTGAGAATACTCCAGACCTAACAATGTCGTCAATTTCATCGAGTACAACCATGCCTTGATCTTGCGTGGGTAGTGCTCCCCAGGTAAAGAATCGTTTAGACCCAACTGCATCTGCCCCTCCCACAAGTCCGGCGAATGTAGCGCCTTCGCAAGAAATGAATCTTCCCGCTCTGAAATGCTTAAGCATAGTTTTGTTGATACTTGTTTTCCCGGCACGAGAGTCCCCAATAAACAGCGCCTCAGCGCCTATCTTTTCATTCCACTTATCGAACAACTTAAACCTTATCGGCATGAACCAAGTGAGCAGACTACCGACAACCAAATCTCTTTGCTCGTATATCTGTGCTATCACATCACCAAGCTGCCTAGCGAAGAATCCAATCCTCGTGGTTACACCAGCTAAGTCCTCGTTATGACCAGGGAACCCGCCTATCGTACCACTAACACTGGATGATAGCAGGGCATTCTCAAAGCTGCGCTTTACTGGACGCATTTCCCTTATGATTAATGTAGCCGTCGAGTCCTTTGGGTCTTGTATAATCTTACCAAAACACTTATGCGGCTCATTCTCCTTGACATCTTCCTTGCCTATGAAGTAACCCATGTGTACGTAGTAAGATGTTCTCGATTCCTCATCATCAGGGTCATCCCTAAGGTGGTCAACGTCTTGAACTAATCCTACATGCTGCACCTTGCGGGGTGCGAACTTAAACTCAGGGTGCGGGCAACGCCCAGGTATACCAGCAACGTTCTCTATTAGGTGCTTCTCTTGTTTCTTTGGGGACTTGCCAATAAACTCTATCACGTTGTCTATTGGTATCTCCCATGAACTCTCAAACCCACACGCAGGTAGGGTACATTCTTTGCAAGAGGGTAGTGGGTCTACCTGCCCTCGCTTGCATGATGCTGTTAGCTTCTCAAGTATAAAGTATGGTGTCTCGCCAGAGCCAGCTACCACTGACCTGAACTGCACGTCTTCATCAAAGAAGTCTGCGTCCCTTAATCCTACGAATGGTATCTGAGAATACTTCTCATCAGGGTACTCCCTGAATTCTGTCCTAGGTAGTGATCCCCAATCAGAGAAGTCCCAATCTCTAGACCTGTAGTAATCATTAACGTCACCGTCAGGTAGGTGCACTATTCGTACACGCCTAGCCTTGCCAGTAAGAGCCTTAGCCATACGCTCTGCGCCAGCAACGCCAGCCTCATCAGCATCAAGGCATATCTCTACATCTAATCCGCTGAACTTCTCCAGCCATTTCTTTGTGAATGAGCCCTCACCACCAGTAAATGATACTGCTGGTATACCCATTTGATTTAGGAATACAGCCTTAAGCTCGCCACCAGTTATACATAAGCACCCACCGTCCTCACGTCTTGACTCATCAAGGGAGGCTTTTGGTGTGCCTAGTACCTGTGATGGGTATAGTGTCACACTGTTGTGACCCTTGATACCTATAACCTTACCACCAAGCTTGCCGAAATTTCTGCACACATCCCTGCGCCATGTGGGGCTCCATGATGATTCATTCTCACCATCAGGAATATTCTTATATACCTTGCCACCCCTATCCCAAACACAGTGTATCCTAAGTATGTCGTGCTTCCTTATATTAGCGAGCTTGCCCTTGTGGTACACTGGTATCCACAGCCGCATTTCCCTGTTATGCCAGCCAAGGTTAAACCTTTTAACTGAGTCAATCGTTATACCGTACACATTGAATAGCCTGTTCATCACGCGAGCATCTTCAAGTATATCTAGCTTTGCTACCTTAAGCCGTTCGTATATACGCATATCACTAACATGGATTGTACCACCATGATTCAGTGCATAGCTTCTCTTTTGTGGTGGCGGTGCGGGGTCGCCCAGCCAATTAGATATTTGTGTTAGCGCATCCTTGAACTCAACGCTACGAGTCTTCATCCATGCGTGGAATACATCACCAGTCTTACCGCAAGAGAAGCACCTATACCCACCGTGCACTGGTGATATAGACATTGATGGGTTCTTATCTACACCGCCAGCGTGGTCGGATGCCCAGGGGCAGTGGTGTGTATACCCTGATGATGATTTCTTGCCGGGTCCAAAGAGGTATTCATAGTAGGCTTGAAGGCTGGCGACAACCCTATCCTTTATCACCGACTTACTCAGCGATGAGTATACCTGACCGTCTACGCTGCCTGCACCATTAGACTTTCCGCTACCATTATAAACGGTAGCATCCTTGTGGTGCGATGCGTCAACCTTATTTAACCAACTCGGCAGGGTCATCTTGCAAGACAGCTTCCTATATTGGTGGACTCTCTGGGACTTGAACCCAGGACCGTCCGGTTATGAGCCGGGCGCTCTAACCATCTGAGCTAAGAGTCCATTCTACATAAAAGAAACGTTGAGCCACGCCGGAACACCGCATGAAAGAGGGTGCCACCGCTATTCCATGCGGAAACATAACCCAACGTTTCTTTTGTGTAGAATGGTGTGGGCCTCTCACCCACTCGTCATGTTACCTTAACCCACATGATAGGGCTCCGCTGGGCGGGGGGGGCTACACGTCTATAATATAATCCTGTGAACCACCGGCTTCATTAATACTAGCCACCAGTGGATGAGTTTTCATAGCTTGCGCTTGGTCCCAAAAATATTTCATATCCTCTTGCAGTGGTTGCGAGCCAGCAAAAGTAATCTTACCATAAGAGAACCCGCCGCCGCTTGTTTGCTCACCAGTAAGCTTAGTCCACGCACCATCAATGGGGCATGAGAATGATTGAAGCCACGTAATGTGTGCGTCCCAATCCCTAATGTTTGACGGGCTAATAGAAAAGATAACGGGGTCGCCGGGGAATGACTCAAGCCACGGGGCGTTACCGTTGTCGGTTGGAATATAAAGCGCGAAGCGAATTGTTTGCTTGCACTTCTGCGAGTTGCCATTGCCGCTACCAAACTGAGATAGCGGGCACGTACCACACGCTCGCGTTACAACAGTAGGCCCAACGGGATTGTTGCCATTGCCGTCCGGTACTGGTGAAGTCTCACCAGCAGCAACAATACACGTACCTTCGCCAGTCTTTCCGTTGGGCGATGAGCAGTCAGGCTTACCACCAATAGAGTTCTCGTCAAACCACATAACGCGAGGCAGGCTATAGCCCACAACTATGCCGGTAATGTTTTGCATAGTAGCAACAACATCATCAGCGCCACGCTTAATGGTTATAACGCCGTCGCGGTTAACTCTACCATATAGTGCTGGCGGTGGGGCCAGTCGCATAGAGTCATAGTCCTGTGTTGTCTGCGAACGCAGGAAACTGGGGAGTGCTGGCGCACCGCCACCATTAGAAGGAACAATAGGGTCTGTCATTTCTTCATCCAATCAGGGATTGTTGGGCGGAAGCCCGTTACATTATCAGAGAAACAGCCAAGCTTGTATTGGCAGTAGTCGCAAGAGTTGCCACCACGCTCGTATCTAGACACTCGCGGGTAGTTATTAAACGCCATGTTAAACCCAACATATTCGGCTACCTCTTTGGCGTAGTCAATCATTGAGTCAGAGTATGGTATGGTATATAGTGGGTCGCCTCTGGATTCACCAGCCTTATCGCCACGTACATATGGTATGCAGTACGCTAGCTCTATAAGCCCAACATGGTCTGGCTTTATAGTGAAGTCTATAAACTCACACTCCCACTCAGACACAGGCTTACCCCTGGGGCAGTCACCAATAGCCGCTTTACCATCCTGCATTATCAATGAATAGAATGCTAGTTGGAACTCACGCCCAAGGGATTCTGGCGTAGGCTTTGGCAACGATATACCCTTACCCCACATGCCGTGGGTCTTACCATCTAGTAGGTATACCTCGCCGTCGCGCCTAGCTACAAGGTCAACCCTGCCAGCATACGGTAGCCCGCCAGAACCATCACTATATAGTGTTAGCTCTGAGAACATAGTCTCGAAGCCAGAGTCCTCGTACCATAGCCTATAGTTATCAATAGCAGTAGACACCCTGCTAATCATAATGTCTCTCTGGTCGTCATCGACCGAGAACTCACCAGTAGCCATGTAGTTAAGGAATAGCTGGGCTGCGTACTCAGCAGTGTTTACATCAACACCGTTATGCACTAGCTGCATTAAGTCAGCACCAATTATACCACCGAGGTAGTAGTGCTGCTTCTTACTAACCTGCTCGCCCTTGCTATTTAATAGCGCGAGTCTCGGGCAGCGCAGGTAGTTATTTACAAACGTGCTGCGCAGAGGCACTAACTTTTTATTCATGGGGGCACCCTCATTAGTGGGACGTTCCGGTGTCCCGTTGCTCAGTGT
>Ga0098039_1000811_pt1 | contig 12568 bp, 16 predicted proteins | sample 6_EtaG_FD_75047 | JGI IMG/M metagenome (GOLD analysis project Ga0098039, IMG submission 75047) | Marine viral communities from the Subarctic Pacific Ocean - 6_ETSP_OMZ_AT15160 metaG | ecosystem: Environmental > Aquatic > Marine > Oceanic | place: Pacific Ocean | collected 2015-01-08 | reverse complement strand
TTTTGCAACGCGACAGTGAAGGGCGCTCTTATAACAGCGTCATAGGGCTAAATGATGTGCAGGGCGAATACCAGAAGGCGCACTTGGTGCCCTTTGGCGAGTATTTGCCATTCCAAAGTCTCCTCGCTGGCACCCTTGCTTTTTTCGACTTGCCAGTACCTCGCCTGACCCCAGGGTCAGGCGAACAGGCTCCGTTACACGTGGCTGGAGCCACCATTGGCAATGCCATTTGTTACGAAATCATTTTTGCCGACCATGTCGCCCAGCAGGCGCGTAATGCCGAGCTGCTATTAACGGTTTCCAACGATACGTGGTTTGGGCGTTCCATTGGCCCACACCAACATCTTCAAATGGCGCGTCTACGTGCCTTAGAAAATGGTCGTCACCTACTTCGAGCTACCAGTAATGGCGTGACGGCCATCATCGATTCACAAGGTCACGTCACAGCCCGTGCCCCACAGTTTGAACAGGCCAGTTTAACGGGCGAGGTGACCCCGATGCAGGGCCTAACTCCTTTCACACGCACCGGTAGTGGCCCCGCTTGGATACTCGCTGCGGTGCTGACACTGCTCGGGTTACAACTGAACTTATCTCGATCAAAAAACGACGCATTAGATGAAAAAGGAACCTAGCGATGCTCTTGGCAAAGAACGCAGCAATACTTAAGAGATTCCTCCCATGGCCAATGCAGATCGGCTTCATCGTGAGTGTGATGGTTTCGTTTCTGGCATGGCTCCCTGTCGCCATGGCGGCACAACCTTCCACTGCCCAGGAGACGGAATGGCCCAAGGGGCATTACCCGCTACCTGAGGAAGGCAATATTATCGGAGAGGCTGACACCTTCATCGTGAAGAATTACGAGGATACTCTGATTGATATTGCCAGACGTCACAACCTTGGCTACCAGGAGATTGTACGTGCTAACCCAGAGGTCAGTATTTGGGTGCCCGGAGTGGGTACTGAAGTAACCATTCCAGGACGCTTCATCCTGCCGAATGTCGAGCGTACTGGGGTCGTCATCAATATCGCCGAGCTGCGGCTTTACTACTACCCAGATGTCAAAACCGGTGAGACACCGCGCGTTGAGACCTATCCTATCGGCATCGGTCGCGAAGGGTTTGATACACCCCTTGGTGTGACCGAGACCACCATGAACATTAAAAACCCCGCATGGTACCCGCCTGAGTCGGTAAAACGTGAAGCGGAAGCACGCGGCGAAACCGCACCAAGCGTTGTACCGCCCGGCCCCGATAACCCGCTAGGAGACCATGCCATCATCCTAGGCTTCGATGGCTATTTGATTCACGGCACCAACCAGCCCGATGGCATTGGCATGCGTGCAAGCCGTGGCTGTATACGCATGTTGCCTGACGATATTGAATCAATTTTTGACCGCATACCGGCGGGCACCCAGGTCAATATCATCAACCAACCTATTAAAATCGGTTGGGACAACGGACAGCCGCTGGTACAGGCATTACCTCCTTTAGGGGTGGAGGATCACACCATGACCGCTATATCAGATGCCATTTCACGCCTTGAGCAACGCAATGTAGATGGCGTTAGCTTCGATTACGAACAGCTTAGCGATTTACTAGCATTATCCAACGGGCTTATCGAACCTCTGTATCCGAAGCCGGAACCGAGTAATAAAGAAGACGACAATATCAACAGTGTTTATGAAGAACTGACACTTCATTCGTCGTGAATGTCGATAAAGACAAGGCAGAGCGTTTTTTCAGCCCTTTGGAGAACAACGGCTTGGCTACCGTCAAACCCTTAATATTCGTCGTGTGTTGTTGATTGAGCTCTTCCATCACTAGCGTAGAAAGAGCTAATGCGATCATCACAACGTTGGTAGCATCCACTTTCGGTAGCACTGAAGTGTGACGAAGAGGATCTATTCTAAGCCCCTTCCACTGGCTGGCAGGGGCTTTTTCTATACCTAGGCAAAGTGATAAATATTATTTCCCTATTAAGATTCATTTATTCCAGTGTTTGTTTAGTGGCTGATGCTCTGGGTTCGCCTTATCAATTGCAGCACCGATAGCAGCATAGGCGTGTTGGTACGTCTTATAGTTTTTCTGATTGCTGTAATACACGTTAAAATCAACAAGGCTTCGCACCACTGCCAGCAGGGTTTCTGGCTCACCATCACGAGTGATAACGTCAATAGCGTCGGTCACAGATTCATCGTAAACGCGCATAGCTATCTCGGCGTGAAACGCCTCTGCGTCGTGTTTAATCTTTGCCAAGTTCATTCTCCTTATGCGTTGCTTATCAATGTACTTTCAAAGCCCTCTAACAGCCTGGTGGTTCTACGCGCTGCCGCAATAACACCAGCTGATGTCAGCCCTGTCCAATGGATGTGCCCAGTTTTTTTCTATTGTTGTTTCGCCTGCTTGCGTAAGAGGTCGCCGACATCGAGCCAGCCGTAAGCTCGGAATATATCGGCTACGCCCATGGATTTGCTGTTCTCACAGGACAACAGTAAAAGGTGATGGCCATCCTGCCGCGGCGGGGGTGCTGAACAGATGGCGAATGGGATCTGCGCAGCCTCCATCCGCTTCATAAACGCTTCGTTCATTGTGTGGTGCTCTGGCTCGCAAAAGATGTCGAAGGCGCTGAGAATAACTTGGGCGACCTCGGTGTTCAGTTCATGCCTGGTCAAGGGAGCTTTTATGCGCAGCTCAGGATCGAAGAAGCCAGCAATCAGACAAGCTGCAGCGAAGTGATGGGCGCCACCCTGGTTGTTTAGATGGCCGCCAACTGAAACCTTCTACTGACTCTTCAGCGCCAGAACCGCCATGGAAGCGGAGTTCATGCCAGTTGAGCAAAGGTTCGATGCTGGCACGGTTGTTGTGAACCAATTCGCGACGTTCGCCGATAGCATAGGAGTCGAGAGTGGCGTAGCCGACGAGATCGACTTTCCCAGACGCCAGGGAGATGATGTCTCTGATCGAGCAGCTGAAGTTGTCATCGTAGGTGGTCGATGTGAGTCCAGCGGCCGCTGGATAAGGCAGGCGCTGACATTGCAGCCCCGTTCGCCCTGGTCGCCAGTAGGCAATATCACCCCCTAAGCAAAGCGGCCATCGGTGCCATTGGATGATGCCGAGTTCGCTGGTGCTAGCGGCTGGGAGCGTTACCTGGGCTGCTAAGTGCGAAAATTCAATAGCGTGCTGCACGACTGCTGGGCTGGCCCAGCAAGCATGGCGCAGCCAGCGGATCAGTAATGTGGTTGCCAGCATAATATGTCCCCCCAAAGCCTAAACGTTACGGTCACCCTCGGCTCTATCTTGGAGTGATATTCTGATTTTATTCTGGAGCCCAGGTGATAATGTCACGGCGTCAACAAAGGCTTGTGAGATTCGATCGGCCCACTACCCCGCAAATTATCGGCATTTTGGCCCTTTTCTTGATTGGCACTGCACTAATCACCGGGATGATTCTTCGACAGGCCACTGCATTTTCCTCTGGTGTCTTGCACGCTAAGGAAGGCCGGTATTCGCTCGTGCTTGAGGTGGTATCTACCTCGCGCCAGCGTCGCAACGGCCTAATGGAGCGTGACTCACTGGCTCCCGATGCTGGCATGCTCTTCGTCTATGATGAGGAGCAGACAGCCGATCATGCTTTCTGGATGTACCAAACTCGTATACCGCTTGATATTGCCTTCCTCGACCATGTCGGAGAGATCCAATCAATCACCAGCATGGACCCCTGCACGACCGAAAAAGGAGCCTGTCCGCGTTATCCAGCTGGCACGAGCTTCTGGATGGCCCTGGAGGTAAATGCCGGCTACTTCAATGAGCATGTATAGCCGCTGGAGATCGCCTTGAGATCGACCCTTTACAGCACCACCCCCCTCTTAAAACCTGTTTTACTGTAGGAGTGAGAGAGAAGCACGTTAATGAGCACACCCGTTTTTTCACCTCAATCGGGGCCAATCTAGTTGGCGGAACAACTGCTCCTGTACTGTCAGCCATGCCACCTTTAAGCAGTTTCTACCTCAGCTGTCATTGACGCGTGTAGCGTTACGCGCTACACTTCGAGGGCGTTTCACAACAAGGGAGCAAAGCAATGCGATGATACAGAAGATCAAACACAAAGGGCTTAAACGTCTTTATGAGAAGGGAGAATCCCAAGGAGTACAACCAAACCATGTAGACGATTTAAGAGGCATACTTGCTGCACTGGACGCAGCCACTAAGCCAAACGATATGAATTTGCCAGGATTTGATTTTCATAGTTTGAAGGGTGATAGAAAAGGCTTTTTTTCGGTGCATGTAAACGGTAATTGGGTAGTGATATTTACGTTTGATGGGGAAGATGTACACCTTGTTGACTATTTAGACTACCACTAACCCCGGCGTTCCTTGATAACCGGCTCGGTACGGTTATCAAGGGCCACCGAGAAAGATGGCCTCGCAGACGTAGCCATGAATGCAACACCTCAAATATGCGATACACAATTTGTGTAGAGAGAGAGAACTGAAACATGACCATGATGAACCCGCCGCACCCAGGTAGCTTATTGCGCCGTCGGATCGTGCCAGCGCTGGGGCTGAACGTCACTGAATTTTCCAAAAAGTTAGGCATGTCTCGTGCAGCAGTTTCACGCGTATTACATGAGCATGCCGCTATTTCCCCCGATTTGGCCGTTAAGTTAGAGCATGGCGGAATTGGCAATGCCAAGCACTGGCTAACGATGCAGGCAAACTATGAGCTATGGCACGCCGAGCATAAAGAACAGAACCATATTGAAAGATTTGCAGCTGTTTGAATTAGTAAGATATTAATTCGGAAAAACCCAACGTACCGCGACGTTGGGTTTTTTGTATCCAATTAGCCTCGCTAATTGAGACGCAAAAACCCGGCTTATTGCCGGGTATCAAGGTTTAAATATTGGCCATTATGAAAAATCTGCTTACCCATTCATGCGAACGTAGCAGGTAATAGCACCTAATTAGAGGTCGTCTTCTTCCTCTACATATTTGGGCACGCAGTCATGACAAAGGAATAATTGGCGTTCCTGGCCGAACACCACAGCTGTTATATTGTGAACTGCTTCTCGCGCACATGGCGTCTCATCATCCTTCATGCCTTCGCACTCAATCACGGTGCTACCTCATCGGTTTTTTGTCTGACTAGGATTAACCAGCAGCTTCGCTAAAAGCCCTACTCCTATTAAAACACTAGGCCTGCATTTCGACACCCGTCGACATAGGTGTTATCTATATTCTTTTAACAGGTTAAAAAAACGTCGTATAGGGCCGGACTTTTGGTGTTTGATGTTGTGTCATGCCATCTGGATGTAGAGAAACCCGGCTGGCAATTCTTCGCAGCGTGTTACTTCTTATTCACGCGGTGGTAAATTTCTTCCTCTAAGACGAGCTTAAACGCCTCTCCTTCTGCTTCAAATTCATCCCACAAGCATTCTGGCAGCGATGCAGCGTCCAGATCGAGTTGGCCCGGCTGAGCGCCGTATTCTATTTCATTGACGATATGGGGTTCGCGCTGGATAAATAACGTGGCCATAGTGTTGAGCTTTTCGTCTTCACGCTCTTTCTGGTAGAGCCTAATTTCATCTAGCGCCGGGCCTTCTGGCCAGGACTCTTTTCCTTCCATTCGACGTTTTGCCGTGTCAATCAGCTCGCCGAAAGCGCCCAAAGCCCCTGCTGCTGAACGATGCCCGTACTCATCGGCCGCCAAGATCAAGTCTTGCTCTTTATAATCGCGCACAGCCACGCGAAAACGAACGCCATCACAATGCAAGACCGAGTAAGGCATGACACTGCTTTCGGCATCAATCCACTCGGCAATACCTCGTATAGTAGTTTCACGGTCAAAAATGCGGCGTGGGTAATCGTCCCAGCCATCGATAGCGTCGAGAATCATGCTTCCCCCTGTGGGCGCTTATTAAGTTTATTAAGATAATTTCAAGTGGTTTTTCTATATTCATCTTGGTGGGTAGTTAAAGTACTGCCAACCATACATGTGAAATTCGGTGAATTATAAACAGGCTATACGTTGGATTCCGGTGCAACATTCCCCCTATAGCTGCCTTTTACTACCCAGTCAAAGCGTACTACATCAATTAGACTTGTCCTGGCCAAGGTTCACCTTCGGCCGAGTACCCATTACAGATAAGAAACAGCTTTGGTTGGCACGGGCACAGTAAAGGTCTACTACTGCAAGTGGACTTGTACCGACCAAGGTTCTCCCTATTCCGGGTGCCCATTCGGCATAGGAAACAGCCTAGATTGACACGAGTACAGTAGAAGCCTATTATTTAAGACAAGAATAACCCCCACGCCTCACAGGATTCGTTCTGACTGCGCACCAGGGGGTTAGTTTTTTTAGTGGTAAAAGAATGTATGGGGCTACAACTGCAACCACAACTAAACTTCACAAAACCCGCAAAATCCTCTCACGCCCATCTTCGCCACCTTCGCGCCAAGGGTCTCATCACCAAAGGTCAGCAATCACAAGCACTTAATGCCCTTCAGTTTGTCGGGTATTACCGGCTGCTCATTTATACGCGGCCGCTGCAGGATGATCAAAAACGTTTTTATCCGGGTGTAAGGTTTGACGATATTCTTGCGCTTTACGAGTTCGATCGTAGTCTTCGGCTAGTGCTCCTTGACGCTATTGAACAAGTAGAAGTCGCGTTTAGATCCGCCATAGTTAACGCTATGGCCAATGACAAAGACTGCGGCCCCCACTTCTATCTCAAAACCAAACATTTCAAGGACATGGAAGCGCACCGCAATTTCATGAAGAACGTCTTGGGATTGAGACTTACCAACCCCATTAAGCACTATTACCACACTTACCATACGCCGCCTTATCCGCCGATCTGGACAATCTTGGAGGAGTTAAGCATTGGCCAAATGTCGCGGTTGCTTGCCAGTCTTGATCGCGAACATCGGAGGCGAGTGGCTACACAGTTTGGCTACGATGAAAAGGTCATTGTGTCGTGGCTCAAAAGCACAACCATGCTGCGTAATAATTGTGCCCACCATAGCAGGGTCTGGAATAATAATGTCGGCGCTGACAGCCCTCAAAGCGCGAATGCTATCCACTCCGAGTTTCCAGGCAACCCTGATCAAGGATTTTTCTTTTCCCGGACCGTCGCGCTCCAAGCACTTTTGAAAGCGATCGATCCATCAACAACTTGGCAGGATCGCTTCAAGACAGTTATGAGAACATTGCCAGTTGCGACGCTCTCAAAAGCCGGCATCACACCTCAGTCAATAGGGATTCCCTTTCAGTGGGAAACACGACCGTTCTGGAACTGAATACAACCCGAAGCTAATTTTCAGAGAGTATCCTGAAACATCTTATTATCCAGGGAAAGGTACGATGTTACGCTGCCTGGGAGTTGCAGAATACGAGGCCTTGGCGAAAGTAGCCGATCGTTTGCGCCTCACTTGGATCGAAGTCCCTGATGAAATCGAGGATAGTTGGGTAAGGCTGAATCGCCAAACGGTTGCCTATCTAAGTGAGTTAGGTGCCACATCCAACTGATTAAGTTTAAACAGTTGCTTGTAATAGGCTCTACCAATGGTCACTAACATTAATGAGTATGAGGCAGAGACTGCCTTTGAACGTTTTGCCCTTGACCGGTATTTACCCCTGACAGCCCAGGCATCAGGAAGCTACATCGATATACGTCCCCTCATTGACGGAGGAAAAAACGTTATACAGAACGGGGCGAGCCACATTCAAGCCAATCGGGAGGACAACCTACGTGCAGCTTTCTTGCCATTGGCGTTTGGAGCAGCCTGGAAGGTGCTCGATCTTACGATCGAGCTTGCGCTGGCGAAACAAGGTATAAAACCCCAGCGGGAAGCCAAGCTCTGGCCAATTAAGGAAAAGGCTCGTATCGCAATGAGCGAGACGCTGAATGGCGCGATCCTAACCGAGGAAACCTGCACCTGGGTGGGAATTCTGACTTGTTACGTGTCTACAATAGAGTATCGCCATAGCCTGATTCATCGACAAGCTCAGTTTGTGGAAATCCCCCTCACCTTATCGGGCCATGGTAGAGACGGTATGCCACTTCCACCGCTAGATGAAGCTACGCTTAGAGCCTTAATCGCGTTGTCACAACTCGTTGGGGAAGGAATCATCAGCAACGGGCTGAATCGCCGTCGTCTCGACAACGTGAATTTTCTCTTGAATAGATTATCGTGCTTTGGGGTTAACTCAGTACCGCAAGGCGTCAGGATGAAGCCTATCGAATATTATTGGATGAAACTTCGTCCAGACCCTCATGGCCAATGGGTGGCCCCCTTCTCGATCGTTCATGAGCAGATGCGATGCAGAAGACAGTTAGGACACATTGACGTTCGCATCGACTTACCGGGAGAAAGCGGTCGCCAGCTTGTCGGTCAGTGCGAGGATCTACCGGACTGGGATGTCACAATCGATTTCAACCAACCCCCAAGCTATCTAGCTTATCAGTAATGCAGCCTAGCCAAGATATATAAAAGAGAAGTGTTGAAATAGACATTGTACTCAGGCGGGCGCCGCAGGGACCGAGCCATGGCTGAACCTTGCGATTACCGATCGCGAGACATTTAAGCGATACCTTCGGGCGCTCGCCCTGGGGGCTCTCAACGCCTGTGTAATTGATCCTGCTAACGATAGCTCGACACAAGATCAAGGCAGCCATATCCTGCGGATCCTACCTCCCCTCAACTGACCGAGATTGTCGTTTGGGTATTATTTTTTCCGATATTAACTTTCCAGATGTCACCTATGCCCCTATCTTATTGGCGAGGCCGTTCATTGAACGGTATGGGAAACGGAAATTGCTAATCACGGTAACCTCTTAGGTTGGTTGTCAGGTTGTTTCGACAAGGCCCGCGGGCTTTTCGGCTATCACGCGAGGGCGCTTACGTCAGCAGACCTGATCACCTCCTCGAGGCATCCCTGTGGCTTTTTGCTCCAGGTGAAGCTGTCATGCACAGCAAATCTGCAGCCTTCGGCTGATCAGATTCACGTTTTACCTTCAAGCCCCTTCTAGTTCGCTATTTGGGGCTTTCTCATTCTGTGTCATAACCGGCCCTATCTCCTTTGAACCAGCCATTCATGAGCAGGGGACAACAGGGGGGAATCACTTGCAGCAAAGTGGTGGTCCAGGCCGGCGAGGCGCTGGTGACAAACTACCTAGATACCCCCCTTTACTCGGTCGTCCGTGATTTATGAGGCGTGCGTTCGCCTGCCATGGAATAACGCGCACCCTAAGTACCCCGAGCGAGAAACCCTTCTGTGATATGTCGCTGCAGCTCAGGCTTTAGTGATCGATACTCAGCAGCATATCAATCGCCAGACTTCATGAAAGCGATCCCGCTCCGCGGCCTCTGAGTACTCGATGAGGATTCACCTCGAGGGACGATTTCGCCAGCAAGCACCAAGCAGAATGAGAAATCCAATGATCACTAGCATCGAATATACAAGTCGACGTGACATCGAGCGCCGATACTGTAGTCCTGTCCATTCGTGGGGTTGATGAGCGTTCAACTCGCTTGGCAAAGGGGGAGGCTGATGTTCTCTTAATGCAGTTCGATGATGTTGTTCCCGGTGAGGGCTTCGGCTGCGAAGAGCCCATGACGCTTGAGGATGCTTGGAGGATTTCAGGCTGGATTCGGCAGTGGACCAGCGATCGACGATCAGTAAAAATTGTCGTTCACTGCACTGTCGGTGTGAGCCAGTGTGCTGTAGTGGATCTCTGGGCTGGCGCCTCAATCAATCGGCCTGCTCAAGGGGTCGAGGAGGATGGCAGGGATGCGAATCCACACGTTCGGTCAATGCTCGACCGCACGGCAGCGTAAACAGTGCGTATTGCCCATGAGTTATACTGTAGCCTATCGACTGGTTGCGGCCATCCAGCACTTCCTCACTCCAAGTGTCACTCTGCGTCCTACCATTGATGAGACCTGCACTGGGTAGGAATAACTAAGGAGATCGTATGAATGAGGTCGAGGGCTGCTTCAAGGGCTACATGATCAACAGCAGCATGGATGGAATTAGGAATCACTGAGCGAATTTTTTATCGGGTTGTACCATATCGACGGTGGAACAGCCTTTGATTCCTGCATTCAGTGGGATAACCGCTCCCCCCTTGTTGCATGTTTATCAGGACGCTTGGAAAGTTCCAGGTTTTCGATTTAAATAAAGTCTATTTGTAAGCACTGCTGTTACATAAAATGATGCTAAACGTTACGAAGAGCTCACACCTATTCCTGCTTACTTCAGTTTTCGGCCAAAAGCGGTCTTTCAGTACTCGCGCATATATGTCTAACCCCTTTTTACTGCTCCATATCAATACCACTGAGCTAGCCAAGACCATATGTGGGTAAAGCGGCAGCTTATAGCCATTGTGCGTGTCTCTATGTTGCCCTGTGCTGTAGACACCTATTTCCTAGATCCTATTTAATTCCAGTGAACGGGCATTGTCTGGCTCAGGTCTTAGTTGGATACTGGCGGCGCCTTGAGCACTGCGACCCAACTAAACAGAGGTTTCATTACTCCAGAAACTTGTGGAGTTTTTTTGCAGCTTCTTGGGCAATTTCCTCATGGCAAGGTAGTCGACTCGGGAAATCCGACGATTTCCGCAGCTAACGATCGCATTTTCTCCAAACTGTCATCGTTGCACTCACCATACCCAGGATCGTCTTTTCTTTTATCCAGTACAGCGGTGATAGATTCATGAATAATGAGATAGCTGCACATTGAGAGACCCGGCCATAAAAATCCGCTTACATCCCAGGCGTCTGCTTTACTCTTTTCAAGTTCCGACAATGGCTGTGACTCAGCGTCTGTTAAGCCTTTATCGAGTGCTGAGCAGAATTGAGATATCTCCGCCTCGGAAAATTCATTTACTACTTGCTCTTCATCTCCAAGTCCTTCGCACCCGTACTCAGGGTCCGAAAAGAGCTTGATCGTTTCCTCAACGGGCACTTGTCGTTCATCCGCAAGCACCCCCAATCTCTTGGCATGAGCCTCGAAGCGCATTTTTTTCTGGCGCCGTTCAGCCTCCCTCGCCTGTGATGCCGCTCGTTCTGCCTGATTCCGCTGTTCTTCTGCGTGTTTGAGTTGTTGCTCTTGCTGTTTCCGCTGTTCTTCTTCCCGCCTTTCTGCCAATCCTTGCCCGAATTTTTCTTCCCAAACGCGAGCATACCCCTGATCCGGTGAGGGAAGATTCGCCACGCCGGGCACATTCATGCGCATCGTTGACTCATCCGTGCCACCGCGAATACTGAACGAAGTGGTGAGCGGTACATGGCCATCGCGGCATGGCGGTGTTAGGTGGTATATAAGCGATGATGTCTCTTCGAAGGGCTCAAAGTCTTCTGTTACCGGGATGCAGATAGCTTTCACGCTACCCGGGAAGCTTGATCTGGCTAAATTGAAATCGAATGGGAGAGCGACCAATTGTCGGTTCTCGTTGAGTGCAGCAAAGGCAAAGGAGCGAATATCTCGACCCATAAGCCATTCTCGATAACAGCCGTGATTCTCCAATATGTGCCACCCGCTTACCGAGTAGTTCTGCATTAGGCCGTTGTATGTCTCGTAAACCACGGCCAACACCCTGGGCCCACCGCTATGACAAACATGCAGCGTCGACTGGGCAGCCGCCGGTGATGAGAGGGACAGGAAGATGAATCCGAATATAGAGGCAATAATGGAAAGCTGAGATTTCATGTAAAGCCTCGCATTATGAAGTTTGCGAATCGAGATATTGAAATGTGATCAATGCAGTATAGGTAGGTAGGCCTCTCAAGGTTCGGCCATGGCGAGCTTTTTACCAAAATGATGAAACCGGATTACCTCTATTTCCTGAAGCCGTGGATTCACATCTACAAGCGCTTGGTACGTCCCGTACCGTTAAAGCTTAGGTAAGCGAAATTGATCTAGATGCATCCATCTATGGCACGCACACGATGCGTCACACCAAAGCATCGTTGATATATCGCCGCACTAAAAACTTGAGAGCGGTGCAATGTTTCCTGGAACACACGAAGCTGGAAAGTACCGTCAGATATCTTGGGTTAGAGGTAGATAATGCTTTGGAAATGGAAGAGCAAACGGAAGTTGGATGTGCTCAAACGACGGTCTAGGCGGGACTGTTGTTACCGGCCAGGAGCGGTCTTTTAGTCGACACTGATATAGCGCGAAAACGAAGCGGCGCTTCTCACGCGTCCGCCATATGTAGTGGTCAAGTAAAACTGGCCACCGCTTTATAGTTAACCCAGTACTTTTCCTCTGCCTGGTTCGGACTCATACCACCGTTATGCTGGTGAGGCCTAAGCTGGCTGTAATACCCGATTAAATAGTTCACGATATGATGCTGCCCCTGCAAGAATGAGCGATAGCCATACGTTGGCACCCATTCAACCTTTAAGCTCCTGAAGAAACGCTCCATTGGCGCATTATCCGAGTTAAGCTCAAGTCTGGTGTATGGGAGGAGGTAGGAAGGGTGGCGTATCCTGTTGATTGATCACGACCAAGATCTCAACCAACACGAGTGGATACGCCATGACCGATTCTACCCTCCGGG
>Ga0098039_1000809_pt1 | contig 12593 bp, 14 predicted proteins | sample 6_EtaG_FD_75047 | JGI IMG/M metagenome (GOLD analysis project Ga0098039, IMG submission 75047) | Marine viral communities from the Subarctic Pacific Ocean - 6_ETSP_OMZ_AT15160 metaG | ecosystem: Environmental > Aquatic > Marine > Oceanic | place: Pacific Ocean | collected 2015-01-08 | reverse complement strand
ACCCCTTCCATTCTCTGTTTGCCATACATCCTGCCACTGCCAGCCGTCCTTATGAACAAATGCCACCAAGATTTTCTGGTAGGGCAGTGAGGATAAATAGTCCTGGATCTCGGTGTTCGATGTCTCAACGCCTGGTAAGTCGGCATAGCCATTAAACGCAGGAATATCAGGGATATGTTGGCTAGGATGAATGAAAGCACTACCGAGCGTATCCAGAAATTGCTCAATTGCTTTTCGTGTGATCAATAACTGCTCACGCGAAGTGGGATCTAGCCTGGTGCTGGCAAAGCAGGCAATGGCAATAGCTTGGTATAAGCGTGCTATGGCTAGCGAAAGCGCTTTGCTGCTGCTCTCACTGTGATAATAGTGCAGGATTGGATAGGCTAAATGCTGCTGGCCTAAGGTACTGATGGAGTGTTGTAACGGCTGAAGTTGGCTGATCAGTGTTGCAAATTTTCCGTCGCCGTTCGTAGACGCGAGTATTTGCCGTGGATTTTCGCCCAGCGCACTGATGGTGAGGGATGTTTGGCGCTTTTGAATAACATTAGTGATGATATTCAAAATATAAGTAATCGATATCGTAAAAAGGAAAAAACCGTTAGCCGCAGCCAAAACAGGTGGAAGACGCCAATTATCATTACCGGCAACAAAGTCACCATAGCCCAACGTTGTGAGGGTATAGCCCGTATAGTAGGCGCGCTCAACTAAGCTGGCGGTGGCGTTTGAAGAAGACAGCACCACGGCCTGCGGTGAACTACAAAACAGTAAAAACCAACCCAGCCAAGCGACTAGAAACCATGTCAGCAGTAGTGCCATTGTTATCCATGGGCCCGTAGAGGACAACATGGTATGGCTTTTTCACCGACGATGAATACCTAGTAGCATAAACCATAGTCCACTGACCAACCGGTTAGTCAGTGGGCCGGAACTGGATACCGATAATGTGGTGCGAATAGCGTCGTAAACCACCAGCAAAATAAGTAAGGTGCCTATGACCCCCATTAACGTGCTTCCAATCACTACCAATGCTCCTTAGATATAAATGTGCCGCTACCTTGCGGCGGCTAGTTCACCATTAATGTGGCTATTCCCGCCAAGTAGAGGCCGATGATGACCATGCTTTCAAAGCCAATACGGCCAGGTCCTTGCTCTTGGCGATGCAGCAGGCCAAGCATTAATACCCCTGTCATTAACACCGAGAGAGCAACCCATAACATTACCTGATCGGGAATAACGTGGTAAATCGAGCCGCCTCGGTAAGCCACATCTGATGCGGCGGCAAACAGGGTATCAAACGCATTGCCGCCGATAATCCCTGCCACCGCGAGTGTTAGCGCCCCACGGCGCACTGCCGCGACCGTCGTTACCAGCTCAGGTAGTGATGTCACTATCGAAGTCAGCAGGACACCGACAGCCGCCTGGCTAAGGCCGGTTTCTGCCGCAATCACCGTAGCGCTTCGTTCCAGTAGCCAGCCGGTAATGCCGATCATAAGCGCGAGACCCAAAAACAGCAGCCATAACCGCACCAGCGTTAGCTTTCCAGGCGACTCATCGGGCTGGTCTTCACGTGTCTCACGCGTACGAGTCGGGGACCACATCGGGCGGGTTTGGGCATTTTTAACCAGCTTGAGCCCAAACAGGTAAGCAATAAATAACAGCGGTGTGATGGGGTGTACCTGCCAGAAAGTCCATTCGGGCGTAAAGCGACCTAACAGCAACAGACTGAGTAAGCACAGCAGTAGGGCGCCTTGAATCAGGTTGCCAAGGGAGGCAGCGGCGTGTTCGAGATTAGCGCGCCGATATACCATATCAGCGATTGTTAAAAATAGCGTTTGAACAGCGATACCACCCAGCGCATTACTCATTGCCAGTTCAGGTTTGTCGGTCCAGGCGGAAGAGACCGATACCACAATGCCTGATAGTGAGGTAGCCATCCCAAGTAAGACAGCACCAGCTATCGCCTCACCTAATCCGGTACGGTCAGCGAGGTCGTCAACAATCCGCGCAAGCCGGGTGCCAATGATGCCAATAACGACTGCGCAAACGCTGAACAGTGCAAAAGCGGCGGTTAGCGACATATCACTAAGTAATGTGAGCATAAATGAACCCGGTCAGGGTATCTCATCTCGGGATTTCGATAATGGTGAATAGCTTTACAATATCGGCGATTCGATTCAGTTTTCACTGGGCCAAGCCGTCACCACTACTTCATAAATACGCCAATCGTAATGGTTTAAAAACTGAGTAGCGTCGCGTAAGCGTTGAGCCAAATTCTCATCGCTATGGGGCACCACAAATGCTTCTCCGCTAAAGATGTGCCCTTCCTCACGTAAGCGCACGGCGGCACTGGCGACCCACCCCATGGCACATAATTGTTCTTCCAGCTCATCAGCAAGGTGTTCCGGCTCCGCTTTAGATGTAAAACGGGGTCTTCGGTCGAGAAGGTCACCCACCGCCTCCTTCACATTAGTCACGCCATCCTTGGTGACATCAAGCGCGATAAGCGCGCCCGCCAACGCGTCCGCCCACCATAGGCCAGCGCCAACGCCGACTATTCCGGCGATAGCGGCAAGCCCAGTCATCCAGTCCGCCTTGCTCATCTTGCCATCAACAAATACCGTTTTTTCATGCACTTTTTTGGCGGCTTTCATCTGTAGATGACCGATGATGACGGGAGGTATGACGCTATAAATCAGCGCACCAATCATTAACCACCCCATCCAGAAAGTGGTGCCGAAGAGCTCGACGGCGCCAATGCTGGGATGTTCCATCTTGGCAAGCTTAAGCAACGAATCAAGCAACAGAATACCGCCGAGTAGCGCCAGGGCGGTGGCTGCACAGAGGAAGGCGATACTCGTGGCACGTTGATACCCATATGGAAAGATCGCATTAGGGGCTCGGTTGCGATAACGCATTGCGATCAGAAAGGCGATAGGAGGGATTAAAGAGAGCATATCTTCAAACCAAGCCACTCTCATGGCCTGACTACTACCTAACACTAATGCCAATACACCGACGATTGAAATGCGAAACCCCAGGTTCCACCATTCAAGCCGTACCAGGTAATCAAGGTCTTTCTGTTTATCAGGGGGCAGTTGATACACTTGCCTTATTTTCATTGCGCCGCCTCCAGTTGCTGTAGTCGCTGCTCAATATTGGAGTAGCCATTAAGGTGGCGTTGCAATGCCAGCATCCAAGCGTTCTCACCTTTGGGCAGCGCCATCACATGCTTATCGATAATTATCTCCCACGGACCGGCCATCAACCCATGGGCCGATAACCACCATGTAGGCGCGGCGATGGGGCTTTCAGTACGAGTAATATCGGTAACTTTGACCGGCTTGGCATTTTTTTCTTTGAGCGCTGCATGCATATGGTTTACGGGAGGAATAGCGACTTCCAACCCATTTAACGAGGTGGGCAATGGCACCCCTGAGGGAAAGCCGACAGTATAGCGGCTTTGATAATAAGGGCGTGTCAGCGCCGCCTGCTGGCTCAGGCGAGAGCGATTAGTTAATCCTCCTATCACCAAGTCAAGTTGGTGATGCTGCAGAGCGGCTAGCAAATCATCTTCACTATCCCAGTGCCAGCGGATTTTCGAATTCAACTGTTCAGCCAGTGAGCGAATGATTTCCGGTTCGAGTCCAGCAGGGCCATCGTTGGTACGTATCACCCAAGGCGAATTCTCAGTTAGCCCAACCTCCAGCACACCATTTTGAATTCTTTCCATCGTATGTTCTATATCGGTAGGATAGCGGCATCCTAGCAAGGCCAACGCTGGTAATATCCCTAATACAATGAATAAGAGTGCGCGCTTAGACCAAAAAGAGTTCTGATCTTTTTTGGTATGCATTTGCGTGCTCCCTGGTAATGACGAAGTTGGCTAGCATTTATTAACTAGCAAAGCAGTAGCTTGTGATAAGAGGTGGCATGTGAGTCCGGTTGTTAACTAATCACATTAGCTAAAGATAACTGCTAGACTAAGCAATTGGCTTCATTGTATTTAATTTTTATTTAATTGAATCAGCTCAAAATGCCTTCTAGCAGTCAATTTCAACTAGTATTCCCTGCCTATTGATTAGGTTCATTTTTTCCTAATGTGAAATCCGGTGGATCGCTTGCAGGAAAGCTTTCATCGCTCATCTCATCGACATGCTCCTGTTGTTTTCGATAAGTAGACAGCTTTATATACTCACTCAACGGCTTGGCCAGTATCCAGTGCTCATCTTGGCGGGTTAATTCCTGGGTGGGAATGCTGTACGTATTCCCATCGCTTGCTTCAAGCGCTACCCGTTCTAGGTATTTATCTTTAACAAAGTGCCCTATAAGCTGCTGTTTATCATCGTAAACTGAATCTTTCACGGTAACTTCCTCGTAAAAATAAGCTTAATAATGGCGGTCTAAACGCATCAATAGCACGCTATCATTTGCGCTATTCACTGCCCTTGGGATCGGCCTTGGCTGATTTTTGATCAATATTATCTTTGTGCATTTTTTTCTCCTTAGCCAGTTGGGCGCCCGGGATAGGTGTTTCTTTACTAGAAGTGTTATGAGCTGGTGATGATGGAGACTCCTCCGCTTTCTGATTATCCACATTCTCGTCTGGCCGAAAGGGTTTGGGCTCTTGATGGTGAGCACCCTTATGGTCAGTATTTTCATCGACATTGGGCATGTCCTTGTCGATGAGCTGTTCTGCTTTTTTGGTTTCGTTACGCTTGTTGTCAGTTGATTGATGATTCATGGCTTTTCTCCTGCGTTATTAAAAAGAACAATGGCTTAAAATCGCTCTTTCTCAGCGCTGGGCTGAGAAGAGTTAATAGAGTGAATATTAGAAATGATAAAGCCGCTTCGTGGGCGAGCCGGTATTACATTGAGATCGACCGTAAGGTCTTGCCACGGTACGTCATAGCGAAGCTGGTGAATGAATTTCTCAATTGCCAAGTCGATCAGTGCCAGTGTGATCCACTCACCGGGGCAGCGATGCTGAGTAGCATGATCGCTACCGCCTTGAGGAATCATTGCAAAACGATGAAAATCAACCTCTTCCTGCTCGAAACGTTCAGGATAGAACTGGTCGGGTGCTTCCCAGCGATGGGCGTCATGATTGGTACCGTAGAGATCAAGAATCGCTTGCCGACCGCGCTTAAAGCGATAGCCTTGCCAAGTAAAGTCAGTGTTAACGCGAGCGGCTAGAAATGGAAAGAAAGGGTAATAACGCCTGACCTCTTGGATGAAGTGCCGACGATAACGGCTTGACCCTTGGTGTTTAAGCTTTTCATAACAGTCAGGGTGTTCATGCATCGCCAAGACGGCAAACACCATGTACCTTGCCACTGCCACGATGGGTCGGATTACATTAATCAACTCCACGGCAACAATGCGATTGGGCAGAGGCTTGCCCTGCGCATCACGAAAATCAACAAACGTAGCGAATGGTAATGCGGGGTCGACTTCATGCAGCCCTTGTTGGTACTGCTTGATTAAGTCTAGTAGTGCATTTTCAGTTTGACGCCGTGCTCGGCGGCTTGCCCAATGCTTGGGCCCGATAGCAGCGCCGCCTTCAATCATGAGTACTAATTGCTCGGCCATCTCTGGAGCATCGACATTGTGTAGCGGAATACCGCACCAAGCGCAGGCTGCCCGGCATAAAATGTGATGAAGTTCATCAAGGAGGGTGATCGAGGCTTGCGACTCCCAATAATTGAGGCGCAATTGCCAATGTTGCTCGACCAGTTGCATGAGTTCATCAATGCGCGACTGGGACATTAATGAAAGAAACAGTGCTTTGCGTTGATGATGCGCCTCTCCTTCCAGCCTGAATCGCCCCGAGTATTCTAGACACCCGTTAGGCTCTTAAAGTAACGCCTTTCATACTCAACCGGTGACAAGTTATCACTTGTCCCGTGCCGGCGCTTTGGGTTGGAGAGCAGTTCGATATAATTGAACACGTCGCGTCTAGCGGCTTCGCGTGTCGAATAAATCTGCCGCTTGATTCGCTCTCGCTTGAGGAGTTGAAAGAAGCTTTCAGCAACGGCGTTGTCATGACAGTTACCACGTCGGCTCATGCTGCCCACCAGGTGATTAGCTTTCAGAAAGCTTTGCCAGTCTCCACTGCTGAACTGGCTTCCTTGATCCGAATGCACCATCACCGTTCCTTGTGGCTTGCGTCGCCAGACTGCCGATAACAGAGCATCCAGCACTAATTCCGTGGTCATACGAGACTTCATCGACCAACCAACCACTTGACGAGAAAACAGGTCGATAACCACCGCTAAGTAAAGCCAGCCTTCGTACGTTCGGATGTAAGTGATGTCCGTCACCCAAGCAACATTTGGCGCTGCCACTTCAAACTGACGGTCTAAATGGTTGGGTGATACAACAGCCGGTTTTCCACCGCCATAGCTGCCAGGGCGTCGTCGATAGCCCGTCTGAGAGCGTAAACCTTCCCTACGCATCAGGCGGGCCACTCGGTGCTTACCGCAGGCTTCGCCAGCCTCACGCAAATCCTGATAGACCTTGCGATAGCCATATACACCGCCACTTTCAAGCCACGCATGCTTGATCAATCCCAATAGACGCTGATCATCCCGGTCTCGATTAGACAGTGCTTTTTTACACCATGCATAGTAGCCACTAGGATGCACGGCCATCATGCGGCACAAGCGCCGTACCGGATATTGGCTCGCATGCTTTTGAATAAACGCGTACCTCAGTCGGACTCTCTGGCGAAGTACGCGGTGGCCTTTTTTAATATATCTCGCTCTTCTGACACGCGTTTTAGTTCAGCCTTCAAACGACGGTTTTCAGCTTGGAGATTATCATCTTCTTGCCGTTGTTCTACCGGCTTATCGTAGCGCTTGATCCAGTGGTACAAGCTGTGACCTGACACGCCTAAACGCTCAGCGACCTCGGCAACGCGATGACCGCGCTCTACCACCTGTTTAACCGCTTCGATTTTGAATTCTTCAGTGTAACGGGGACGGCTCATGGATCCTCCTAGGTACCTTTAGTATAAGGCCTAGAGGTATCTACGAAACCCGGGGCGATTCAGCCCTTGGACTCCCCCTTCACCAAACAGCGTCTTTTTCAACCGTGTGGGCGCCGCATTCTCACGGCTGAAACGTGCATCATCGTAAAAAAGCTCGGCGGCTTCTTCGCCCCTCATAAATAGTGTTTTTTTAAACATTAATCGAGAGCGGAAAAGGTTTGTTCCTAACCGCTCACACTGAGCCGAAATATAAGGATAACCACTGCGTGCTAATGGATACGTACACTCCCAGCTCGCCAGCGGCGGCTCATCATTGCGGACCATTAATGCCTCCCGAGGCGAGGCGCTTTAGCAATAAAGCTTTTGGAAAACTGCTTTAAGGACGCTTTAACGGTTTCTAAAGCATCAGGGTCCCCATGCAGCATTGCTGACATATAGGCCTTTGCCTGCTGCTTGGAAATATGAGGTGGGATAGGGGGAATGTCGGGATCTGTATGAAAATCAATAACGGTGGGGCAGTTATTGGCAATGGCCTGATCCCAGGCGCTACCAATCTGCTCTGGATCGGTTACTTCAATGCCTTTCAAGCCAACCAGTTCGGCATACTGCGCGTAGGAAAAGGCAGGTAAGTCCTGCGATGCTTCATATTTAGGGTCGCCATCCTGGACACGCATCTCCCAGGTGACCTGGTTAAGATCGCGGTTATTAAGGACGATCACAATGAGCCGTGGATCTTCCCAGCGTCTCCAGTATTTACCAATAGTGAGCAGTTCAGCATTGCCGCTCATTTGCATGGCACCGTCGCCCACAAAAGCGATCGAAACACGCTCAGGATAAGCAAATTTGGCTGCTATGGCGTAGGGTACTGCGTTTCCCATGGTTGCCAGGCCGCCTGAAACCGAGCCGCGCATACCCGCGCGAAACTTAAGGTCGCGAGCGTACCAGTTGGTTGCCGAGCCGGAGTCACAACTGAGTAAGCAGCGGTCTGGCAAGCGCGGGGACGCTTCCCAAAATACGCGTTGAGGATTGATCGGGTTTGCGTCGCTCATGGCGCGTTCACGCAATAACTCCCACCATTCAGCGACGGCTGATTCAATAGCCTGCCGCCAATCTCGATCGCTTTTATGCTTCAGCAGCGGTATGAGCGCCTGAAGCGTACTGCGGGTATCACCGGTGAGGTTAACGTCCATTGGGTAACGCATGCTAAGCATGCGGGGTTCAATATCTATCTGTACACCGCTTGCTTGCCCCTCTTGGGGTAAAAACTCCGAATAGGGAAAGCTTGAACCAATCATTAATAAGGTGTCGCACTCAGACATTAGGGTCCAACTGGGGTTGGTGCCTAACAGTCCAATCGACCCCGTGACGTAAGGGAGGTCATCGGGTAGTACATCCCGCCCAAGCAGGGCTTTAGCAACACCCGCGCCAAGAAGGTTCGCCACTTCTTCTACTTCTCTTTCAGCGCCTCTGGCCCCTGCACCGATCAAAATGGCGACCCGCTTGCCAGCGTTTAATACGTCAGCGGCATGGGCAAGGGACTGTTCATCAGGCATGACAGTTGCTGACGTATAACCAACGCCAGAGTGAACAGTGCCATGGGCGTGTGCAGGCGTCTCAACCGCTTTTTGGGACTGTAAATCGTTAGGCACCACAATAGCGGTAACGGTGCGTTCACCGGCGGCGATGCGCATGGCACGATCAATTAGATGTCGAACTTGCCCAGGGCTAATCGCCAGGTGTACAAAATCACCTGCCACATCCTTAAATAAAGAGACCAAGTCCACTTCTTGCTGGTATTCACCACCTAACGCTGTACGAGCCTGCTGGCCTACGATAGCGACGACCGGTACGTGATCTTTTTTAGCGTCGTAAAGGCCGTTAAGTAGATGGATCGCGCCCGGCCCGGAGGTCGCCATGCAAACGCCCACCTCGCCGGTATATTTTGCATAGCCACAAGCCATGAACGCCGCCATTTCCTCATGCCGTGGCTGTACAAAGGTAATCGAGTCGTCGGCGCGATTGAGCGCGCCCATCAATCCATTATTACCGTCCCCGGAATAACCGAAAATGTGCGATACCTTCCACTGTTTCAGCCTATCAATGATGAAGTCGCTGACTTCTTGTGTCATCCCTGACCTCCTATCTCATACCGTGGTGGTTAGTTTAGGGAACCGTTATAAAAAAATGTTTGAAATTAAGGGGCCTTCTTTGATGGTGGTAACAGGCAGAAAGGAGACGGTGCTGCTACCTACGGCTTTACATAAACGTCAAAACTCTCTCTATAAACTGGCGCAAGCTAAATAGCCAATATAGTGGTGAATGTAATTTGTTAGCCAACAATATCAGCTAAAGCAATATAAGTTACTGTTCAAACCTATAAATTAATAATTACAAATATTTAAGAGATGTTACATGCTAGTTGTAAGCATGTAAGCATACCTAAAATACTGTAGGCATTAGGTGGGTGTGGCGTCCAGCTGCCGGATAAGTAAAAAATATTTTTAACATAAGTAGAAGCTTTTTTACGGTTTTATTGCTACCCGCTACTTCCTGCCATGCTCCCTCAAGGGAAGCGCTTAAATTTCTACATCGGTGAGCTGACAAAAGCAGTGGGGTTTTCAGTTAGTGGTCCAGTGGGTGAGCAGTCACCCTTTCAGTAACGCTATTATAAAGCTAAAAAACAATAACTAATTAGTTTTGCTGCTAAATAGTGGGTTTATAACGTATGTTATTAAATATTTTCTATCTTTAAGCCATTGTTTTGAAAGTGGTTGATCGGCACTTGTGTTTGACTTATATTAAACGGTCTTTTTGATAAAAATTAAAAAGCACTATTTAAAGTTCAGGTGGCTTGAAGTGTTCAGCTTGGTGACTATTCTCCATAGTGCTCGGTTAGAAAAGGCGAGTGATTAAGACGAAAGGTTTTAATTGTTCCACTAAAGGAGTTTTATCATGGTTGATAAACGCAAAGACCAAGGAATGTCACGTGAGGAAGCAGGCCACAAAGGTGGTCAAGTAAGCGGCGGCAATTTTGCCAATGACCCTGAGCGCGCTTCTGATGCCGGTAAAAAGGGCGGGGATGCGACTGCTGACTCCCATAGCCAAGAATTTTATGAGGATATTGGTCATAAAGGTGGCCAAGAAAGCGGAGGTAACTTCGCTAATGACCCGGAACGTGCTTCAGAAGCTGGCAAGAAAGGCGGGAAGAACAGCCATAGCGGTAATGGGCAAAGCTAACCACTTTCCTTTAATGGAGTGACTTAGTTAAGTTCGCGTTAAGTTCGCGACTGTCGCATGAGATCGCTATGGGTAATCCGATTAAGGATAAAGATTTTGATATGGTCAGTACGCTATATCACGCTTCGCAAGGCGCTAATCTTTGTTCACAGTTTTCTCGCGATGCCGATAGCAGTTCGGATCAAGAAGCTAAGGCGTTTTTTGATCGAGTAGCACGCCAATACGATGACATTGCTCAGGAAGCAAAAAAGTTGCTTAAAGACAAGCTGTAAGTTGAAAGCCAAGGATGGCGTTTCCTAGCAGCCCAGGCAAAGGACGCAATGAAAGTGCTCAAGGATGAGCGGAAGTTTACCAACAAGGGAAGGAACCCTGAATGGTAATCGCATTGGAAGCTACCCAGCTACTTAAGGAAGAGCCTTAAGCACACTGTCAGGGGAAGGAGTTCCTGACAGTTTACCTACAAGGAGTGCAACCTATGTTTCATCATTCCGCAAAATTGCAGTATCCGGTGAAAGTCGATAAGCCAAACCCTGAGTTTGCGATGCTGCTTCAGCAGGCCATTGGTGGTATCGAAGGCGAAATACGCGTTGCGATGCAGTATTTCTTCCAAGCGATGGGCGCGCGCGGTGATGACCGCATTCGCGATATGCTGATGTCAACGGCGACAGAAGAGTTATCGCATATCGAGATGTTGGGGCACGCGGTTGCGCTTAATTTAGAGGGGGCACCTGTTTCTTATCAGGAAGCCACTGCTAAAGACCCTGTCATGAATGCCATTCTAGGCGGTGCCAATCCACGCCATTTGTTATCTTCTGGCCTGTCCGCGATGCCGGTCAACTCCAATGGTGTGCCGTTTGATATGAGCCACGTATACGCGACCGGTAATATTGGGGCAGATATGCTAGCCAACGCCACAGCAGAAGCGGGTGGCCGAGTACTTGCTTCACGTTTATATAACTGGACGGACGATCATGGCATGAAGGATTTCCTATCTTTCCTGATTGCCCGTGATACGTATCACCAGCAGCAGTGGTTAGCGGTCATCGAAGAGATGGGCGGTATGAAGTCGCAGTTGCCTATTCCCAACTCGACGCCTGAAGATCATGAGAATATGCAACACTCCTACTACTACCTTAATACTCTGCTCGACAAAGAAGCGCCGAAAGGTCGGTGGGCTGAAGGACCTTCGTTGGATGGTAAGAGTGAGTATTCAGTAGTTAATCAACCTGCGCCTGAAGGTCAGGAACCAACTTTAGGTAAAGCAAAGCCGGGCTCAGGTGCTCAAAAAGAGCAACTTTGAGTTTAGGAATCGTATGCTAACGTTGGTGTCATAAGGAGAGTCTGCAATGGAAAGCAAGCACTTAGTAGATTGGCTGCGAGATGCGCACGCTATGGAGAAGCAAGCGGAGAAAATGCTTCAATCTCAAGCGCATCGTTTAGAGCATTACCCACAGTTGCAGCAGCGCATTGAAGAACATATTGAAGAGACAGTGAATCAATCGAAAAAGCTGGAACACTGTTTAACGCTCTTGGGCGCTAATACGTCATCTTTTAAAGATATGGGCGCTGAGTTAACCGCATTTGGTCAGGCTGTCGGCGGCATGATGGCTGAAGATGAGGTGGTCAAAGGCGGCATTGCGAGTTTCGCATTCGAAAATTTTGAGATAGCGAGTTATAAAGCCATTATCAAAGCGGCTGATATGGCGTCACAACCTGAGGTCTCCCAAGTCTGTAAAGAGATCCTTCAGGAAGAAATAGCCATGGCCGATTGGCTGAGTAAGCACTTGGACGATACTACTCAGCAATTTTTAGAGCGTGATAAGGATGACGATTTGCGCGCTAAGACCTAGCCTTTGCTAAGGCCTAGCTTTTGAGGCATGGTTTTTGAAACATAGCTTTTGAGACATAGCTTTATTTGCTCTTTCTCCCATCAGAGCAAAGCCCATTCCCCAGCTATAATGCTGGGGTTTTTTTCTGCCAGCCGAGTCAATGATGGAGTACCCGGCTGGCTACTGCAACGCCGTTCAATGCGCCAGAAGGCGGCTCAGGTCGGCCATCACAGCCTCTTTAGGGTCATCTTCGCGAATCAGTAGCTGAGCGTCGCCATCACGGCCGAAAGCGAAGACAGCGTTGGAGTGCGATACATCGTAATTGCCAGCATCGTCTTTCTCACCATAACCGTACGTCACGCGGTAGCGGCGCGTCAGAGCCTGTAAAGCCTCTTCATCGCCGGTCAAACCGGTGAACTTGCGTATTCCGGCGAACGTGACCGGTCATTCCGGTGATCGTGACCGATTTGCACACGGCCTTCACGCTGGAGAGAGTTTTGTACGCTGAGCGGTCACGATGGGTCAACCGATTCCGTTTT
>Ga0098039_1000808_pt1 | contig 12604 bp, 16 predicted proteins | sample 6_EtaG_FD_75047 | JGI IMG/M metagenome (GOLD analysis project Ga0098039, IMG submission 75047) | Marine viral communities from the Subarctic Pacific Ocean - 6_ETSP_OMZ_AT15160 metaG | ecosystem: Environmental > Aquatic > Marine > Oceanic | place: Pacific Ocean | collected 2015-01-08 | reverse complement strand
GTTCCCCCGTTGCGTTCGACCACAGGGCTCGACGCCCCCGTTTCCGGGTGGGTCCAGACGACCGCCACGCCGGCCACACTATATAGGGTCACGGCGGTATCCATGATGTTAAATACATTGGGCAACGGGTCATCTTGCTCGATGCGAGTATACGCCAGAGCGGCCCCGGGGGCGTCGCTATAGGTCGCCTGGCTGACAGTGTGAGGGCTGGCCAGGCGGTGGTGACGGTCCTCGAATACGATCTTGCCGTCCTTCGCCTCGTAGATGAAGCCCCCCTCGGTCTCCTCCGGCTTGCGTAGTGCGTCTATCGTCCGCAGATTATCAACCCACCACCTGGTCATGGTTGTCTGGCCCGTATCCAGCGCCCTATCGCCAGCAGGCCAGTTCGCCTCATCCAACACGTCGCCGATAGCGGCCCCCGTCCCTTTGGATGTCGCCATCGCCAGGCTGATATCCCGTTGGTTGAGGTAGCCGAGGGGCCCGGTAGCGATTAACTCCACGGTTCGAACGCCGCCAGCCATCGGGCTGGGAGTCAACCGCATCAGCCTCCCCGTCCACAGAGGAGACCCGGCGAAAAGGATCGGGAACGTATAGGGGAACCCGTCGTCCGTCTGAACCTGTACCCGACGGCCTGGCAATATATCGCCAGCGATAGGCGACCCGCCCTTAAAAGAGCTGTAATCCCCGGACTCGTTATTGACCGTGGCCTTGAGGGTGCCCGATATACTCCTGCCGGTCAGTTGGGATGCCCGGTCCCGCCCCCTGAAGAAGGCGATATCCAATACACGTGACGTAATATCCTCTCCGGTCCCGGTATAAGCGGCATCATTATCCCAATCGACCGCTACCTTCAGGGCTTGCGTCGCCATCTATTCCTCGCCTAGGCCCAATGCTTTTGCTAAGACCGATATCTTTTCGGCATCTGTTTCCGCCCCTTTGAGCAAGGCCTTAAAATCGGGGGGTTGTTTCGCCAGGTATACGTTTAGCTTGTCCCTGTCCATGCCGTCGAGCTCCTCTAATTCGGTGTCCGTTATCAGGTCGGTCTCCACAACGGATATCCCTTTAGGCGTGTGGAATTGGACTATCATTACGCTGTCCTCCAGAGGGAAATCATGCTTATCGTGAAAATGTAGTCAATGGCGGAGCCGTTTCTCCCGTCCAGTATAAACTTTAGCGCTTTCAAACCGGCGGTGGCTATGACAATGTTGGTGGTATCTTTCACCAAGTTTTTGACTTCCCCCGCACTGTACCAATCATCACTACCTACCTCGGCGGCGTCTACGTAGATGTCTGTAATGCCTCTATTATTAGACGTGATGCCAATGAGCCGGAGGGTATAAGTCCCCGCGGCGAGGTAGACCGCATAGCTTAAGTTATCGCCATTATTAGTCGAGGTGTTTTCAAGACTATTATTAGATAGGCGGCCGGTCTCCACGGTCGTTGCCCAAGTGCCTTGTCCGACAACGCTGTAGTTTTGCGGCTCGATGGTGATGTGGCCCTCGCCTGCGTCAGAGGCACCGGTCTGCACTTGTGCATCTGTTCCATCGTCATCGGTGAACCATAACTCGCACGGGGATTCGTTCTTAACCCACAGTTGCCCCCTCCCTCCGGTATCACCTTGGGCCCCCGCACGCTCGGAGAGATATAACGAATCCCGCACAAGGAGTGTGGCGATGTTCGTCTCGCCTGCGAGGACATATAGTGCGGCATTGGTGGCCCCCTCGGTCGGCGCCCCCGCGATATAGAGGGTTGCCGCTGTCGTGATAGTGGTTACATTCTTAGTGATTCCCGGCTCGGTTAGATACAGTTGTGATACCACCCCGATAGTCTCAGACGCGGTCTGCGTCGTGATACTCGACACACAACCCATACAGTGGATGGCCGTTGTATCGCCTGCGGCTCCGGTAATCGTCCCCTCAAACCTGACCCCGTAAACGTCGGAACTTGCGCCGCTAGACGTGAAGGTGCTCTGGAATCGGTGGTAGAAGTTCCCGGCAGCCGCCGCTCCCCCGGAAGTTATGCTGCCTCCCAGGATCAGAGATTCCGTCGATTGCCATACCGGGTCATTGGCGCCCATAATGAGGGGATGGCCCTCTGTACCCTTGGCGAGTCGTATAAGGCCTGATGCCGCTGTGTTGGATATCAGGATATCGCCACGGGCCTGGTTGTTGATACTATGACCCGTCACCGAATCATATTCCGCCTCAGTCAGGGATGCCCCGACCTCGGTGTGGATAAACTCATTCGCCATCAACTGCCCCCATTGCTACGATCTTCTCGTATAGGCTAACCTGGCCGGCCTCAAGTTTGCCGGTGGCGTCGAGGTGGATGAGGCGGTCCTGGATAACCTCCATCATCTGGCCGTTTATCTCAACGCCCTTGATATGCTTCTCACCCGCCTCCCCGTCCCATGTGATTCTGTCGCCAGACTGTACGATGTTGAGGGCCTGTTGCTCGGATTTGGAGAACCCCAACTCCTCCCGTAGCTCCCGGATCAGGCGGAGGTTGATATAGTTCCCCTGCGCCGGCAGGATATCCTGGAGTTTAAGCCGCTCCAATACCGTGAGATTTACGCGACCGTTCCCTCCCTCAATCGACCCCATAGAACCCCCCGTTCAACTTTGCATCCCTGACGGCAGTAACAACCCGCTGATCGAAGTCCTGGAGCCCGAATACCGGGCCTTGGAATATCACGGTTATACCATCCCCGACACCCTTCCCCTTATTCAGCGGTATGATAGCCTCCGGGCCACTCTCTCCGGCCAATATCAAGGAGGGCTTGGTAACAATCCCTCCTTTCGCATAGGGTGTAACCCAGGTCAGTGCCGGGTCTTGCAGTGCGGTAAGTTGCTCCGCCAGGTCTTTACCCTTCGTCGCACTGATGAATTGTTGCCCTTCTTTCCCGGTAAGGTCGACGGTCTGCCCCGTATGCCGTGCGATAGCGACCCATGTTGCCTCTAACCTGCGGGCTGTTGCCTCGGCAGTCTCGCCAAGCTTCTCGTATGCCTCACTCGTCCCATCGAGGATCCTCGTAACCTCGCTGGCCACGAGGCCGGTTGCTTCCAGTAAGGCATTAACATCGCCCTGTTTGACCGCGAATTCCTCGATAACTTTCTCTAGCTCGTGCATGGTATGGCTAGTTTGTAAGGCCGCCTGTGCAACATCGTCAAATGTCAATCCCAGCTTGCCCGCCTCGGTCAAGAGGAATAGTTGCTTCTTGCGGAACCTCTCCCACGCTTCCGCCGTACTATCCCCGGCCCTGGACAGGGCCAAAGCCTTCTCCTCCAGTTTGTCCAACCCTTCGGCCCATTCGTCCATCGATCGAGCTATCGCCGGCGTATCGAAGACGTTCTCCATCGCATTGACCGACTCGACCACCTCGGCCAGACCCTCGACCATACGGCTACTTGTACCCGCAACCGCTACGCCCGTAGCCTGGAATGTGTCGGTCCACGATTGTGCGGCCTCCTGCATCCCCCCCATCTTGCGCTTGATATTGCCCCGCAGGTTCTCCATCTCTTCGTCTATATACCCGATTGCTTCATCCAGGCCCTTGAAGGCGTCTATCCCTAGCCTGTCGCCAACGATTGCTAACACCTTAGCCAAGGCCCGGAATTGCGCCGTGGCGACCTTGAAGAACAGTTGGAACCCCTGGATGGCCTTGTCCACGAACCAGGATATGCCCTGGGCCATCGAGTTTATGACCGTCTGCGTTATCCCCCGGATGTTGCCCCAATTCTTGCCCCATGCGGCCGCAAGGAGTGTGATGGCAGTAACCGCGAGGCCGATAACCCCTCCCATCGTTAACAGCTTCATGGCTCCGCCCATCATGGCGATGCCCGAGGCGATCGACGGGAGCAATATCAAGAGGGGCCCCAGCACCAGGAGGAGGCTCCCGATTGCGGCCGAGGCAGCTATAATAATCCGTGTCAACCTGGGGTTCTCCTTCGTCCAGGCGACCACTCCCCGGACTGTGCCCTCCATCCCCTTAATCAGATCTATAAGTATCGGCAACACCGCTTCGGCGATTTTGAATTTGACGCCATCGAGGGATCTGTTGAGCCTGGACATACTATCGTTAAATAACGCCGCCTTGTTGGCCGCCTCCTGGTCGAATACGATGCCCAGCTTATGGGCCTCCTCCCTCAATGACTCCAGGCCCATCTCGCCAGACGCCAGCATGGGGAGCAGAGCAGTCCCGGCCCGGCCAAACAGGTCAACGGCGAGGGCAGTCTTCACAGCCTGATTCTCCTCTGCCGCCATAGCCTGGGCGACCTCGAAGAACTGCTCCTCGGGGTTCATGCTCAGCAGGTTTTTCGTGCTCAGGCCCAGCTTGTCGAATGCCCGCTGATATGTGGCTAGGCCGTCATCGGCGTCCACGATGGCCTTACTGAGTTTTTTCGCACCCTTCTCGATGCTACCCAGACTTGTCCCCGAGAGCTCCGCCGCATGGCGCAACTCCGAGAGCGCCTCTGTCGAGAACCCGGTTCTGGCGGCCATCTTCTGGACCTCGTCGCCCATCTTGGCATAGGCCTTGACGCTGGAGACTCCCACGGCGACGATGCCTGCCCCAACGGCGGTCATGGCAACCCCTATCGCCTTGTTGTGCTTCTTGACCGTGTCCGCAAGGCCGCCGATAGACGCCTTGGCCTTGCCAGTGCGCGCCTCAACGAGTATCTCGACTTTATTTGCCATCATCTGCCTCGGATAATAGGGCATGCATCTGCAATATAGTCCAGGCGTCCTCCTCCATCAGTGCGGACGGGAGGCAACCATATCGCTGGCATAGCGTGTCGATGTACCTGGCCCTTGTCAATTCGACCGGCTCAGTGACTTTTGTTCCGTCTCTGCCAACGGCTCCGGGGACTGCTCGCCATCGGCGGACTGCCCCCCTAAAGGGTCAGGCACAACGCCCATCGCCTCCAGCCATGCCGCTATTATCACATTGGCGAAGGCGTAGGGTATCCGTGTCATACCTTCTCCATCGGCATTGATTCCCTCCAAGTTCCAGGAATCAAGGATCTCGTCGCCGAACATCCGGAACGTATCGTTGACGCTCCCCAGGTTGCCCTCATCGCCCAGCTTCGCGCCCAGCGCCTGGAATTCGAGATAGAAGGCTATGCTGACATCAAGTGCCACCGTTACCTCTGCCCCAAGGTAGTCCGTGTCCTCAAATTTGAGAACAGCCATCCGCTTCGGAATCTTGAACCCCTTCATGGCACCTCCCTATTATGACCAAGTTGGCGCTGTCCCGTTGGATAATTGGGCCGGCGCCGACCACGTAAGCTCGCCCGTATTCGCCCGTGTCAAGGCGTAGTCGGTGAATAGCATCTCCATCGATAGCGTCTGGCCAGAGATTGCCAGGGCGACAGTCCGTGTCACCGATGTCGTTGATACCCGCTTGAACACGTCGTGGCTCATGTTTGACGCAGGGTTGAAGGCCCCATCAAGTGTCACCTGCCCATCGGCGAGTAATAGAATCCGTTCGACCGCCGACTTGTCCAACCCCGTGATATCCTGGCTCCCCCTGGGTGTCGATATCGCCAGACTCATTATGTCATTGCTGATATCCCTGCCCGATCCCGCAGAATCGTCAACGGTCACGGTAAAGGCGAATCCTGCTTCTTTAGCCATTTATCCCCCTATATTATGCCCAAGTTGGTACCGCCCCAGACTGTAGCAGACCAGTCACAGACCAGGTAAGCTCCCCGGTCGATGCCCTGCTGAGGGCGTAATCCGATAACAGCATCTCCATCGATAGCGTCTGGCCAGAGACAGCGATTGTCACCGTCCGGGTCACGGACGCCGATGAGACAGTCTTGAATACGGCGTGGCTCATGTTCCCAGCGTCGTTAAAGATGCCGTTAATAGTCACCTGCCCATCGGCGAGCAATAGCAACCGCTCGATCCCGCTCTTGTCCAACCCCGTGATATCTGCCGTTCCCCTCGGCGTGGAGAAATCTATCCCTGTGATATCGTTGCTGATATCACGCAGCGACGTCCCGCTGTCGTCAACGGATACCGTCATCCCCAGTCCTGATTCTTTGGCCATATTTCACCTCCTGCTAATTTAGCCCAGATCTACATCGTCCTGAGCAGTCCCCCGCTCATACGCAACGACCATGTCAAGATTACTGAAGCTCCCCGTTGTGGTGATTCTTAGATACCTCTCGACCGACCCGGTCGCCACCTTGCGCTCCGCTGTTGGTTCGGCGCCATTGGCGACAGCGGAGAAGGCGAGGATAGTCGCCCAAGAATCTCCGACGCCATTGTCGGAACTCTCCTGGATGATCACGGTGGGAGTCCCCGAGTCTATGTCCACAACCTGGAGATACCCCACTATACCCTTACTACTGCTGCCCGAATCATCCACACCCGTACTTGAGGAAGCGGAACTGTGGGTGATCTTGCCGGCCGACAGGGTTCGCAACCACTCTAGGGGTGTCCCTGCGGCGCCAAGGTTCTGTACCGTGATGACCAGCGACCCATCAGCCCCTCGGCTAGGGTCATAATTGACCTGCTTTGCCACTAGCCCGGCCGCTACATCGCCGACCGACCCGCCCAGTAGCCAGGTGATGATAACATCTGTCGTGGGGAGGGCGGACAGGACGGGGTGGGCCATCAAGGAAGCATCGTTGAAGTACGCGGTAAACGATATCTCCCCGTCGGATAGCCCGTTGATACGCTCCATTGCTGACTTGTTGATGGGCGTCACATCCAGGAGGGGGCGAGGCGAGCCGGCATTGCTTATCGCCCCCACATCCCCGGACAGGTCTGACCCGTGTATATATATCTGCTGCGCTAGCCCTGATGTTTTAGCCATTCCTCACCTCGCTGATATAGCCCCCGGCAACCAGGAACTTGAGGTTACTCAACCCCGATGGGACGGCGAACTCGTCCCCCTCGAACCACTCCTTATCCTGCCAACTGATAATCGGTATGCCTTTCGGCAACCCTCGCGGATTTGCAACCACATATGACCCATCTGGTACAACTTGTTTCCTACCTGCCATCTCGTCTCCTCCGTTTATGCCGTGGTCGTGGCACTATCGTTAACTATTAACGGCACCGTGATATCTGCTATCCGGTACATAGTCCCTCCCAAGTCCAAGAACCCCCAGGTTGCCGATAAAGCCGTGCCGAATATACCGCCAGCGTCTATGTTCTGGATCGTGGCCCCGAGGTCGAAGTCTCCCAGTAGTTGCTCGCCGAATAGTTGGATGGCGTCGGCCATCTCCCCCTCGATATCCTCCGTTGGTTCCATCATCATGTTGATATAGAGCCGGACGGTAACAACGTGCAGCTCTCGGGTCTTGGTAAGTGTTAATTCGGCGACCGACATCGATGCCATAAAGATGGAGGCTGTTAGGCGCTCCGTGGGGGGGCTCTTGGGTTCCCCAATCACGGCCGCCCCAGAATAGCCTCCCGCCGATAGGAATGACTGCATGGCCTGGAGTGTTGCCCGGATACTGAAGGCCATTAATCATTCAGCCTCGACACGAGATATTTGGCCATCTTCTGCCCCTTGCCATTGGCCATCTTACTCAGCCAATCCCTTGTCGTCCGGAAGGACCGATAACCCTTGAACCGGGTTGTCTTATTCCGGGAACTCTCGCCCTCCAGCCAGGGCCCATATACCACCCTCCCCCCATCGGTGATGATCCCCACGGTGTATCCGTTAGTCAGCCGGCTCGATATGTTCCTCCTGTAATTCCCGGTGCTAGCCTTGCCCTTCCTGGCCTCGGCAACTGACAGATATACTCCCGCGGGTCTGGGGCGCAGGTAATCGTTCAGCTTCTGCTCGCCGGCCTCGATCATCGCCTGGAGGTAGTTCCGCCCCCATGTCGAGATGATACGACCCGCCTTGCCCTCAAATATCGGGCCCGTCGTGATTATCCTCGCCCCGGTCATATGGCGGCGCTCCTGTACCTCTGATATAACCCCCTGGCGTTCTCCCTGAGTGCGCTAAGGTTACGGCCCAAGAACTCCCGGGAACCCTCACCTGTGCCCACGTTGCGCCCCCAGGAGCTGGTGTGCTGAGCGACCATGGCGAGGGTTTCGGCCAGGCATAACTCGGAGATATTAGCGGGGGGTACGCTGACTGTGATGGCCGTGCTATTTGCATGGGTGGCCGCCGTTGTCCCGTTGACACCCCGGACAATCGTCAATGTGCGGAATACCTGGATGGCGGTATCGTCGCCATGGGCGGCAACGACCGTCCCATCATGGGCCCTGGTTACCGTCAGGACTGTTGCGGTCGAGGAGGTAACAGACATCTTCTCCGAATCTACCATTATGGTTTCCCCATCCCCTATCCCGTGCCCGGAGTCAACGGTGATTGACACCTCCGAGAGGCTGGCGGCCAGAGCCCCATCAATCAACACCGAATCGAGAGCGGCGGCGCTCCGCTCGGTTACGAATATCTGCTCGGAATCGATAATCAGAGTCGAGCCAACATCGACGAGCGACCCATCGGAGACAACCATGCTGGTAGCACTAGATGACCCTGCAAGGCCGCTCACGACCGTCCCGGCGGCCCGGGTATCGTTAGAGTAACCCCACAAACCCAAGACCGACAGCGACCTCTGAGACGTGTCTCCTGCTGCCAGGGCCGCAGTCGAGGATGTGTTAATCTCAACCCGGTCGTATGGCGGGCCCTGGTTGTTGGGCTCCAGAAAATAATCGGACGAGGATATCGTTGTCGGGGAGCTGTCCTGCGCTTGCGTCTGGATAGTGGTTATGGATATCAGGTCTTGGTCGAGGTTGAGGACTGTTGCCCTGGATCGGCGGGCGAAGGCCAGCCGGGGCGGCCACTCATAATATCTAGTTTCTGTCCGGGGAATGAAAAAGCGGCGCATCACCTGGTCTATCTCCAGGCTCCGGCCCTTTATGGCATTATCGATGATGGCGTTAACGCCAACGCCATTGACCCTGGCGGCAGTCTTGACCGCCTCTCGCGTAGTGTACCAGTTCGCCATCCCTCTCCCTGCTTTCTAGGTTTGGTCGGCTATATTTATTTGCTACCGCCATCCCAGCGGTAATTCCCTAGGGGGCAGGCCCTCACCCCTGATGTGTGTATCTCCAGCGGCTCGCCGTCGATGGGGCAGGCAGTTGGAGGCTCGGACCCCTCGAATTCCGTTTGGGCCCTCGCCTGCCGCAGTATATCGCCCAGTTGCTCCCAACTCATAACCCCACCTGTGGGGCCGGGTAGGGAAGGAAGGAAAACCCTACCCGGCCCCAACACCACGCCGCCAGAAGCGACGCCAGATTAAACCGTCCCAATCCCTCCCCCTATGTTGCCACTGGCGAGAGGACGCCGGATTTGTCGGCAAGGTCGTCATGGTAGCATTCGAAGGAGAAGCAACTACCAGGGTCTGACGCCGTTGCCTGGGTTATGTCGGTATGGTAGACGTTGCGTATCAAGGCACCTGTGCAGGCCGAGATAAGTTCGATGGCGTGATCCCCCGTCTGGCTGTTCTTCAGGATGCAGTCCCTCACGATCAGGTTCGTCAGTACCTTGCCAGTGGGATTGTGAATACAGGCATCAGCGAAGTCCCCGAGTATGGTGCATTCGGCGATAAGCACCTGGTCGGCAACCTCGTCGAGCCCGATTGCGTTGCTAGCACCAGCTGCAGCGTCGGAGTCGAAGATGCACCCGATGATGGTGGTACGGTCGCAGGCATTGGCTCCGCCGCCGTTCACGTCGATACAGGTTACCCACTCCTTGGATGAGCCGTGCCGGAATTCGCAGTCCTTAATGGTGCAATCGGTCGCGTTGACGTCCACGACGATTGTCGTATCTTCGGTCACCAGGAATAGCAGGTTCTCCACCCAGCAATTAGCGGCCCCCAACTCGAACGTCGAGCCTACAGCCGACAAGGTAATCGTCGGGCGGGCCGTACCTCGACCCAGGCCGATAATAGTTACCCCAGCCACGTCCACATCTATACCCGCCGCCCCGGAAACAGTCTCCGCATGACCGGGGAGGACGATGATAACATCGCCCTGGTTAGCCGTGCACTGGCCGACGGCGAAGTCGATGGTCAGGAAGGGGCTGTCGGGGTGGGTCCCGAACCCAGCCGTGTCAGCGCCGAGCGAGGTCTGGTTAGAGTCCACATAGAAGAGGTTCCCGGTGTAACGGCTTGTGTCCATGAGCACGGGGAACCCCCCCGCCACCTTCTTAAAGGATAGCGGGCTGCGTTCGCCAACTATGGTCGCTCCGCCCGATATCGGCCTGATACCATGGAGGCGCAACCGCTCCGCCCAGTATGCGTCAATGACCCCCTGCCATAACCCCCTGACATAGGCCCGGGAGTTGCGGTATGTTGCCTTCGCCCAGGCCAGGATTCCCCCACCCATCCCACTCAGGTATGCCCTTGCTTTTTTCCAGTTGCTATCTCTCTTCAATTCTCTCCTCCGCGTTTCAGGATTGTCCCTTGTTGCGGTTACCTCTTACGGCCGCCCCTTGCCTTGGCGACCTGCGGGAATACCACTTGTTTGTCCTCGGACGGGAACCCGATCACCTTGCGGGCCGAACGTGTATGCCGGCAGGCATCAGGGCTCAGGAGGAGGCAGGCCCGAGAGCCGCACACCGTACAGACACCAGCCCGGTCCTGCGTTCGGTGCGCCATAACCTCGTCCTGGCCCGTCATCACGTGGTCCCTGGATGGCTTCCGGGTAATTTCCATCTCGTTCTCGTTGAGAACTATCCCCCGGGCCTCCCGCTCAGTAACTTGATCCTCGTCCATGACCGTCCACACAGCATTCGCCCACTCAACCGGTGTCATCCCGTCCGGTATATGGGCCTTATTGCCCTGGAAAGTTCTCATTTATCCCCCCTTTATCGGGCGCCTATGACCCGGTATCCACATACACCTGGCTACCAGACGATGCCGCACCCTGTAGCTCCTTCCGCGGGTAGGAGTATCCGTACCGTATGACGAAGGCGGTTACGTTATCGGTGCCGGAATTGCCAGCCTCCTCCAAGAGTAACCGGATATGGGTGAAGCCGTTATCCACATCCATATCCTCCGCCCGGACTTCCAGCACCACGAAGTCGCCATCAGCATCGACCGGGCTGTCAGTGTCATAATTACCGCCGCTTGCCGATGTGGTAAGGCTCTTGACGCTCGTCCCGCTCCCGTCTGTTGCCTGCTGGAACTGGCAGGTATCGAGGTCATCGGAGGAATTCCATGTCCCCAACTCCACGTAGGCCATGGCCCGCGCATAATCCTGCATGGCCAGATACCCACTATTTGCCGATGTCCCACCGATATCGGCGGTCTCGATGATGGTTATGCTTGCGTGTTCCGTCAGTCTCATACTCACTCTATTCTCCCATCTTGTTCAGGTCAGCGGCCTAAGTTTTGGCCGTGCCTCACGAGGGCTCCCCTAGGATCGGGTTGCCAGGGCGACGAAGTGCCCCAGGGTACTCGACCCATTCCGTGGGGTCAAAGGTGTCTCCAGCCAGGGTTTCCCGTCCAGCCGGGAGATGCCCCGGAACTGTATCTCGTCCGTTCCGAATCTAACGTGCTCGCTTGCCGCCATTGTCATACTCTGGCGGTCGGCGATGATGTATTGGGAGAAGTCGGCGAAGTAGATATCGCCGACCGTGCCCAGCGTCTGGCACTTCTCCGAGAATATCACCGGGCGACCGTAGATCGTAACAGGCGGAGCTCCCACCATATTAGCCACGAATACCGCACTACCGCCAGAACCGACACTCCGTGACATGGCGGCCAGTTGCGGGAAGGTATTTGTATGCGCTACCCAGACCGCCCGGGCCTTAGAGGGCCCCAGCATCCGGGAATACATCTTGTCCAAGTTCTCGGCAACGATCGTGGTCGCCGACTGGCCGCTCTCCTTGGCGACCGATACCAACCCGGAGGAGTTGAGTATCCCGGTTGGCTGGCCAACGCCGGTCCCATTCAAGAAGGCGTCGTCCTGGAAGTATGCGTTGGCCTCCGCAAACATCCGGGTAAGCAGGGCCTGAAGCCCGATTGCGCTATCAGCCAATAACTCGTTCGAGACGATGGTCGAATTGACCAGTTTGTGGGCCGTGAACATCAGCTGAGAGAAGGTTGGCTCGTTGGCCGTAATCGTCCCGCTCTCCGGAGTCCATAGGCTCTGCACCCCGCCGAACACGGTGCTTGCATGGGTCGTGTCCCTGACAGCCGGTATCCGCATGGTATCGCTCGCCATCGGCATAACGAGCGCCCGGGGCCGGACGATGGACATCTCCAGCGCCAGGGTCATGATGTCGGAGACGAATTGCTCGGGCACCAGGAACCCGCCCTGGTCGCCAGATGACCCGGCTAATACCTTGACCAGCCTCTCATCCATCCCCCCCCGCTGCATCTGCACGCTCGGGATGATTGACGTCAAGAACTCGCCAAAACTCCTGAACTTGCCGTTCAGGGCTAGGGATTGCGCCCGCCCATTCGCCTCTGCCGATGGATTGCCCAACATCAGGTCAGGGGCCGGGGTATTAGGGGCCTCGCTCATGGGTAGCCGCTGGGGCTGCCCGCCGTGCTTCTCGACCGCCTCCTTGATGGCCGTCTCGGCTACTGCCCTGGCTACCTCGGCCATATCGGGCTCCTTGGCC
>Ga0098039_1000806_pt1 | contig 12621 bp, 15 predicted proteins | sample 6_EtaG_FD_75047 | JGI IMG/M metagenome (GOLD analysis project Ga0098039, IMG submission 75047) | Marine viral communities from the Subarctic Pacific Ocean - 6_ETSP_OMZ_AT15160 metaG | ecosystem: Environmental > Aquatic > Marine > Oceanic | place: Pacific Ocean | collected 2015-01-08 | reverse complement strand
TGAACACAAAGCTTTAACTCAAGAATATGATTTGTTTATCACGCAAAAAGATAAAGAAATTCAAGCACTCGTAAAGTCACTAAAGAAGACATCTCCGAGAAACAAATGGCTCTGGTTTACGGGAGGTCTTGTTGTAGGTGCGGCCAGCACTTATGGAGCATACAGAGTATTCAATGAAAAATAAAAACCCAGATCAAATTGCAGCTATTGAGCAGGCCATCGCCCAAAAGTATGGAGAAACTACAGTTGCTAATCCTAGAGCCGACTGGAATCAGATCAAAGAAAAAGAATACCTTGACCAGATGAGAGAATTTTATCAAAAAATAAAGAAAAATGAAGAGTATCAAGAGAAAATAGATATAAATGGTATAAAGGTATCAAAAAAACTACTTAATAGAGAATCTTTAGCATCATGCTCAGTCTGCGGATCCTTTCCAAAGAAATCGTTGGATGATGTTTGTCTCGTCAAATTTGAGTGTTGCCACCAGTGTTACATTCAATACGTCGAGCAAAGAGAAGAAAGGTGGTCTACAGGCTGGAGACCGAACACAACAAAAAAGGAATAAATAATGGCAACAGTTTTAGATGTAATTCAGGGTCTTTCCCAGGCCGCCGCAAATGCATACGATGGCGCCCATATGGAGAACTATTCTCCGGATGGCGAAGTACGTAAGGTAGGTTTGCGTAGAGAAGAGGGTGACCCTCTAATTGATAAGCGCGTATTAGATGGGTTTAAAGTAAAGTTTATGGGCCCATATCTGTGCATCACCTATCAATCCGAAGTTCAGCTTAAAGAAGTATATGCTTCAGGCTTTGAAAGCGACATGGAACAAACAGTGGAAGACATTGCCGGTTTTCTAAAGAAGGAATACCGCAAAATTACGGGCAAATCCGTGAGCCTATCGGCTGACGGTGAAATTGATGTTCGTGTTGAAAGCTCTTCCCGCGTACGCTCTTGGGCGACTGCTTATCGTAAGTATAAGATTGGTGGGATGCAAGATGTTGTAGTGGTGGGAGAAGCCACTGAGGATCGGATTGAGAAGTCTTATCGCGATTTTTTGAATTTGGGAGGTTTCTTAGGAAAGCGACCAGAAAATGATACAAGGAAGAAATAAATATGAATCGAAATCAACTCAAAAAGATAATCGGCGAAGAATTAGAAGTATTGAAGAATGCTACTAAAAAGAATTCTGTGGACGAGGGGATGCTTGGTGACGCAGCCAAACAACTTATTCCTGTAATTAAAGACGCAGTGTTAGGTGAATTAGAGGGCAAGATTCAATTGCTCGTTCAGAAGGCGATGGACGGTATGGCCGCAAAATTAGCCCCGAAGCCAGGAGTTGAACCTGCCGTCGGGACGACCATGACTGAAGTCGGCCTGGACTGAGAAATTCCAATGGAAGGGAGTGTTTTAACTAGTTTAGTATTAACTGAGAGGGTGATTACGCCGGCCCTCACTGACGTACAAAACCGTCGCGCTGAACAGTTGGCCTGGGAGTTTTGGGATACCTACACTCCCGGAAACACAGTTTCACAATTTTGTCAACTCCACGAGTCGACCGATGCCAAACACCTACAAGAAGGGGTTGATGAATTCATAGAGCGCCACGTCAAGAATTTTATACAGATGGCGTTAGCATGGGCCGGCAAAACCCTCAATGTGGCGGCTATTGTGGGCGTACCAGCCGGTGAAGCTGCCGAAGTAGCGGTGGATTCCTTTTTTGCTGCTGAAAGCGTGGTCTCAGTGATACAGGCTATCGGAGATATTCGCACCGCTGCTGATGAGTTTGCTGAATTTTTTCATTCCTTTACAAGCGTAACCCTTGCCGACGGCTCAGAAGGTATTTATAACAAAGTATTAAGTATTATTAGTAAGGTCGCACAGTTGGCGAAGAAGGCCGGCCTTAAACTAAGTGAGTATCTGACCAAAGCCAGTAAAAAGATTTCCAAGATTATAAACTCCGTGGCAGCTACTGTTGCCGACGGTATTGCTACTGTTATTCCCATCCCGGGTGCAGATGCCGCTATCCAAGAGATGTTCGTTCAGCTAAGCAAAAAAGCATTTGATGCGGTTTCGTGGGTATATAATAAAATCCCAGAAAGCTGGCAAGATTTGTTTGTAGTGCCGGGACTTATTACCGAGTTTTTGAACGAGGTGATTGACCTTACTATCGAGTTTGCCGAGTGGACACAAAAAGAAGGAGAGGCGGGAAAAGCCGACACCACTCTTAAGAAAATGGCCGTCGGAATTTTTAATTCATTACCATCTCCGGGCATCATGAAAATATTGGCCAAACAATTTGAGGTTGCCGATAAGATTGTTCTCTTTTTAGAAACAACTGGGCGCGAGGTGGCTGAACTGATGGGAGAATTGTTTGTTAAAGTAGTTCCCTTTTTCTTCGCCGCATTGGCTGCCTATCAAATAATTGTGACCGGTGAATGGAAAGAGGAAGGCGCCGTCATCTCGCGTCGAGCAAAACAGGCTACTAAGGGAATATTTAGAGAGATAGCGCCATCGCGGCCCCCAGTACTGACATTAACCACGCGCCGGTTAAAACAAATTATTAAAGAAGAAATAATCAATTTAAAAAATGCATGAGCTTTCAATTGGACAAAAAGCAACGAGTCAAAGAAATACTAAAGAGCGGTAAAGATCCATCCTATTTCCTTAATACATATGCCCGTATATCTCACCCGATGCACGGGCTGATTCTTTTTGATACGTATGATTTTCAAGATGGTCTCCTGGAAGAGTTTAATGATTATCGATTTAATGTTATTCTCAAGGCGCGCCAACTAGGAATCTCAACCATTACAGCAGGTTACATTGTTTGGATGATGCTATTCCATCGCGATAAAGCGATTCTCGTTATGGCAACTAAGTTCGCGACAGCGGGCAACCTTGTTAAGAAAGTGAAGAGCATCATGCGCAATCTTCCCGATTGGCTGAAGATTGCAACAATCGATGTAGATAATCGTAATTCATTTGAATTATCCAACGGCTCCTCCATCAAGGCAGCATCAACGTCCGGAGATGCCGGACGTTCAGAGGCTCTCTCTTTGTTGGTATTAGACGAGGCGGCCCACATTGAAAATCTTGGGGAATTGTGGACAGGCCTTTATCCCACATTGTCTACGGGTGGCCGGTGTATTGCACTCTCCACTCCCAATGGTGTTGGCAACTGGTTTCATAAGACGTGTGTTGATGCCGAAGCCGGCGCAAACAACTTTAACATGACAACCCTTCCCTGGGATGTCCACCCAGATCGTGATGAGGTATGGTATACTAAAGAAACAAAAAATATGTCCAAACGTCAAATTGCGCAAGAACTTCAATGTAACTTTAACACATCTGGTGAAACAGTGATAGACCCCGAGTGCATGGAGTGGCTATTATTAAACGTTAAAGAACCTAAGCACCGTAGTGGGTTTGATCGCAATTTTTGGATCTGGGAAGAGTTTGATCCGACATGCAATTATTTAATGGTAGCAGACGTAGCCCGCGGTGATGGGGAAGACTACTCTACCTTTCATATTATTAAACTGGAAACTCTAGAAATCGTTGGGGAATACCAAGGGAAACCCACTCTGGATATGTATGCCGGCATGTTAAATCAAATAGGGCGTGAGTTTGGTAACTGCATGCTAGTAGTGGAAAATAATAATATAGGATACTCAGTTTTAAACAAATTAATTGAATATGATTACCCCAATGTTTATCACTCTATCAAGTCCACCCATGAATATATCGAACAATATCAGGCCGAATATAGAACAAGCGCAGTTCCCGGTTTTACCACATCGATGAAAACGCGCCCTCTTATCATTGCAAAATTAGAAGAGTTTATAAGAAATAAACTAATTAAGGTATACTCTTCGCGCACAATTAATGAAATGAAAACGTTTATTTGGAAAAATGGAAAGCCTCAAGCCATGAAAGGATATAATGATGATTTGATCATGGCACTTGCAATTGCATGTTGGGTTAGAGATACGGCCTTACAAAGCAATGCGCGAGAATTAAACTATCAAAAAGCATTTGCGGACGCGATTATTACAAGCCACACCACCATGAATACGAAAATTAAAGGTCAACATGGCTACAAAAAAGAGAATATTTTTGATAAAATGAGTGAAGCTAAACAACAATATGAACAATTTAAATGGATTATTAAGTGAGACTATAAATGCCACCAAACAATAGAAACAACAGCGCCAGAAATCCGGTCAGCCGCGAGACCGACTTATTTAAGCGGCTAACCAGACTATTCTCAGGGCCGATTATTAATTATCGTTCCCAATCAGGGCGACGCATCCGTCGCCAACACCTTGACAAATTTTCGAGCCGCTTTAAATCTGCCTCTGGGCAACAGTTTAAAAAGACTCTTTATAATCCTCTTGATGTAATTTCCACGAATGCAATTGCAAATCAACGTCGCTCCGAACGATATGTTGATTTTGATCAAATGGAGTATATGCCCGAGATTGCTTCTACAATGGATATATATGCCGATGAAATGACGACATATTCTGAGTTGCGCCCAATGCTTAATGTTAAGTGTTCCAACGAAGAGATTAGGGCAGTACTTCAAACTCTATATGAAAACATTTTAAACCTTCAATATAACTTATTTGGATGGAGTCGCACCATGTGCAAGTACGGAGACTTCTTTCTATATTTAGATATTGATGATAAGTTTGGGGTCAAATCGGTTATAGCTTTACCATCGCAGGAGATTGAGCGCTTAGAAGGGATGGATTCCACCAACCCCAACTATATTCAGTACCAGTGGAACTCGGGTGGTATGACTTTTGAAAATTGGCAAGTCTGCCATTTTCGAATTTTGGGTAACGATAAATACGTACCTTATGGCACATCTATTTTAGAACCAGCGCGCCGGATTTGGCGACAGCTAGTACTAATGGAAGACGCTATGATGGCCTATCGTGTTGTGCGCTCCTCTGAGCGCCGAGTATTCAAAATCGATGTAGGGTCGATCCCCCCACAAGACGTAGAACAATACATGCAAAAGATTGTAACACAGCTTAAACGACACTCTGTGGTTGATCCCTCGTCGGGTCGTGTTGACTTGCGCTATAACCCGATGAGCGTAGAAGAAGACTACTTCGTGCCAGTTCGTGCTGGGTCTGCTACCGAGATCAGCACCTTGGCTGGTGCGCAAAACATCACCGCTATTGACGATATTAGATATCTTCGAGACAAACTATTTTCCGCGTTAAAGATTCCCCAGGCATATCTTGCAATGGGTGAAGGAGCTAGCGAAGATAAAACCACGCTCGCACAGAAAGACATCCGATTTGCGCGCACCGTACAACGTCTCCAGCGTGTAATTGTGTCAGAGTTAGAAAAAATTGGAATCATTCATCTTTATACTCTAGGATTTAGAGGAGACGATCTGCTCGCATTTTCGCTGTCCCTAAATAACCCCTCCAAGATCGCGGAGCTTCAAGAGCTTGAGCACTGGAAGAGTAAATTCGATACAGCAGCTTCCGCCACCGAAGGATATTTTTCACGGCGCTGGGTTGCCGAGAAGCTATTCAACATGTCGCACGAAGAGTTCTTACGCAACCAACGAGAAATGTACTATGACCGCAAACACGATGCAGAACTACAAGCTGTTGCCGAAGCTGCAGTAGCCGAAGGTGCTGGAGGCGGTATGGACTTAGGCGGAGGTGGAATGGACCTCGGCGGTGCCGAAATGGATATGGGAGGCGAAGAGGCCGGTGGGGCAGCAGAGATGCCAGCCGGAGAGGCTGGCGGCGACGACGAGTCAGGGCTGCTGGCGGTACCCCCGGGCAGCCGCAACACCCCTAAAGCTACCCCCGGCGCACAAGCAAAGCGCAAGGAGCGTATTCACAAGGGCCCGCACGGATCTAAGACCTACAAGCCCACGCGAGATTCCCGACCCCAAGGCGCCCGTACGCGTTCTACACGATCTCAATATGCATCGGAAGAAGGAAGTTCTACAATGCGCAAAATCATGCCTGGTTATGCCGATGGCCTTAAATCGCTTGGCCAAGGGTTTGTTCCGACCTCCGAAGGCATTTACGAAGAAGAGCAGTCTATTTATACTCTGAGAGAACAAAAAGAAGAAGATAAGTTATTCCAGATGAATGAAAATATACGCAGCTTGCTGCAACAACTAGAAGAAAATGGAAAGGACACAACGGAAAACCCCGATGAAAATTAAGCACAATAAAAAACGCAACACAGCCTTTGTATATGAGGCACTTGTTCGCGAAGCAACAGTGGCGGTTCTCAAGGGAGACAGTAAGCGTCAAACAACGGCGTTGAATTTGATTGAACGACATTTCGCACCCAGCACACCCTTAAAAAAGGATTTAGAGTGTTACCAGTCGTTGATGAAAGACCATGGATTAACGTCAGATATCTCTCAGCGAATTTTGAAGGAAACACACGATCAACGCCGCATGTTAAGTTCCGACGATCTTTTCAAGAGCCAATCCAAATTGATCAAGGACATCAATACTGAATTATCACCTAATGTTTTTACAAATTTTGTTCCCAACTATAAGCATTTAGCCACCATTGCGCAGATGTTTTCATCCAAGAATTCCCCGCGCTCTCAAGTTATGCTTGAAAATAAAGTATTGGAATACATGACCGATGACGCCCCCGAGATTCCCAAAGGGATGCCGGTGGATAAGGTACTCTATCGTACGTTTGTGGAAAAATTCAACACCAAATATGCGCAAGAGCTTTTGCCGGAACAAAAAGAATTATTAACTTATTATATTTCGTCTTTTTCAGATAATGCGGTTGAGTTAAAGATGTTTCTAAATGAAGAACTTCATCGCCTTAAGTCTACGTTGCAGAAAGCATCAACAACACAAGAGATAAATAGCGATAATGAGATGACACAAAAAACCCAACAGATTATTGAAAAGCTTGATGCTTATGCAAACGACGATGTGAACGAAGGACTGTTATTGACTGTTCTTAAAACCCAAAAACTTGTAAAGGAAATCTCTCAAGATGCCAATAACAGTTAAAGTAGGAGATGCCGCTCGCATTCCGTCGGTTAAACTTGAATTAGACATTCGGCGGTCGATGAACGGAGATTTGTTGATATTTGATCATGGAGACATTGATATTATTTTATCACCAGCTAAAAGTAAGGTTGTAGCATTTCCTAAAGAGACCATGTCTGATTTAGTATATGGCGCTCAAAATAGGCTCTTTTCCTTTTTGACCAAAAAAGGTCTTATCATCCCTGAGTCAGTTCAGGCCGCGGCCTTTTATGGAGGTATGGAAGCTAAAATGGAAGCTCCTTATTCTCCCCAACTTAGCACACCCAAGATGACTTTAATTAATATTTCTCGATTTATCGACGAAGAAAGGCCCTACTTCGAAGCAACAGAAGCAATCATCTCACTCTCGGACGATGAGCTACTTCATCCCGACAAGGAAGACGCTACCGAATTGGGCGAAGTACCACAACGCGTTGCGCAAGGATCGATTCAGAAGGGATTCATCAAAGATCCATACTCGTTGAATTATTTATACACTTTAGAATAGGCGGCATAGTGAATTTACTATACTTTGTATTAATTGCCTATGGGCTCACTCAGATCCTTGTATACGGCAAGCTGTTTAAAGGGGTACGACCCACAAAAGGAAAGCTAGGAGAGTTGTGGCGTTGTCCAATGTGCATGGGATTTCATGTAGGTTGGTTTTTAATGCTACTTTCTCCGTTCACAGAACTATTTAATGTTGACGTAACGGTTGTAAACTTCTTTCTTTTAGGATGGTTATCGTCTGGAACGTCATATATACTAAGTATGATTTTTGGAGATGAAGGAATAAAATATGAACATAAACACATGGACGAGAAAGTGGATGCTTCAACCGGTGCGACATTGTTGTAAGGGGAGTTAGCTGTGAGCAAGGTTCTACTAAGAGAATATTATGCTCTTTGTGACGGCGGTGCTTGTCAGGATCTCCTTACCGAAGAAGAGAAAAGGTATGTGTCTAATGGCGGCATGATTCTTTCCGGCATTATGCAAATGACCGAGACAAAGAACGGCAATGGCCGCGAATATCAGCACGAAACCATGGTGCGCGAAGTGGGAAATTATCAAAAACTCGTTAAAGAAAGCCGCGCCCTAGGTGAACTCGATCACCCCGATGATTCGGTCATTAACCTTCGAAATGCCTCCCATATGGTTACAGCTATTTGGATGGAAGAGAAAAACGTGATGGGTAAGATCAAAGTACTCGACACACCATCCGGCAAGATTCTACAAGAATTGGTGAACGGCGGCGTGACAGTCGGCGTATCCTCTCGCGGAATGGGCTCTGTGCGTGAAGAGGTGGGAAGAACCATCGTAGAAGATGACTTCCAGCTGATTTGTTTTGATATGGTTTCTGAGCCATCAACGCCAGGCGCGTTCATGATGAAGGAGGCCAAAGATCTTTCCGAGTCCAACATCATCACCAAAGCGGATCGGATTAATCGCCTCTTAAATGAGGTATTGGACGATGAGTGATTGGTCTAGTTTTGAAAACGACAAGAGCTTAATTGATGATTGGCGCGCCTTTAGCTCCCAGCCTATAGAAATAGATGAAGGGTTATATGGTACCCTTAAGGGCATCACGGGAGCAGCGGGACTGCCTAAATTGTTGTCTACAACTACGATCGAGAACTACAAGATCGCCTATGAAGACTGGCTAGCCAACGTGGTAACCATTCACAAGGGCGATCCGCGTCTAAAGGCTTCCAAAGAGCAGTATATGGAGAATTTTGATAAGATCGTCTATGCTATTCGTCAAAATCCTTCAGAGGCCTCCAAGTACATTCTTCAAATTGCCGGAGGAGACGCAGTCGGCGATCCAGAGAGGTCAGCCCGCGCGCATCTTTTAAAGGTAATTGAGACAGATAAAGAATATGTCTCTCCTCTGGATTATTCTGGCCAAGGCGCAACCATAGACCAATTGATGGATTCCAAGACCACTAGGGAATATGCGAAGAAGTATGTTATTTTATTAAAAATGAGCAAAACACCTCTTGAGGAGAAGGAAGCCGCCCTTAAAAACTTCGTGAAGTTCATGAACGTTGCCAAGAAAAACCCCGAAGCTGCCGCCGCACTCGTGGACGAGTACATTAGTAATCTAGGCGATCCCGAAGGTCGACCACGCACTAAACTTAAACAGCTTCTTGGTGCACCAGCAGGCGCGGGCGCCGAGTCAGACGCAGAGAAAGATGCCGATGGTGACGGAATTCCTGATGTCAGTGATGATATGGTAGATGCCGACGGAGACGGCAAGCCCGACGAGCCCGCTCAAGATGCCGACGGCGATGGAGTCCCGGATGCGACCGATGATCTTGTCGACACCGACGGCGACGGCAAGCCCGATGAAACTGCAGAATTCAAACTGCAGCCTCTCTCGAAGGCGCTCAAGCGCGCCAAGATCCCCCGGCATGCGATTATACCGATTTTGCGCAACATAAAGAAACAGCTGAAGACCAACCAAATCCCAGTTAAGATGGCGGAAGAGTTAGTGCGAGAATTGACACTTTTGATAGAAGGGAAGGGCTCCGGAGGCAAGAAGAGGAAGAAGAAGAAAGCGCAAACAAGGCACAAGGCAAGATCCAAGCCCAGGCCGTCAGTCAAACCCCGCGGCGGAACAAAGCTTGGTACCGGAATGGGCGCCCTTAAGAGCGTTGACACGAGCCAATTGTCTTCCGGCCCCAAAGCCAAACCCAAGAAACGTCTACCCAAATCACTGAGAGGAACTGGTGTTACACAAGCAGATTATAATGCCATGTCGACCAAAGAAAAGATTGCGGCACTTAAAAGAGCACGCAAAGATAAGGGCTTGTCGACCGAGCCCGCGGGCAGAACAAAAGCGAAGAAAATGCCTGCCTCCGTTGCTGCCACTGGAATGACACAAGATGAGTACGATAGATTATCCAGGAAAGAGAAAATTCAGAAGATGCGACAGAGCCGAGGACTACAGAAGGGAGAGTCCCCCTCAAAGGCAAAAAGCAGCGCTGACCGGTCTGAGCCCGAAGTTGGCAAAATAAAAGTGAGCGCACTCAACCTCGCGCTTCAAGGGCTCGATCCACCAGTGAGTCGACAGGATCGTAGCAGTGCCATCTCGGTGGTTAAAAAACACCTACAGCCCTACCTGAAGAAATATAAGTTGCGTCTCTCAGAAGAACAATTAGAACACTTATCATACCGCACGGTTGATGAGCTACAAAAACTAGGAATATTATTGTGAAGAAAAATGAATTAAAAGAAATGCTCAAGCCGGTCATCAAAGAATGCGTGCGAGAAGCATTATACGAAGAAGGACTTTTGGCTAATGTAGTAACAGAAGTGGTGAAGGGAATGCAAGCTACGACTTTGGTAGAATCCACCCAACGTGCCGCACCAGAACCCGCCGCACCACCAGTGCCCAACATCGAAGAGCACAATCGCGCAACACGCCAGAAAGTTAATGAACATCGTCGCAAGCTCATGGAGGCCATTGGCGGAGATTCATATAATGGAATTGATTTGTTTGAAGGAACGCAGCCCATGAGTTCTCATGAGGTCGCCGCAGCACAGCCGGGCTCAGTTGATATGGGAGATCCCGGAGATTCAGGAGTAGATATAAGCTCAATTATGGGCGGAGCCTCACGCATGTGGGCAGCATTGAAATAGGAGCAGAATGGGAAAGAAGGGAGCACACGCAGTAGTCACCTCTAAAGAATGCCGCGGAAATCATGAACGCATGATTCGCAAGTTTATAAAAAAAGTTAAAAGACAACGCATTATAGAACAAGTACGAGAGCGTAAATATTTTAAAAGCAAAGGCGAAAAAAGGAAAGAAAAACACCTAAGAGCCGAGCGCCAACGTAAGAAGGATGCTAGAAAACGTGTTAGAGCACAAGAAAGACGCTTTAGAAAAAAATAACGACTATTTATAATGAAGTGGTAAATTCAAGGAGATTTTAAATGCCAACAGATTCATGGAAATTGGCCCCAGGCCTTAATAATGTGGGCTCATATCAAGTTAGTGGGCAACCATTTACTAGCGGTTCGTGTAAAGCCCCGATCAGCGGCTCAACATATGTTCTGCGGTTTCCGCAAGTGACCAAGTGGGTTAAAATTGAGCCTCGCCTCGGCGGGAATCGAAGCCTTCGTGTGGGATTTAGTGCGAATGGCCTCGCCGGCAAGCACGGAGCATATTTCCATATCCACCAAAGTTCAAGCATGCGCGAATTGGATTTGAAAGTAAGCGAGTTACACTTTGTGAGCGAAGACGCCGCGGCCATCATATTTGACGTGGTAGCTGGGATGACGTCAATTCCAGCAGGACGCACCAGCACAGCTACAAGTGCTTCTATGAACGGTCTGACGCGTATTAAGGGAGTTGTAGAAGCCGGCGGTCCTAGTTGGTCAGGTTCAATAGGAGTTAGCTAAGCATGGCGAAGTTCGGGTGGGCATATATAAACTGCTCAGACGCAGGCGCTGGGTCTGGTTCAGCCGGCCCACCCTATTCCCTTCAGTTCGTAACCGAATCTGGAGGGGCGACAACAGGTTCGGCCCTCTTTAGTTATTATACGGCTTCAGTACATAGTTATAGTCCCAGCACTGTTATACTTTCGGGTAACCTTGTTATTACGGGAACGATTAGTGCCAGTGCATATCACATCAAAGATATATCAATCATCGATGCCACCGGCTCAACTTATTTTGGCGATAGCAATGATGACGTTCACATTCGAACAGGTAGTTTTGTGGTCACAGATGCTGGAGCAGGTCCACTAAGTGACTATGTTCTTAGCGCTAGCTTGGCCACTAGTCAAACCTATGTAAAGGGTTTCGTTGGTAACTATACGGCGGTTAACAGCCCGACTTACACTCTCTTAAGCAGTGATCATATCATTGGGATTTCTCGTACCACAGCGGTAGTACTTACCGTTCCTTCTGCATCTGTTATAGCGGCCGGAAGTATTTTCACCATTAAGGATCAGGTAACCTCACGAACTGGTGGTGGTAATAATATCACCCTCACTGGCACAGCCGGCGGAGATCAGCTTTTCGATGGCGATGGGACATATGTATTGACTGGTACGCTGCCGGCAATTAGTTTATATTCCAACGGAACGAACTGGTTCGTCTTCTAATTAGATTAATGAAAATGAACTATTCATCACGCATACTTCAATCGGATGGGACAAATTGGTGGGTGCTGGGAACAAAAGGAACTTAAGATGCTATTTATAACGGAGGGTACACTAAATGGCTTATGATTCCTCTAAAGGTCCACGTCACTTTGGAGATATTCAGTACGAAAACGATCCAGACGACACCCAGATTGACTTTGCTAACGACTATATTGCATTAAAAACAGGAGCGGCTCGCCGGCTCGTGGTTTCGGGCGCTAATGGCTCCGTTGGAATCGGTGTAAACGAACCTACACATCTTTTGACCGTAGGGGGAACGATTTCTGGTTCCTCAACTTTAGAGATTGTAGGAGCAACCACACTTGGAAGCACACTTAACGTTTCTGGGACAACATTGCTCGCCGGCAACGTTCAAATTTTAGGCACTCTATACGGCGGCTCACCTCTTGAAGTATCG
>Ga0098039_1000799_pt1 | contig 12682 bp, 11 predicted proteins | sample 6_EtaG_FD_75047 | JGI IMG/M metagenome (GOLD analysis project Ga0098039, IMG submission 75047) | Marine viral communities from the Subarctic Pacific Ocean - 6_ETSP_OMZ_AT15160 metaG | ecosystem: Environmental > Aquatic > Marine > Oceanic | place: Pacific Ocean | collected 2015-01-08 | reverse complement strand
CTCAGCGAGATAGAATAAAAGCTATTGATACCAGGTTAGGACGAATAAATGAAGGTATAAGCTTTATACAGGAAACAATGGATGAGGCGTTAACACCTTCATATAAGATAGACGGGCAAGAAGTTTTTGAACAAGATTTTATAGATAAACTAAATGACCCTGCATTTAAAGAGAAGATGAAGGCTGGTGAAACTAATATAGAGGTAAAGGCTCCATCACCAGAGGTTGAGGCGGTATATAATCCATTTTTAAAAGAAATAGCTGAAGAGGTAACAGAGGTTAAAGTTGAAGAAATAGCTGAAGAGCCTCCAAGCGTAGTAGTTGCTCCTTACTTTAACACTTCTATTAAAACTATAGAAGACGCTAATGCTTTAAGAGAAAACGAAGACTATAAATCTTATAAAAACAATCTGATTGATTTAGGTAAAGACATAGGTATAGAGGTGGAGGTTGAAGAAACTATTGGGGGATACATGAATGAGGCAGGAGAAAAGATAGTAGAAATAAGTAACAAGATTAATCTTCCAGGCGCCACTATAGAGCAAGCTGAGGAATATGCGTCTCTTATGGGGGCATTAACCCCTGAAGTTCAAGAAGCCACGATAGCTGCTCAATATACCGAAGTGGGGAACAAAGAGCATAATGCCAATGAAATGACTATTAAGGTTAGTGACTCTCAAGCAGCAATAGACGCATTAAAAATAGCTGATATTACAGATTACACGCTTAATGAAACCACAGGAGAAGTAACCTTTTTAGATTTCGATGTCGAAATGGGCGATTTGGAAATGACTGATAAAATTGGTAAATTTGTTACAGAATTAAAAAAGAATGGACACACCATTGAACAAGAAGAGTTCCGACCAATCGAAAGTAGATATGTCGATAAGGGAAGAAGGAAAAGCGTTTTACGAAAGACTAAAAAAACAAGGGCCGACTCTGGACAGAGTGGGCAAAAGCTACGTGATAAAATCCAAGCGGCAATAGACCGTGATGCGGAGTTTCAAGGAATATCCCCAGAAAAATACATTACAGAAGAAGTAACCGAAGAGGCAACAGAGGTTAAAGAAGAAACCCCCACTACTGAGGTTAAGGAAGAGGTAACAGAAGAGGTTAAAGAAGAAGAAACCAAAAGACGAGCTGATAAAATCATAGAAGGTTTAGAAAAATTAAAGAAAGACTTAGATCAGCCAGGCACATTAAAAGTTAGTTTATTTCCAGGTCAAGATGCAGCCGTAAAGGCGGCTATTGATGTTACTATAGGAGCCATTAAAGCAGGTGATGTAGTTATACAAGCTATTAAGAAAGGATTTGATGCGCTTCGAGAAGCAGGGTTTAAGGGAACGATTGAAGAATATCAGAACTATTTAGTACAAGATCCTGCTATAAAAGAAGTTACGGAGGAGTCAATAAAAGCAGCAGAAGCAGAAGTAGAGGTAATAGATTTAGGAGAGCAAGAAATTCAAAAACAAATAGATGCCTTAGAGGGTAAGAAAGGCTGGGGGGTTAGCCGTAAAAGAAAAAAATTAGAGGAAGAATTAGCTAAATATAAGGCACAGAAAGAAGCAGAAGCTTTTTCATCTTCTTTAGAGGGACTATCTTCTGAAGAGTTAATAGAGAAAGGGAACAATATGTTACCTGAATTTGACGCTAGACATAAGCGTATGAATGAAATTAGCGACCTCTTACACGGGGATACTAAACTCTCAAGGAAAAAAAGAAAAGACTTAGGGGAACAGTGGGATACGTTAGAGGAGTTAGACATTAGAGAAGACGCAAAGCTAGGAGAGATAAGAGAGCGAACACTCGAAGCGCTAAATAAAGAAACTCCAGAAGTAGAAGCAGAAGTTACTGAAGAGGCAGAGGCAGAGGCAAAAGCAGAGGTTACTCCAGAGGCAGACGTAGAGGTAAAAGAGGTCTTGCCTATTGAAGAATTAAGAAACCTTAACGATCCTGCTGTTAATATTTTGTTAGATCAAAAAGAATCCCAAGAGGCAGAGTTAAAACAAGAGACAGATCCTAAAAAAATAAATGAGATTAACAATAGATTAAATGCCATTAATGCAGATCTGAAAAACGCCGCTAAATACGCAGGTATTAAATTAAAAGAAGAGCCTGTAGTTAAAGGGTTGTCTGAACAAAAAACTAATCTTGAAACCAGATTAGCTGAAATAAATGCAGAGTTAGAAGAGGCTAAGAAGAAAAATTTAAGAGGAACCGATTTCTTAAAAGAAAAGAAAAAAGAAATTAATTCTAAAATTAAAGAATTAAAAGAAAAAAATAAAGAACATAAACAAAACACTGGAAATGTAGATGAAAATTTATTAGAAGAAATAGATAATTTAAACAATGATCTTAATAAAATAAATGAAGAGTTAGAGTTTTCAGATAATATTAAAAAAATAGAGAAAGAAAAAAAGCAGATAGAAAAAGATATATATTCCATTGATATAACTGAAACTGATGTTAAAGAAACAGAAAGGAAACAAAGGGAAGAGGGGGTAATTGTCATAAATAAAGACGACAAAATACTAAATAAAGTATGGAAAAAAATCCAGCGATATAAAACCAATCTTTTTAATGCTAGAAAATCTATGGCTAAGAGCTTATTTAAAAGCAGAGAGCTGCAGGCGGCAAAAATAGCCGCTTATACTAATACAGCAAGAAATACAGCCGCTGATTTTAATAAGGCATATAGAAACTTTAAGGGAACTAATGAACAAAAGCAACAAATACTAGACGATTTTAATCTAGCGCTAGACGGTAAAACAGAAAGAGCGGATGGCACTAACATAGACCTGCCAGAGAATTTTCAAGCTCTCGCTGCCAATATGAGAAACCAAGTGGATATATTATCTACTGAACTAATGAATAGTGGTGCAATAACTATTGAGCAGTATAATAAAATAAAGGGAAATATAGGCGAATACTTAAATACTGACTATGAGGTATTTACTAATAAGAACTGGCATAAACAAGTAAGCAAGGAGATTGTTAATGAAGCTAGGAACTTTTTATATAAGCAGTTTAAGGCAAAAATTGATTCAGGAGAAATACCGCTAAGGAAAGGCGAGACAAAGGAGGAGGCATTAAAAAGATTAGTTAATAACGAAATAGATGGAATACTTGAGCCTGAAAACTCTGAAATAAAAATAGGAGAATGGTTTGGAGAAAAGAGAAACTTAAATATATATAAGGCTAAGAATATAAACATACCTCCACAGATAGCAGCTCTTATGGGTAAATATAACGATCCTATACAGAGATACGCACAGAGTATAATAAAGTTAGGATCTGAGCTGAGTACTATCACTTACTTTAATCAGATAAAAGAGTCAGGGAAGGGCGTGTATTTCTTTGACAAAAACAATGCTCCTGAAGGTTTTACTTATAAGATAGCTCCCGACAAAACTAAAGCTTATGATCCCCTTGGTGGCCTCTATACCACGCCAGAGATAGGGAAGGCTTTAGAGCAAGTGAAAAATGATATACCGAAATGGTTAGAAGGGGTAATGAAAATTCAATCTATAACTAAGTGGGGTAAAACAATAGGATCTGTAGGAACACACAGTAAGAACGTACTTGGAAACGTAGGTTTTATGATGATAAACGGACATAATCCATTTGATCCCAAGACCATGGGAGAGGCTTATAATCAAGTGAGAATGAACCTATACCCTGAATCAGATAAGATAAGAAAAGGTTTTGTAAGAAAGAAAATATCAGAACAAGAAAAACAAGATATTAGAGATAAATACAACAAGTATGTGGAGCTTGGTATTATAAATCAAAACACTAGCCTTGGAATGATGAGGGATATGTTTAAGGATGCCAACTGGGAGAGCGCTATGGAGATTCGCTTGAATAGAGACGTTGAGGGATTAGCAAAAAAAGCTACAGGAGCAGGTAAGCAAGCAAAAAGAGGGGTTCGATTTTTAGAAGATTTATACCAAGCTGAGGATGATTTCTTTAAAATTGTAGCCTATGAAAAAGAATTAAATAGGTACTCTAAGGCTTATTTTGGTAAAAGTAAGGGAGAATTAAGCCCTGAAGAATTAGGTGAGATTGAGCAAGTAGTTGCTAATAATGTTAAAAACATATACCCAAATTACTCCAGAGTTGGAGGAATATTTAAAAAATTAAGAAGAAATCCTTTTGTTGGGAACTTCGTATCCTTTAGGGCTGAAGTTTTTCGTAACACATTTAACACTGTAGACTTAGCCTTTAACGAAATGAAAAGCGACAATCCAGAGTTAAGAAAGTTAGGGGCAAAAAGAATGGCTTATGCAACTACGTACCTAGGCGCTAAAAACACCTTAAATTACTATATTGCGTCTGCCATAGGATCAGGGTTATCTGGGCTACCAGGGGATGAAGAAGAGAATGAAAAGTTAATGAGAAGATTAGTGCCTTATTGGTCAGAAAATTCAGAACTACTGCCGCTAGGTATTGGTAATGGGGAATTTAATTATATAGACCTAAGCGCTAGTGATCCACACTCAGGACTGGATAAAATAATGAATGCGTTTATGGCAGAAGAAGGTTTAGATGACGCTATAATGGAAGCTGCCATTGAAACAGTAATACCTTTTGTGTCAGAGGATATATTCACTGGCTTAGTTAATGAGGTTTATAATAATACTAAAAAAAGTGGCGCTCCAGTATATAATCCAGAAGACGATCCGATGACTAAATGGACTGATATTACACTATATCTCGCTGGAGGGATAGAACCTGGAACTGTATCTAGTGTGCAGAAAGTATGGAAGGAATTTCATAAAGACGACGGATCTCCTTATTTGGAAATATTAGGGCAGGTTACAGGGGTTAAACCCACACGTACCGACGTATATACTATATCATTTTTTAAAAGTAAAGACACTAAAAAAAGAATAAAAAATGCAGACAAACTTTACTATAGTGTAGCAAATAAGAAAGATGTAAACAGAAAGTTAATAGCCACAGAACAGGAGAAGGAAGAGGCATATAACAAAGCTGTAGCGGCACGTAAGGAAATATATGAAGAGGCTATCTTAGACTACAAGGCTTATTTATTAACTGGACCTAACAAAAAGGAGTTATATGATAAAATGATAGAAGCTGGGTTTAGTAATGATGAGGTTGCCAGCATCGTGAATGGTGAGGTTCCAGAGTTTGTGCCTTACGATATTAAAAAGAAACAACAAGAAGAGAGAAGACAAAAAGCACTAGAGTCTCAAGCTGAAAAAGAATATAGAGATGTGGAAGAGATAGAAGAAGTGGAAGCGGAATTGCAGGAGGAAGCTCAAGAGCTTTATGAAAAAAATAGATTTGCTAAAGAAAAGTGGAAAAGATTAACTGTAGGGGAAGCTAGAGACATTATTAAAAAAGCAGAAAGAGAATATAAAGATATAGACTTAATTTTAGAAGAAGAGTTTGAAATTAAAAAAATACAACTAGAGCAAAACATAGGAAAGGCAGAGGCTAGAAAAATATTTGAAGAAGGAGGGTAGAATTAAACCCTTTCTGTTTTGTGAGTTTTTTTTATTTCGCTTAAAAGTAAGTTGAGTTTTTCTATGTTCTTCTGCAGGGCGGGATAGTCGGAGTCCATCATCGCCTCGTAAATATTATCAGTACACTCATTAACCTCCTTCATGGTGAAGTTAATATAATTAATGGTGTTGACGTTCTTTAAGTTAATAGGCATCTGGCTCTTAGCATGGTCTGTTATTTGTTGTCGTTCTCTAATTCAATAATATTTATTTGGTTCAATCTATACCAGTGGCCTACCGCCAGTGAGTCTTGGGTTACGATAACTTCTACATCTCTGGTCTTGGGATTATGCAGATGATATAAGTTAACCTTTACCTCCTGCACTACCTGGTATTTACTACACCCCATTAAAGGCAGAAGTAATAATAATATTTTCATTTCAATTCAGCTGTGTTAAAATTCTTTCATAAGACTCCATGTTTTGCTCTGTGTCATACATGTTATCTAAGCTAATATTCATCTCATTAAGTAATCGCTCCCACGCATTCTCATAAGACATGTTGTGTATGTGGGCAATCTCTTTCAGTGGCAATCCTTTTACCACTAAGTCATATATGTAGGGCTCGTCACCAGGGGCAAATTTCATTGTTTCTTATTTTTATTGTTCTCTATATACTTCTGTTTGGAATCCATGATCTTCAAGCTCTTTTAATCTGTACTTCTGGAGCTTAGATACTTTACCTCTCTTAGTTTTAACTTCTGAAAATAAAATATCTCCCCCCTTTTTTAAAGCCAGTATATCAGGAATGCCGTTCTTGTTGGTCTTCATTAATTTAATGACATAATATCCCTGAGCCTCTAGCTCATTGATCCTCTTCTTTTGTACTTGCTGTTCGGTCATAACAATCTTTACAATAACAACTCAATGTAATAAAGGGATGACATGAATCGTCGGGAGATCCCAGATACCCAACCTCATCAATATATAAATGAGTATTGCACTTATCACAAATATAGTCCTTCTCTTGAATCATTTATTACAAAGTTAGTAAATCTCTTTTAAAGTGTGAAAGAGTGTAATTCTTCTTGCCATTAACAGCTTTATAGATACGCTTTTCTATGCCGTTTTTACTAAATATCCAGTAGATCTTATTGTTGAGTCTTGTCTGGGTAGACATGCGATCTCGACTCTGCCAGTAGCTAGTGGCGGAAAAGTCTATGTTGTAATATACCAAAAAGTCAGCTGCCTTTAGTGATATACCTTCCCTTCCGCTAACTATCTGCAGGGCAATATTTTTTTCAGTAGCGCTAAACTCCTCTAAGTCCTCGGTAATATCTTCACCATATATTTCTTTTAAGGCTTTGAGTTCGGCTTTAAACTTATAAAAGATAGCGATTTTATGCTGACGGAATTTATTTAATATAAACTCAGCCTTGGAGGTATCGAAGACGATGGAATCTCCACCCTCAAAAATCACCGTTCCGCTATACATCTGATGTAATTTCTGCATGAGCTTTACGCCAGTGTCTGCCAATATAGTTTGCGTCTTTCCTTGAATAACTAAATCTTTCTTTAGTCTCTTACACATCTTATAGGTAGAAGGCTTCATGTCTACCTCCAATACCTCTTCTTTTATAACTGTCTGAAAACCAGCGGCTTTCTGAGTGTAGGTAAGTACATAGGGTTGGATAGCAAATTTAATTTTAACCTCTATTCCATTTGAATAATCTTTAATAAAATTCCCGCTGATCATTTTCTGCGTCACATTCACATAGTCACTAGACCACTGGTAGAAGTTGCGGTAGTTACTAAAGGGACTTAGGTGGTGTCCATAAAACTGGTGGTAGATCTGAGAAAAACTTTCAGGAGTGGGAGTGCCAGAGAGAAGCATCATCGGACATCGGTACTTAGTAAGCAGTAGCTTTACGGTCTTAGCTCTTTTACTTGGCTTAGGGAAAGCTCCCATGGAGTGGGCTTCATCACAGATGATCATATCTATAGAGCGCAAGGTTTGCTTATGTAGGCTTTCGTAGTTGATGATCTCAATGTTAAACTCAGCTATCATCATATTATAGTCATGGGTAATAGAAGAGATGGCTTTCTTTTTAGTTATAAACAGCACGTTCTTTCGCTTTAGCTTCTGACATATACCTAAGCTGGTGAGCGTCTTGCCTGTACGCACTTCCATAGCTAAATACAAAATACCTTTGGACTTTATTACTTTCACCCCCTTTTCGATGAGGTCTATTTGGTAGTCTCTAAACTGCATTTTACTTTTTTTAATTCCATACATTTTTCATATTCCTCAGTCTCTTTAAAGTATTCAATAAGTATGTTAATAACACCAGTTTTTACAGGCTTGTCAATGTCATGCACAAACAATACAGTCTCAGCCATCAACAAGTCTTCGATTTTTGTATGCCCTAAAATTAGATCATAAGAATTTCTCATGGCTGTATCTAAGTTTTTTATGGCATCTATCTCTTTCATATCTCTATTGTTGTCTGTTTTTTTTCTTTAGGAGGATTAATAAACACATATCTACCTATCTGGTCTCTACCCTCTTCAGCTTCTTCTCCTGTAAGGTAAGCGCCATAGGACTTGAGCCATTTACTAAACATCTTACGGGATAACTTCTTGCTATAATCAGGATATTCCATTACAAACTCATTATAGGTGTCAGTTTTATACAGTCTTTTATCTACTAAAGATACAGTATCTGGATCGGTAGACCACTCATAGAAGTCATGACTAGTTTCAGCAATAAACCTACGTGTCTCTAAATTTTTAAAATTACTTTTAATAAAGCCATTAATAAGGTAGAATTGTAAGTTGCTCATCATGTAGTTATCAAACCTACACCACTCATCGTCATCCCAGTCATCAAATAGCAATCTACCAAATTCATCCAGTGGCGTGCGACCATTGGAATAATAGCGGGTAAGCTCAAGCTCCCACTTACGCCTTTCAAAAGAGCTACCTTTCCCTTTAATGGCATAGTTGGTGGTGATTACTACTTTAGGTGATTGAGTGTAAGGTATCTTTATGGCATCTTTGTTTTTTTTCTCCAGTGTTATCCCCTCAGTGATGATGCTAAATAGGTTTTCAAATCCAAAGTTCTTCTTCACGTCATCAAAGGTAAGTACCTGTGTATCAGCAGATACCAGCTGGTATGCAAATGACTTGTCAAATGAAAACTCCTTTCCGTTGATCATTATGTTTTTCTTTAGCTCTGATACCCCTTGTATAAGCAGTCCCTTACCTGTGCCTCCCTCTGGATTATCAGAGATTACCTCATCGTTAACAATAACTGCAGGACAAAATGATTTGTCTTTATAACCATGTAATAAAAACCCAAGGGTACTTCTTATAGACTGTATTCTTTCTGAATCGTTGTTGGCGATATTGCTAATGAATGTTTTATAATCACATGAGTGAGACTTACATACTCTAAATTCCCTGTCAATGATCTGGTCGTTCCACACATACCCACCTAAATTCTCATACTCTATAATTTCTGAGCCTGTCTTTGTTACTTTCACCGCACAGTTAGAGTAGTATATATAGGACACATCTTTGGTGTCTCTTAAAAATGGAATAGTCTTAGCATCTAATAAGGTAAGGAAGTCCTCCTTAAAGTACCTGGTCTTATCAGCAAAGTAATTGTATATATTAAGATCATCTAAGGTCTGCAGGTAGTTTAGCACATCGTCTTTTATATTCTCCTCACTAGCATTGTCAGCTCTATTGCTTCGTATCTTAATAAATATAAAGTTATTACCCCCATCTGGATAGTACCTATAGTAGCCTAAGTCCTGAAGAAAAGCTTTGAATAAAATATGTATTATTGTCACCACGCCCCTATCATTTTTGCGCCAGAACTTTAAGCTATTAGCATCCTTTTCCTTTTCTGTTATTACCGCATCAGCAACCTCTGGCTCTACTCCAGAAGTAAGAAGCTGAGAGCGTATCTCCTTTTTAGGCATGCCTGCACGTAACTTATCTCTAACAGTATTTACCCTGTCTTTATCTTCAAAGAACTTAGTATTGAAATTCTGAACCTTTCCGTATGCGCTGTTGACTGCATCTCTTATCTCAGACTCAGGGAAGTCTTTCATTTGAAACCTCTTAAGAACAAACAGAGCTAGGTCTTTATTGACGCCAAAATCATTAAATGCCGATGCCAGTAGGTAGACATTATTGTTTCTCTCTCCTTCAATGAACCCATACTTACTCTCCCACCACGTTGTTAGCCTGCGGATAACCTCATCCTGATCGTCCACTCTGATAGTAAGCTTACCCTCACTGGTTTTAATTTGCTCATGCTCTTCTTCTTTTATCTTGGTCCACGTTTTACTTTTTAAGTTGATAAATATTTTAGGATCAAATGACTCATAACAAACTCTGGATACGTTCTTACATGTAACATCAAAGTTCTCACATGAGTAATGATCTTGCAGGGACAAGAAATACATAATGTGATTGTCTATTTCGGGTGGTATCTTTACTAATACCTTTATACCATTACCACTTGGCGATGTAAATACTGACAAGCTATAAGCATCAGCTTCTAATTCTTTTCTCTTTTTTTTAAGTATCGTCTCGCTTTTAAAACCATCAAAGTCCAGACATATAAGACCACTGTGCTGTGTTAATGAGGTGTCTGACCGCTTGTTGAATTGACCTGAGAAACATATCGCAGGCAGGCTTTTCTTTAACTCATTACGCTTGTTCTTGTCTTTATATGACCTTATTTTTTCTACTAATTTTTTTGATGTGCCCTCTTTTATTCTGCTAAGTATAACTTCTACGTCACGAAAAAAAGGTGTGGAGGTGTCCTTAATATTTTGAAAGATGGTGATTTTGTGTGTGTTTTTGCCCATTTTATTCCACTTATTTGATTATATTCCAGTTGCATTCCACTTATATTCCACTTATTTTATAGTTAACTGCCTGATTATCAGTACTTATTCCACTTACGACGAATAATCTTCCGTGTGTGCGAGAAAAAAAATAATGATAAAGGTAAAAATATATAAGAGCAATAGGGGGGTGTTTTTTTTAATTATTCGTCATACCCCCCATTTTACTTTTTTGATAATTTAGAACGGCAGATCCTTAGCAGGCTCTTCTTGTGTAGCTTCTTTTGGTTTGTCTTGCTTTTCAGCAACGGTAATAGTTCCGTCTGTCCAGACCACCTTGCCATTACCTATATAGGTACGCTTGGCTTTAGCTTCTCGTTCTTCTTTTGTTTGAGACTCATAAGTGCTGACGTTCTGTCCGAACTTATTTGTTGCGTCTTCCACGTTGGTAGTAATGTCTAAGTACTTACCTTCTCTTAATTTTGATTTAGTAATCTTAGTTACATCTATCGACTGTGTTATTAGTGTCGCCATAGTTTTAAAATTTAAAGTGTTTGGTTAATAAAAAATTGATCTATATCTTCCGTAGGACTTTCCCCGAAAAATGTGTTATATATCTCCAGTGCTCTATGGACTTTCTCTCTGCCTGCATCCAGAAATTCATCTGAGCAGTCGTATAGTCCTGTTCGTGCTGAGTTTTTTTCAATCACTAAAAATAGCATTGGTTTTTTAAACAGCTGACTATATATCCAAGCCTGGGAGTCATAATTATATCTACGTGCTGACTTTGGAAAGTCATCTATTCTAGCGGTGGTCTTTAAATCTACTATCACATCAGGGGTGATAATGTCTGCCTTTCCTTTCCACATCATATTGCCGATCTCACTTATTGCAGGTTGCTCAAAGATGTTATTCTCATCATAGATCAGCTCATTAAAGGTTACATTTTTTTTAACTTCTTCACAAAGCTTCTGTATTTCATTGACTTCTTTTTGTAGGATGATAATATCTTCATCTAGCTGACTGATAGTGTCTTTATATAATTTAGTTGTGCGAGTGGTAGCTTCACACACTTTAAAGTCTTTTATTTTCTCTGGCTCTAGCATCATAGTGTGAAAGTAACTACCCTGTAGCATAGGTAAGGAGGGAATGGATTCTTTTTTGAACATCTTAGGGTTCTTAAGTAATGTGCCTATATCAGAATTTGAAAGAAATTGCTTACCGAATTTCCCATAGTAATGATTGTCGTCTTTTAACTTCTCTATTATGTCCATTACTTAGTGGGGTTTATGACTTTGCGTAGCTCAGTTTTAACTTCTGGAGTTACTTTATATTTTATACTTAAGTTCTTTACAATAGCAGTAATTCCAAGCTTCTTATTGTCAGATACATATTGTATAACCTTCTTCCAGTTGGTATCACCTATATCAAGGGTATATATCTTTGGTTTAAGAGCCTCTATCTTCTCTTGGGTGGGTAAGTCCTCACCTGCGTATATATAGTGCCCTAATCCGAACATCGCTAAGTTCTTTGTCAAGCATCTCATTATAGCAGTATTGATATCGAACATACTAGCCTGAGCCACAGACTTTGTGCCATAGCGAGTGGTGTATTCATAGGCTTTATTTTTCATCGCCTTATTGGTATTATCCATTACTGGCAGATGCATAGGTATAGTCTCACCTTCAATAGTAACTTTCGTTGATACCATGTAGCCTAGGTCTTCATCGAATAGATAAGGTTTTCCTTCATAGTCGTCTACCGAATAGTTGGCACTTGGATAAGTTTCTTTTACTACTCCCCATGCCCATGCCCATGAGAGATAGGTGAGGTTGTTTTTCTTTTCTACCTTATCATTTACGTTGATAGCCGATAGTGTTTCAAATACTGATTTCTTTTCCATTTTATTTTATTTTATTGTTTAAATACTTAGTAGTCTTCGATTAGCTTTCGTTTTGTTCTCTTTCATAATTATCTTGTATTAACTTTTCCCTTAATAGGTTGTAGTTAGTTTTGCTATTAAAGTGCTTTTCTCTTTTTAATTCATCCTGAAGTCTCTTATTTTTGTGCTCTAAATCACTAATTCTTTCTTCTAATGCGTCTTTTTTCAGCGAGTTCCTGTATAGGGCAGGTAATCGCTTAGTCCAATAATTTACATTTAGGAGGGTATTCCACAGATCAAATGTTTTCTTGCCACATCCTTTAAATCTTCTCAGCTCTACATCTTCTAATTCGTGCATGTATACAGCTCCCGACCTGTTTAAGATTTTTATTAACCGCGTTCCAGTTTTACCCCTTAACGTACCTAATTCGGTGTGCATTTTAATCCATGTTTTTATTTTCATTT
>Ga0098039_1000795_pt1 | contig 12704 bp, 10 predicted proteins | sample 6_EtaG_FD_75047 | JGI IMG/M metagenome (GOLD analysis project Ga0098039, IMG submission 75047) | Marine viral communities from the Subarctic Pacific Ocean - 6_ETSP_OMZ_AT15160 metaG | ecosystem: Environmental > Aquatic > Marine > Oceanic | place: Pacific Ocean | collected 2015-01-08 | reverse complement strand
GGCACTAAAAAGAGTTAAGCAATGGCAAAATTTATTAATAAAAAAGAACAGGTATATGATTTAAAGCTTACAACATATGGGCATTATTTATTATCTATTGGTACATTCAAACCTACATATTATGCTTTTTTTGATGATAATGTATTATATGATGCAGCCTACGCAGATATCTCTGAAAGTCAAAACAATATTCATCAAAGAATCAAACAAGAAACTTCATATCTTGAAGGGTTTGTGCTTTTTAAAGACTTAGAAGAAACAATTAGAATACAAAATGATCGCGGCGGTCAATTTCAATCTATTAGTCCTAATAATTATCTTCAAAAAGAAAGCATGTTTAAATTAGATAAAATGATTGGAGACGCATGGCTTGACGGAGAAACACAAAAAGCACCAGCATGGAAAATTGTTACTTTACAAAGCAAAATTTCCTCATCTCAGCAGAATGATACACTTTTTAGTTCTTCTGTATCACAAATAAACATTGATTTATTATATTCATTGAAAGTAGAAAACCCAGAACTTAATTTAAACCCAACAGAAATTGCTAATTTTGAAGATAGGACTCCGATTTTTGCTGATGGAAATATCATCAGTTTAAAAAGAGATGATCCTTTAATATATGCTGAAGAGGTTAATACGCAATTATTAACAAAGAATTTTGATATTGAAGTTTTTATGACGGCCTCTGTGTCTAGTTCTATACCCGCTCTCCCCGATACTATTATTTTAGAAAGAAAGTATTTTGAGAAAAAAAATCCACAAATTAAGAATGGTTTATTACTTTCTGAAACACAAAAAGAAAATATGCCTACATCATACACAACAAACAGTGTAGAATATTATTTTGATATTATAACCGATTTACAAGTAAATCAAGTAAAAGCATGCAGAGGATCAGAAATATTTAACAAACAATCATATTATGTTGATTTAGATTTTGATTGCGAAGAACCTGAAGAAGTTTCATTCTTTGATATTTATGGATCAGTAGTGGAGCCAGAAATATGTCTAGATTAATTTATAAGGGAAACACAATAAATAATTTTGGTAGATTTTTACCCGCTCCATATATTGAACAGATTATAGTAAGAGATGCCGTTGTAGAGGCTACAGTCGCTTTATTTATTGAAGTGCCTGAAAGGTATGTTGATAACGATGATTATGCCAATGAATCTGGCCTAAGTGATTTGGCATATTATATATTTTTGTCAACTTTATCTAGTGCTGCCGAAGCTGTAGTTGATAAAACTATGAATATCTTTTTCCCTATGTGGTTCTATCAACAAAATGAAGAATCAGAATATTATTATGGAGAAACTATCGCCAGTTTTGGTGAGTTTATACAACTAGAGTTCTCAGACTTTACAGATACTGAAGAAACACTATACACTAAAGCCGGCACAAAACTTCGAAAATATCAAACCACCGTTGAATTAACTGAAGCTGCTGGTATGATGCAAGATGACGAAGATACTGATTTTTGGGAAGATAAATATGACGGAGGAACTTTATTTGCTTTTTCTTCCATGCTAAAATATGATGAGCTTGTAAATGAAACCGATTACTCTTCTTTAGAAGAATATGTAGAAAATCCCCCACTTATCAATAATAATATGAGTAATATTTCTTATGAAGTTATTTTTGAAAATGGAGCTATTAAACCATCAACGCAAGTTGTATGGCTTGATGCAAACAAAGAGCCATACGATGACACCTCCTTACAATCGCTTACAAGCCAATATCATAAATCAGAAAATATTACTCATCAAGATATTGTAGACTCTATTCAACTGTTATTAGATGAATATGAAGAGTTAGCAGAAAGTCCGAGACGAACAAATTTAAAAAATGTTATCAATGATATATCTTATGTATTGTCTGTATATGGACAAGAGCCTGAATTGTTGCCACGACTTAATTTGTTGAGAAAGACATTCCCTAGTAAGTCTACCGGATCTATAATTGGCAAATTATACGTGAGATTCCGTAAAAGGATATTTGAGGCTAATCGGGCCATTTTACAAGAAGAAAGGATATTCAAACAGCTAATTGTAAATCCAAAAATTGTTGATAGCAGATCCGCCATTGAAAGTGATTGGTCTCTCCGCGACCGCATATCCTACGAGGATGAAGAATTAGTATATGATAAATGGTATATAGGATCCGAATACATGTCCAGCAATGAATCTCCTGGTAATGACAAAATTGTTACACATGGATTTTTCTTTTTTGATTATCAGAAATTTAAAGAAACTTGTTCGGCCCACCGAATTTATGATTTATCTTTAGTAGAAAATTATTTTGGCGATTCGATATTTAATTCTTCAGTGTATCTTACAAATGCAACTTTACAAAGAATAGAAACTGGCGCGATGGGAAAAAATGTGAGCAATGAAATGTCATCAGATATAGATAGCACTCCGAAAACAGAGGATGTTGAATTTACCTGGTTTACAGAGGATGCGCAGAACATGGCATATTCATTTACAGATGATGACGAGCAGGATATTGTTGTTTATCTAATGCTTAGAAGTTTCAATTTAACATATGCACATGGTTTGCAAGATTATAAACTTATGTGTTTTCAATTTAGAGATATTTATGATTCTGATTATATAGCAGACCCTGATGATCCAGCAGATGACTTTTATTATAAAGCTTCTATTACTACAGAAGATAAAAGCTCTGAAGTAGTAAAAGAGATAATAAGTCAATATTATGATAAAATGAATTCATTTCAAGAAGATTATTTATCATTAGCTCAAGAAATTTGTAGCTATAATGATTTTGATGGAAAATTTAATAGTTTTTTTATTGAGTCTATGAAAAATGAATATTCTGATGAGCCATCTTCGGCGCCATGGGTGTATATGCCCATAGTCTTTAATATTCATAAAGATTTATTAAATAATAAATTCGGAGGAGATCGTGATAGCCTTATTGAAAGTTCAAAAGCAATAACTGCAAAAATTAGTCCCTTTACTGGTACACTCATAGAGTTAGAGACATTTTGGGAACAAATATATAATTTATACTATGATTATTATGATGGATGGGATTACAACGTAGAAGAAGACACAGAGCCAAACAATACTATTCCTTCGTTATTATATACGGCAGATAGGGATACCACTGAAACTTTTGAAAATAATATGACCGAGATACCTCCGGTTTATATGGAGGAATGGCTTTGTACTAGCAACGATGAATGTTATAATGAATATGGAGAAATCGATTTAGATACCTGTTCATATTGTTATCGCAAATGTTGGGATGGCTCAGATGGAGAGGATGAGACTGGCAAATGCAACAGTTATTTCTGTTTGGAGGATGCGCATTGTGTTGATAAATACGGCGAAGGCGCCAAATGTGTAACAGATACTTATTACGGTGACGGGCAATTCCCGGCCGTATGTGATACATCAGAAGCCGAGGGCACTGTTCTAGAACAAGAATATGTATATGTTTATGCGGCCTTTCCATGGGAGGAATCCGGAGTCTGGGATGAATATGTCTCACGATTAAATCCTGATGAAACCAGCGCACCAGCACAAGATTATAGTGGTTTGATGAACAAAATCAACAATTACGCGCAAGATTATTGGGGTTATGTCTACAACTCGAACCGCTACTACCATAATCGTGAGGACTCTAAAGATAATACCGATACCGTCTTCGAGGCTCTTATAAACGCGATGCCGGGTCTTTGTGCTAGTGGTTGGGCCGCGGTCATGGAGTCATTGTACGATGACTCCATCATCCCCGGGACGCGCGGTATCTCTGTCGGTAGAGACGCCGCTGACGCCAAACAAAAATTTATGCAATGGTTTTACCCAAATTATGAAGGTTCAGCAACAAATGTTGATATTGAAGAGCCATCTTATGATGTTGATATTGAAGACGGTTTCGATATTTATCGAACAACATATAAGCCGGCAGAGGCGAAAGATATGGCCGACGTTATGGATTATTTGTTAAGCTATGAATGGTATTCCCAAGATCTACAGGATCGTTGGGAGATATCTTAATAGATCGCATGCAAAATTAATTTTTAAAAGGAAAACAATAAAATGGCAAAATATTCATCAGAAACATCAAATGGTAGTACTACCAAAACAACATCTACTAAAGGGGTTGCATCAAGCAAATCAACAAGAAGCTCCGGAACTTCTAGAAAACGCACAAGAACCAGAACTAGTGGGGCCTCTCTTAGTAGCGCTACTAAAACACGTTCTAATAAGAGAGGCACAAGAACTATTAATGGCGAGACAGTCAAAAAAAGTTCAAGCACATATAAGGTTAAAAATGGTATTACACAATTGGCAAAATTAGGAATTGCTTTAACAGAAAGCGAAGAAGTGTCAACTGATTTTTCCTCTGAGGCTCTTTTACAGTCTCTTGGATGTTCGGTTGTAACAGGCGGAAAAGAAAAACAAAAAACTTATTCTTTATTAGAAAGTGAAACAGACACCGAAACAGTTGCCAATATAAACATATTAGACGCTCAAAAATTTAGTAATCTTAAAAATAAAGGCATTTCTTTAAGTGATAAATTTACTAATGTCGATGATCCAATATTTGATTTGGATGATGCGCCGTCACTTAAAATACAGCAGGAAAGAAATATAAGCTTACAAAAATCTGCGCCAGATGTTGTGAGCATTGCCGCTGATTTAGTTAGTCTTAATTTAAAAGCAAGCAATAATTCAGTTTTAAAACAATTTACAGGAAAGTAATAATTACAGTAGGAGAAAATTATGCCCAGTTGTTCATCAGATAGTGATTGTGGAAGCCGGTACCAGCCATATTGTGTAGATGGCAAGTGTTCGGCCAATCCGGCACATGACTTTGACACCGCCATGGGCGTTGCCGGCGGCAGCGCTGGTGGTGCTATTTCCGACGCCGCCGCTCGCCTAGGCGCTGGACGATCACTGGGCGGAGCGGTGGATGCTGATGATACCTTAAATGAAGGCGAAGAAGTTCAAGCGGTTTTATATTTCAAGGATACTGCCTATGTAGATGATGATGGATATTATATTTCACCGGTGTTTCGAGCGACTACAAATTTAGAGCGAGTTGATAATTTAGAAGATGGCGATATGACTATTATGTATGACAAATTTGAAGAAGACGGCACTACATGGACTGTATATTATGCATACGAAACCACAGTTACACCAACTGTTGCCGTCACATCTGATGTATCAGGCTTCTACGCGACCGCCGAAGAGAGGGCCCTTTCCGATTTATACGGCGCCACCAGCGGCCAGACCATCGGCGCGTACGACGACAGCGGCGAGAAAGAAAAATAATGTTAGGAGAACAAGTAAATGGCTGCAACTAATTCGGGAGGCACTTCATCTTCTGCTGATGCTGCTACTGCTGAAACCAGCGAAGAGGTAGCCGCGATGACTGCCGAGGCGGATCTGATCGATGAAGAAGAAGATAAATTTGAATATGGTGTGACCATATCTGTTTCATACGAGAGTGAAGAAGAAAGTAGGCTCCAGGAAAGATTTGGCTCGGTATATTCTATATCCGATTTAATCACATCAGCAATTGATGAAATTATAGCCGAATCTGCAGCAACACAAATGAATATTGAATATAGCTATAGAAAAATAAAGAATCTTCCATTTAAAAAGGAAAATTTATCTTCATTTGAAGAAGAAGAAGCAAAACAAGCAACAACTGTTTCCACCACTTATACTACCGCAACTACCACAATGGAAGAATATTAAATAAACATGTATATGTCAAAAGAGATAAAATTAATTGATTTAAACCTGATGTCTGGTTCAACTGAGACGTTTAGAACGGCTGTTGGTGGTTATTATGATATCGTGAGTAGTTCGGAAGGAGAACAAGTAGAAGAAGTGATATTTGATCCAAGTAATATACTAAGCCCATTTATATCATCAATCGATTATAATACCGATTTAAAAGAAGAGATTTCAGACGAGGTGATGACGCCAAATTATAAATTTCCTATTAGAATAACAGGAGATCCAGATGAAATAAAAGACGATAATTTTTGGAAAATTTCTTTATTGGGCGGCGAATTCGGCGGTATTAAATATAATTCAATTTATACAGATGCTGCGTTTGATAATTTATCTTGCGATTATACGTTACCATATCCGAAGCTAGATGCAAATGTCATTAATTATGTAGCATCGGCAGAAATAATTTCGGATACAATACAAATATCTTATGATTATAATCAATATGTGCCGACTTATGAAAGATATATAAAAAACATTGTATCTGAAAAATTAATACCGAATATGTATTTGTTAAAAATGTATGAGGTTGAAGACGATTTAGACACATCTCAAACTATCAAAGATTTTGTAACAATAGAGCAAACCTATGAAAATCCAGAAAATTTGTTAGGAGAATCTGATGTTGTAATTGATGAAGACAGCAAAGATCATATAACTTATATTGATTCTTTGATTAGTAGTTATCTATCTTCTTCAATCATATTAACCCAATTATCATCTTCCACAAAAGAAGACGTTGAAAATATGTTTGAAAATATTATTTTTGATGAAAATGTATTAACTGATGTTTCCGGAGACGACACATATTCTCAAATGCTCGCTTCAAAAAATATGATACCTTTTTACACTAAATTCCACTTTACAGCATCGGCCGGCGAAACATTTGTTTCTTATATAGAAGAAAGCAATTTCACACAAAAATTTATGAAAACATTAAAAGAAGTTTTTACTAATCAATTGACAGATTTTTCTCCCTCTGAGAGCACCTTTGCAGCAGAGACGAAATTAACAGTTGGCTCATTGGAAACCGCCACATTTTCTGATGCAACATCAACGAAAAATAGTACTTTTAAATCAATTGATTTTATGGAAATGCTAATTTATGCGCACAATAATTTTATATCCACTACAGATAATTGTTATTTCCTTGGACCAAATAATTTTACAAGATTGGCTACAATGGATCCAAGTGGTTCTTATAGATATTATAATTCTATGAAATGTTTAGATATGATTAACTCAACAGTTGGTTATCTAAACGATGAATCCAATTATTCAATTGATAGCTTAGAGGATATTTATAGCCTATCATCAAGCTATAGTGAGATTCTTGCATATAGAATAGAAAAAATTGGTGGAGCCCCAACGGGAGATCTAAAAACACAGAACACACTTCAGAATTTTTGGTTTTTTAATACATATGATTTTATGGAAGGAACAGAATTTTATGATTCTCAAGTAAAATATAATACTCAATATACATATAAGGTATATGCGTATACATTGAAAGTTGGCAGTAAATATAGTTTTTCAGATTTAAGATTAAGTCGTCAGATTGGTTCAATTAGTGGTTCAGAACCACCTTCATATTGTTTGGAATTTTATGATCCAACGACAGAAGAATCAATAGAACAAATATTTAGCAGTGATAATGAATTAACGGCCTCTAATCAAGCAGCAACAAATGCTCAGATAACAAGCGAAAGCAGATATCTTGCTGATTTTTATCTTAATTATGAACCGGTCCTAAAATTAGTAGAGATACCTATTTTTTCTAAATCATTAAAAATTATGGATCATATTTCTAATCAGGTAAATATTTATCCATATCAGATGATGGACGCGTCACAAAGAATCGGATATACAATAAATTATGAAACTTTTAATGCTAATTTAGATTATCCCTCTACAATTTCTTCTAATGATGTTATCATTAAGGAAGAATATCTTAATGCTAATGATTATTTAAGTAGTAGCGTCATTTACGAGTCCAGCATCACAAAACAAAGATATATTGAGGTTTATAAAATGGATCAAATGCCAACTTCAATTGATAGTTTTGATGGCAACTTATTAGAGACAATTGATTTAAGAAGCCCAGGCACCATGGATACTAATTCGGTAGTTGATTTTGTTAGAAAAATTCGGGCAAATAAAAAATATTATTATGTTTTTAGAGCACTAAATGAACAAAGAATGCCGGGACATTTATCAGAAATTTACGAAGCTCAACTAATTAATGATGGTGGATATTTATATTCAATATTCAATGTTTTATTTGAAGAGGATTTAGAGCAAGAAATTTTTGTTAATCCATCATTAGCGTTTAAAAAATTATTTGAATTACAACCAAACGTATCTCAAATGGCCCTTGACATTAGCGAAGCAGATTTGAGTATGCCAGCTTATACTCAATTAGAAAACATTAACGTAGGCACTATTACTGATACAATATGGGATAAAACTTTTAAAATTCGATTGACTTCAGTAAAAACAGGAAAAAAGATAGATCTGAATTTTACATATAAATTACAGATAGATTAATAAAACAATAACTATTTAGAAGAAGAGAGGAAAATAAATGGCTTTTTTAGACAACTCAGGCGATATTATTCTAGATGCGGTTCTAACCGATTTAGGCAGACGAAGAATGGCTCAAGGTAATTTTAAAATCATCAAATATGCTTTTGGTGACGACGAAATTGATTATTCATTATATAATTTAAATCACGCGTCAGGTAGTGCGTATTACGATATTGAAATTTTGCAAACGCCTCTTTTTGAAGCATTTGCATATTCAAGTATTGGCATTACTTATGGTCTGGCATCATATGCAAGAAACGATCTGCTTTATATACCCGAGATTAAATTGAATCAAGTTACTAATGATCAGGCAGTTTTAACATCTAATGGACTTGTTTATTTAGCTGTTAATGCCGAAACGGCTACTGCTCTTAAAGGTGCAGATGCTTTAGGTAGCGCTGCTTATTATTTAGAAAATGGTTCTACATCGGGTTATTCAATGATATTTGAATCTGGATTAGATACCACTGATTTAAATGCTGATGCTGCCAATCGCACTAGTTATTTGGTAGCCAATAATCTTGTTGATAGTACCTATAATGTCTATTTTGATAATAGATTTATATCAAATGCTGCAACACCCACTAGAACCTCAAGATTTACAAATGATAGTAGCGGTAATGATAAAGTATCTGTAAGATTAAAATCTTCTACTGCAACCTCTAGAGCTACTGGTATGACAAACACCAGTGTAACAACCGCTATAGGGATTAATAATACTGTTTATAATATTACTGTTGGAGGAGCATCGGATACTGATGTTTCGGCTCTTAAGGGCCCTCGTGGTAGCGCAACCGCCGCAAACTTTACAGTTGTAACTGGATTAGATACCGATTCTAGTGGAACACAGGATTCAAAATTTTCACTATATGGCAAAACGGGACAAGATTTATTTGGCGATAGCAAGACTTATGACTACATTGAGACAGAAGTCATCATAGAAGGTTTAAATACCGGAGCCAGAATACAACAAACAGTACGCTTAACGCGTCGGGCAAGCTAATGCTTAGAGAGGAGATTAAATGCCTACCTTAAATTATGAAAGTATAAACACAAATACTGATGTAACTACAACGAGAACACTACTTCATGAATCAATTCCATTAACTGGGGCAATTGTTAGTGGTACTTATGGCCAAGAAACCAGTGAAGAAAATATTAAAAATTATACACATGGAATGTTTCAATCAGTATATGATTATCCTTATTTAAGTTCTTCCGCAAATCACATTTTTGATATTACAATGGGATATCATAGTAGTTCACCGTTCAGTAGTTCAGCTAGTGAACAGAATGCCAAAAAGATTAATTTGTATACTGAATTTGCTCAAGTATTATTGGGCTATACTGGTAGCGATAATATTGTAGAAATTTTTGAAAGTGATTTAGATTTTGGCGATAATAACAATCAAATGAAATCATGTTATTTTGTCAATTTTTCTCGTCTTCTTACGAAGGATCAGGTTAAAAAGGGTTCATTTAGCATGACCATTGGAACAGGCTCTTGGTTGGGACCTTTTGATCTTCAAGCGGTCGCTGCCAATGGATCCACTAGTGGTTCTGCAATTGTTATAACAGATGCCTCTTCTTCTGAAGTAGGGGGTACCAATACAAAAGGAAATGGCGGCGAATATGCCGTTCTATATAGGCGATATGGCACTGAGGCTGCTGGTTATACTTATTCTGGAATAGGCGCCGCAAATGAAAATGGTGTTGGAGTTATTTTTTATCAAGCAGGAATTGTGGTACTTACCTCGTCCATATGGGACAGAATGGGCCCTCCCATCAAAGCTATTGGTCAAGGAACTTTTTACAGAAGGCATGAAGGTCATCTTAAGCAATCCATATCAGGAGCGTTTACTGGTTCTTCTATCAGTGGTGCTTGTGATGCTTTAAGACACCGAATTGCTAATATTTCTTTTAACAACACAACAGAAATTAATTCAACAATTTATTTTTGCCGCGCTGCTCATAACAAATTCAATTATAGTTCAAATCCTACCTATATTTCAGGTAGTAAAATTAGAGTTAAGAATGTTTCAAGTGATAGTCCCATATCTTATATAACAACTATTGGACTGTATAATGCTAGTAATGAATTATTGGCAGTTGCTAAGCTCTCAGAGCCAATTAAAAAGGATCCAACCACAGAGTTGACACTGCGTGTAAGACTGGATTACTAAAATGTCGTTCAAGAAATTTGAACCAAACGATATTATTTTAAACACAATGAGAACTCACCCACAGAGTGAGTTTTTCATTTTTGATAGCGTTATTTATTATAATAGTGAAAAACATATTTCAGGCGCGTTTACAAGTTCCGTTAAAAACGTACCTTCAGGTTTTATTAGCTTATACGAATATAACATTGATAAGTTAAGTGGCTCAAATAATTTTATTTATCCATGGATTTACAAAGATAGTGCCAGAGCATCTTTAAGAGCATCCGTATCCACCGGCGGCGGAACTGAAGCTGTTACAGGAAAGTTTGGAGACAAATTAATAGGAAGTTATCCACTTTCTTCATCTATAATGAGAGAATATATGGTAACCGCCGGCGAAAGAAGAACAGACACTCAGACAGGCTCTTCCCCAACAGACGTAATAGGATCATGGTTATCAGCGCCAACATATCCTCATTATTTTGCTTTAAAAAATGCATTAGATTTTTATGGCGCTAGAAGTAAACATTATAAAATAACGGGATCAGCAGTAGGAACTTCATATGATTGGATTAAAGATCAACAAACAATTAATTTAATTTCTATTCCAGAAATATTTTATGGCTCTGAAATAAAGCCAGGTTCGGTATCACTTAAGTGGTATTTTACTGGCTCTTTAATTGGAGAATTGCAGGACACAAAAAGAAATGGAGAATTAATTCAAATAAATACTAGTAGCAATCCCGCTCTTCCCGACAATAGCGGATCTGTTGCGGGTGTTGTGATGTATCAAGAGGGGTTTGTATTACTAACAGGTTCTTGGGCTTTAAATACCGAAGAAATAGGTATAATTAAAGGTGACACATCGGGATACAATCCAAAATGGATTTATTTTGGCGCCGGCGCCCAAGATAATGTACTACAACCTCTTACCGTACCGGCAAGTTTTAATTCGGCTTCTTTTGAACTTTCTTTCAAAGGTACTACAGAAACGCAAGTCATGACCATGTTTGCCCATGCTAAAAAAGGAGAAATTAATTATTCGAATAATCCTACATTCTTAGAATTTGGACAGGATGAATTAAAATTAACTTCCTCTTTAGTATATGAAGAAAATTCAGATAGAGTAATTAAAAACACAGTAAGCTCAAGTCATACGGATTATTCTGGCTCATTTAAAAGACAGGTATATGTGTCAAGAGTGGGAATCTATGACGACAATAAAAATTTAATTGGTATTGCAACATTGGCTAACCCTGTTCGCAAACAAGAAGATCAAGATTTAACATTTAAAATTAGATTAGACATATAGTATAATAAAACTATGATATTAGGAATTGATGTTTCCACCAGCATTACTGGATTTGCTGTAGTTGGAGAAGACCAGATAGTATATTATGATTCAGTAGACTTGCGAAAAGAAAAAGATACTTTTGCGAAAGCAATTGCCATCAAAGAAAAGCTTTTAGATCTTTATGAAGCCTATCAATGTGGAAACGAAGATGTATTTTTAGGAATTCCCGAGTTTCCTATTATGCATATCTACATTGAACAACCATTTACGTTTTTTAACTCTGGCGGATCTTCTGCACAGACTATGGCAAAGCTTCAAAAGTTTAATGGGATTGTGTCATGGCTAGCTTATGAAGTGTTTGAGATTAAACCTGAATACGTGACAGCACAGCAAGCACGTAAGCTCGCAGGTATTAAAGTGCCGAGAGGACAAAAAGCAAAACAGATCGTTTTAGAATATTTACTTGACAACGAGCCTGCTTTTAAGATAGACTATACAAACAGAGGAAACCCTAAACCCGAGTCCTATGATCGTGCTGACGCAATAATTGTTGCAAAAGCCGGATATAAATTACAAGAAAATTTATAGTTAACCATAGTTAAAATAGGAGGTATTTGATTGGCCTCGTTCTTTCTTTTCTTTTTGGGAATATTTTATGCCAATGTGGTAGAGTACGTTGTGCATCGTTATCTCTTCCACGGACTAGGAAAGAAAGCCAATAGTGTGTTTGCTTTTCATATTAGAGGGCACCACCTCGCTGCTAGAAAAAACGAATTTATCGACTTGAAGGTGTCGGCAAATGAGGTAATTGGATTGCCTTATCTTCTAATGTTACACCTTCCCTTTCTGTTTTGGTCTCAGGTATTTTTTGCAGCG
>Ga0098039_1000794_pt1 | contig 12715 bp, 15 predicted proteins | sample 6_EtaG_FD_75047 | JGI IMG/M metagenome (GOLD analysis project Ga0098039, IMG submission 75047) | Marine viral communities from the Subarctic Pacific Ocean - 6_ETSP_OMZ_AT15160 metaG | ecosystem: Environmental > Aquatic > Marine > Oceanic | place: Pacific Ocean | collected 2015-01-08 | reverse complement strand
CCGATCCTCATCCACAGCAGCGGGGCAGATATATACCGTGTCGGGATCTATGCCGTAGAAGTTAACAAGCATCAGTGCGGTCCGCAGGGTTCTAGCGATATACCCCGCAACAGGAGCTCGGACCACCTTCTTGGTAATATCGCGGTTCACCCTCATCGCGAAGTCTTCGATATTATCCCAGACCGTCACGAAAGTACGCTCAGGATACAGGTCCACAATGTGAGCTGACCAGTCGTGGTAAAGCTCTGCCACATCGTAAACATCAAGATCATCAGGAACCTGATCGATATGATTATACTGAGCATAGGGAAGAACCGCTTCCCCGATATTATCCTGACTCCCATACATAGCTGCACCTTCCACAGCCTGGAAGGTCATCGCGTCAGACGGGTTTGCGAACGCGTCCCTTATTATCCCCACTTTCATTTTTCCTCCCGGAAAGTACCTCTTGCACCTGCTCTACTAGCTCATCTAGGGCTTTACCATTCGGATATTTCTGCTTACGACCGTCTATGATAATGTGAATCTCACCGCCCTGTGCACGAACATCAAAAAGGTTCTCCACATCCTCAGCCTTGCGGAAAACGGTCTCGGGATCATCGTCTATCCCCAATTCCCCCGCAATCGTCAAGAAGACTGGACCCTCTCGTACTGTTACGAAAACTTTCGTCATCAGTAACTCACCATAACCCCTTCAACATCCTTAACTAGGTAAGGGTCCCACCTTTGGTGGAACCGAACTGAGTTGGCGCGGAAATGAGGACTCCCCCCCTGCTGGCCGACGGAGTGTTGGAGAACCGATTCCGGAACGTACCAAGTTGAGTAGCCAAACGACTTCGCTCGGAGGCAGAAATCGACGTCCTCGAAATAGCCTCCTTGGAAACTCTCATCAAATCCTTGAAGGTCAGCGAAGAGACTCCCACGAACGGCGAATACAGCTCCAGTTGTCCATGAGACCTTTTCAGGTCCTCGGTTCGCCAGCTTATAGTTGGCTCTCCAACCGAGATACCGGTGGAAGGGACCGAAATTCGCATCGAAGAGACCTCCACAGGATTGGAGGAGTCCATCCTCAAAGATAAGTTTAGGACCCGCAATGCCCACCTCAGGATTATTGAAGACGTCCACCAAAGGAGGGAGCCAACCAGGTTCAGCAAGAATATCCGCATTCGAGAAGATGACAACCAGATCATCTAATACCCCCGGTAGCAGAGAAGGGACCACCTGCTTCATCGCCTTGTTCAGGCTCGCTCCGTAGCTCCCCTGGTTTGTCGGGTGCCGAATCACTTGTAAAACTGGGCCCTGGTACAGGGTGCTGTAGTTTACCTCCTGGCTGTGATCGTCCACCAGAATCAAATCCGCCATCGGCGGTGATTGCACTACGGTCTTCACGTATGCTTCCATGCATTTCCTGGTCTCCAGCTCGTGGTTGTAAGCTGCTACTAAGATCAGAACTGGGCGCCCCCGGGGGTAACGCGGACTCCCCGGATGCTGAACCGCTATTGGTTCCGGTGGCTTCTGGATTGACTGGAGCGGGCCTCTGGAAGGGGCCAAGATGATAGTCCTCCCCGTGTACTTCTCGAATTACTTCTTCAACCTGGTCGGCTGCTCGATCCCAGGTTCGTCTAATCGCCCAACGAAAACCTTCCTCAGCGATCGCCGCCAACTCACCAGGTCTCTTATATAGGTCGTTGACCCGATCAGCCAACCAGGGAATATCCGGATGTTTATCCATCGCCCCACCCCACGTTCCATATGTGGTATATGGGAGGACAGGTACGAGTATTCCTCTCCCGTCTTGACAGATTTCGGTACCAGAGCAATAGTCTTGCGCGGCAGTCGGAATCTTACACGCCATAGCCTCAATATGAGGGAGGCCAAACCCTTCACGGAACGCGAGCACACTATGAAAATCGAGTAGACAATAACGATCCCTAAGACTTCCAAGTCCAGCCTTAATGAGATCATCTTTGAATCGAATTCTTTCCAGTGGAACATCCAAGTCACCCATGAGCTGGACAAGATCCCAACCACCGGCCGATACCCTTTCCATGTCCAAGACAAGATAAGCTTCTTTATTACAGGCGAATTCCCGGAAGGCGATTACCGTACCAGGAATGTTTTTGCGACCTTGATTCATCGCCATCATACCCCACACGAAAGCATCTTTCGGTAGGTTGGCTAGTTGTCGGAGATTATCCCGCTCCTCCCGTTCAGCGGGATAGAACTCATTACGATTAATGCCTGGCTCCAGCAGGTGGGCTTTCACCCCCCGGTCAGCCAGGGCCTTAACACCAAACTCGGAGATAACCAAGATTCCATCAGCGTGGTCCTTAGCTGTCTGGATCCACGTCTCAGGAATCGGCACCCCGTCAATCGGCGTGACTATTATCCACTTGCGTTTACTGAAGTCGATCTTCGTACCTTGGTACAATTGAACGTGATAGGGAAAGTCCTGAATTGAAATCAGGGTATCCCATATCTGTCCAGGAGCAGGCTGGATCCCCTCCAGCATGTTGAACGCATAGGAGAAGATATCCCTCCCTGCCAACCCGGCTACGTGGAACGGTAACTCATGAGGTGCAGCGCTGTCATATTGCACAGATGCCGCTGTGGTTACATGTCCCCGTTGCATTAACCTTGTAAAGACCTCATTCCCAATACGGCCAAAACCGCTCGGGATAACGAAGTCTCCAAACCCAAAAACGTTGATAGCTGCCTCCCTTTAGAAATTACCTCCGGTGATGGTACGATTGATTATGTACCTATTATAGACTCCGGAAGCTCCCATCTGAATCGACTGAGGTCCACCCTCTATCTCGTACATATCCCCATTCCAACTAATCCGATCGATGTGTCTCAACCGCTCCTGACAATAGATGGAAATACTACCCTGTAGCTGCTGACCTCCCGGCAATTGCACCTCCGCCTCCGTGTACCACGATGGAATAATCGTGGTGAGTCCCGTCGCATAACTCGGCGTTCTTCCAATACCTAAAGCTTCTTGTGTCGCGACCCCAGATAATGCAGTGCGAGTGAACACCTGAGCTGTCTGCCCAATCGAGTCCCACACTTGTCTGGATGCACGCGACATCTGGCGTCTCTGCTGTGCCCCTATCCCTACCACTAGTCAAAATTCTCTTGCTGCACGGACCATGATTCCAAGCCCCCCGCTGTGACTGTATCCTCTCTCAAAGCATTGTCAATCATTTCCCGAAGTTTTTCAAGGTTACGAAAGATGAAGCTCTGGTCGATATCGTGTCCCCCGGCCGCTGACCACTTAAACATCTTCTGAGCGTCCATCATGAGGACTTCAACAACATCACGCCACGGTGCATAGAAATCGGCATTCGAAGGGGTTGTTGACCCCGACCCGGTGATACTGTGATCATCGAGGATGTTATCAATCTCGGTATCTGTAAAGACTGTGGTTGTCCAATCCATTTCCCCGAAGGTACCAGCCACAGGGGCTACCCCGAAGATAACCTTCCCGGTGTCGTCACTGAGATTGTACTGGTTGGCTTCCGGAGTAGCATCCTGCGTGTAGGTAGTTCCCCCGACTATTATTGTCTCACTAGCCGCTACCACAGGTATTGAGTCTAGGAAGTAGATCGTCTTGCTTCCGTCCCCCACAAAAGTTTGCTGGACTGGGACAGCTTTGTCCTGGATCCTTAGTCTAAACTCATCCCTAGTTGCCATTAATTCCAAACACTACAAAGAGTACGATCTGGGAGATCATACACACGATCGTACCAAGAAAGAGTACCGTCAACATCCAAAGACGACGTTCCACTTTACTAGTGAAAGCATACAAGTGTTCCACATGATTGTTGAGGAACTTTTGGTGAGCTTCGAATAGTTTCTCTAAGCCTTCAACGTTCGCTCGTGCAACGGGATCTACCGGGCTCATTACCCGCCGCCAACAAAGCTAGCAATACAAGTAAGACTAGCCGTGATATCTCCTGCACTATTCCACACCGAGCCTGGTCGCATGTACGGGTAAACTCCTGTCGCATGGATAATCGCGGTGACGCCTGCGTTAATTGCAGTCGCAGCAGAGTATGCCGTGAAATCCACGTTATTCATACTGTACTCAATTACTGCAGAACTACGCTCGCCGCTGGAGGCAAACATAAACGAACCTTGACTAGCAAACCTAGTTTCCGCAGCACTGCCCGCCCCTGAGGCAAGTGCCGAGTCTAGGCCAGTCCACGTAGGATAGCCTAAACGAAGTCCCATAAATTTCTCCTAGTTGGTTAAGGGAGGTACCACCACGGGGGGAGGCTCCCATGGCAGTACCTCCCAAATTAACCGTGGTTTACCGAATCTCAGGTCCGGTTGTGTCGTCGCTGAAGAATGCGTACTTTTGATTCCACATTCCTACGCCGAACCAAACTCGAGCTCGATAGCGAATCTTGTCGTAGAGGATGTAACCCCCATGACTCGAAGATCCAATCTCTTCATTCAAGAGCTGAAGCGGCTCTACTTCGAACATCTTGACGGCTTTCTTAGCAGTCGTCAAAATCCACTCGTAGGCCCCCAACTTCGGAGACATGAAGCGATTCGGGATTAGGTCAGCAAAAGCGTTAACCGTACCCTGGCCGAAGAGAACGGTACCAGCACCCGTCTGTAGGCCTTCTCCACCAAGCGTGATGCTCGGGGAGTTCAGCAGCTGCTTCACAGGGAACCAGAGCCGAGGCCCATAGATAATGGTGTCCGGTACGATACCGAGATACTTCCCGCTTCGCTGATCCTTCATCGTCGTGAGTACAGCCCACGCCGTTTCAAGACCGTGCGCGGAGAACCTTAACGTCTGAGTATTCGCACCAACGTCGTTATCGCCAGTGGTACTATTCAGAGTATAGTTACCCGCGGTAGCGAAGACACTAAAGACAGCATCCTCAATCGTCTCTTTAGCCGATTGCCCGAAATCAGTAACCTGATCAACCACATAGCCAAGCTTGTCAAACCTGATCATCTCCTCGGTAAGACCGAAGATAGCACCACGTTTAGCGTTGACTATCGACCGCTCAGGGTAAAGACCCGGAGTGGCGACCTCAGGATACGGAGCTCCCTCACCTACGATGGGGAAAGTACCCTGTCTCGCCTGTTCAATGATGTACTCTCGCTCATTATCCGAAGGTGAAACATTCACCAAGCTCGGATAAAGAGCCGGAGTCATATTATACTCACTGAACATGAGTCCTTGAAGACCGTTCCTCAACAGCGTAGGTAGCTCAGAAGAATTAACGGCTTCTTTGATAGAAAGTCGTTTACTCATTCTAACCACCACCTAACATTGCGAATTCTTGGCCCGGGAATATCTGGATATCCCACTGAGCCGTTGAACCGACCGACACTACTCTCACGATGCGCGCAACTCCGCTAGGAGCGCGAGCCGTGATACCTGACGCATCGTAGTGCTGGGGAGCAGTTAACCACTGCGCCGCCATACCCGTTGCACCGGTTTGGCCGATCATTCCAAAACCCGTCTTGTTCGGCAACACCGTGTAGCCCACAAGTGCACTCGCCGAGATCGCGGACATACCGCTTACCCGGAAAATACCCTGCGTAGCAATCGGAAGTGCCGTCTGCACCTGCTTATTACCCAGTACATCGAAATACGGGTTATTCGCAAGCGCGATACCAAGACCAGAGAGTCGATAATCAGCGTTTGCCGTAGTACGAGCAAGCACATAGTGCCCACTGCCAACTACCCAATCGCCCTTATTGATCTCCAGCGCGGTACCAGACGCATGACCTGGAATTACGCCGTCGGGGAACTGTTGATTACGCTGTTGAGCAGCGCTTGCTAGAGCCAATTGGCTCTCCTTTCATCAGTTACCCTAACTCTTTTTCGCCTCCGCCTCTGCCAACCTCTCCGCGTAAGTCTCAGGAGACTCACCCGGTTTGGATGGAATTTGACCTAGACCAAGCGGATCGGAGCTCTCGTCAAGATTTCCGTCCTTGTTACGGACATCATTCTCAACGCTCTTCCCATCGCCGGTAGCCTCAAGTGTAACCCCGGCAGCCTCGAACTGAGTCTTCGTATTCTTCGCATACTCTGCGAAGCTCGATTTAATCGACTCAGCCGTCTTTTCGGGGGTATCCTCGCTGATACCTTCGGCCGTCATCAACATATTTGGAAGTGCACTCTCACGAAGTTTTTCCGGGATACCCCGCTTCGCCAGTGCATCTGTCGCCCACTGCTTTACCTCACGTTCGGTAAGGTCCTTAGTGAGCACGTGTAAAGTACTGCCTTGTTCCTTGACCGCAACAGCGATCGGCTCAACGCCTTCCTTCACAGCTCTAGCTATTGCTTCAGCGGTCTTCTCCACTGAAGCTTCCATAATCTCTTTCATCTGCTCGGCAGATACGCCCATATTATCTTGATCTCCTTTTGAAGGGGTTTTCCACTCCTTCTTCCAAGCTTTAATCAAGTCCGGCCGTTCTGACTCTACCTGCTTCTTGGTAATATGTTTCACCAGACTTGATGTTAGGTCATTCTCGGCGGACTGTGTAAACACCTGATCGAAGCTACCACCCGCTGCAGCATGAGTTACCATGTCACAGGAGTGCGCCTCTAGAATTTGTTCACAGATGTCACCATCGCGGCCTTCGGCTTTGCCCTCTTTCCACTGTGCGATGCCTGTGATAGACAACGCAACAACAGGTTTAGAACTCCCCACGGAGGCCTTAATCAGGCTCCAGGCTTTGTCCTCACCTTCGAAGACGTGAAGAGTACCATGAATAGATCCGGAACCCTTCGCCTCCTGGAATGTGAGACCTTGGTAGTGCCCAAACATCTCCTGAACATCTCGTACCTTACTATCCCATACATCATGGTTGTAGTAAGCTCGAGCCCCTTCCCACAGCTGGGAAGCCTGTTCAAGTACTTTGCCTGGGTAAAATCTACCATTTAGACTCCAACCGGCCTGGACGAGTGTTACCCCCACCGTCCTAGCCTGTTCGTCTACTGAGCCTTCTAGAAACTGAACTTGCTCTAGAATTGCTCCGGTTTTCAGGGAAACCTCCAAATCTAAGGTTACTTAACCACATCCATGCCGAATTCCATCCGTACGATAGCGTGGCATTGATTGCACCGGGGTTGTATAGTGCCGTCTACCACAGAGCCGTATATGATGGTCCATCCGCAACGTGGGCATTTAATTTTGGGCAAGTCCCCCGGATTATCCTCCAGGATCGTTGTCCTAACAGGTCGGCCCCCCTTGAAGGGATCTTCGTCAACCCCTAAAGCATCAGACCTGTTTTGAGCGCTCATAATGAAGCTGTGCAACGTCGTCGTACTGAGTCTTGCATTCCATGCACATCAAGGAGCGTACCGATGGTTTGAGCTTCTTTAGCTCAATACCCTTCTTTCCTTCAATCGCCTCATGTACCTCCAGTACGTGAAACCGATTGATACGGCAGTTGGGACACAGATATCGGGCGGGAATAGTAATGGGGTCTCCGCCCTCAAAGACTACTCCATTGGAATTCTGCCCTGAGGTATCAGGCGAGTGCTCGTTCTTACTCGTTAACGGTGGCGCCTGGTCCTCGTCTTTGTCCGCTGGGTCCGCTATCAGCTCCTTTGTCTCGGTTACCTGGACCATAGATAGAATCCTCCTCCTGTCCTTTCGATTTTGCCATAGCTTTAGCTTGGTCTACTCTACGCTGCTCCTCCTGATAGTCATAACCCATCTTCGCAGACGCTGTCTCCGGACTAACCCAACCCAAATCCTGTGCGATTTCTAACGCATCAGCGAGGTTCTTTGGGTCATCGCTCTCTAATTCCGGATATAGAATCTCGAATGCATCAACTGCTTTAATCATCCTCCCTTTAGTACCATCCCCATTCTTTGTGGGGAAACTCATTTCCTCGCCTTCTGAGTCCTGGATCTGCACCATCTCAGTCAGGCGACCAACCTCAATAGCTGCTTCAATTACTCTACGAAATATAGGCTTCCACAATTGATTGGCAGCGATATCTTGGTAGTCAGCGAATTTCCTCAATACAGGTAGTTGCTGGGCGCGAGCGGTCGCCAGGTTCGCACTAGTACCATCAGAGAGGAAATACTCCGGCAGCTGGACACCGGTAGCGGCCATAACCTTCATCGCCCGGCCGTCGTCTTTGACGTTACCAGCATCCACCTTAGCGCTCTTGATCTCCCATTCTTCTTTATCAGAACTGACGATGACAGAGCCTGGAGGCGGCGGCTTCTTATAGACGTTCTTCTTGGCATTCACCTGCGCAGCTGTGGCGCCGGCCAATTGCACAGTCAAGAGAATAGCGGTCTTGAGTCGATTAATTCTCGCTCTATTCTCCAGCCAATCTTTATAAGCCCTTAACCACGGCAGGATTAGGAACAGGTCAGGTCTACCCCTCACCTCGTACGGTGCCCTGTTCGTCGCTATATATAGGAAATTATCCGCCGCCACATGGACCGTGGCCTTATTCTTCACTAAGACGTCCAGGTGATCTGTAGGATACCACTCCTTCTGCACGTCGTAGAACATGTGGTGCCGCTTAATTACAGGATGCGTAAAGATGTCACGAACAGCCCAGGGTGGGATAAACGTGATAGCCAGGTCACCTACTTCATTAACGTTTACAAAACGTACGAAAAGCTCTCCATCTTTCTGGAGAGCGTTCATTGACTCTTTCTCAACAGCCTCGAAGTCATTATCAGGGTTATCCATAAACCTCTGGATAATATCCCTGACCGCACGATTCTTATACGCCAGCCGCATTCCCTTACCCACAGTGAACTGCGTGGTAAACTTAACGGCGGCACCGGCGATAGGATTCCGTTCCCACGCCATGTGGGTGCTATCCAGGACTTTATCACGGGCCTGCATAGTCCACTCGTTCCTCGTCATGCGAGGATGAGGTAACCCCTGATACTCTTGCCGTGCATAGGGCTGGTCAAATGGCACCTCGAAGGAACTCGTGTCCCCGACACCTTCTATGAGAGTAGCGACTTCCTCCTCAAGTCGAGTTATGTTCGACTTCGAAGCGAGGCCAACCCGCTCTAGAAACCCCATGGATTATCTGACCATCCTATCTCGTCTTGTCTTACAAAATCTGGTCGATCGTCTGCTATGTCGTAGTTTACTCCGTCCTGGATCCCGGCCTGTGCCTGTACACTCTCTAATATTACTGAAGGAAAAAACTCATCCATTTCTTCCTGCGAGGCAATAACCTTCTTCTTAGTACTACGATGCTTTAGTTCCTCGTCTATCAGGTCCTGCCGTTTCTCCTTCAGTGCTCGGTCCTGGATCTCCATCAGCACTGCTGTGGGGTCTTTCTCCCCGTACATCCAGTCCCGAAGCTTATCCTGCAAATCGGTGAGGCTGACCATTATAGAGAATTGTGCCGTCCTTGTCCCACTGAACATCTAGTTTGCTGTCTACCGACGTCTCCCACCGCATCCAAATATCTCGCTGCTCCAAGGCCATAACATGGTCCTTGAGCGACTGGGAACTACCGCGAGTCAGCCATACTCCCCCCCGTCTGTAGGCCACCCATATCCCCGGAAACGTCTTGACCTGTGGCTGTTCACAGATGAACCGGGGCCTAACACCCTGAGATTTCTCTATATTGTCAAAAGTGGTCAAACACTCCAGCCAAACGGCCTTGTCCATTGACATTAGGGGCCACTAGGGGCCGTATAGAGGCTGAGATTTATATCAGTAAATGTCATTACATATCCTTAATTATTCTCGATGTCGTATGGACCCCTAAGGGCCACGGTACAGGCTGAACAGCCGCCGAAGCGACACCGTGGACCCTACGCATAACCCCGCCAATAGACTAGACTATAGCGGGGAGCAGTTACTCTGAGAACGCTTTCACTCTCCAAGACTTGACCCAGCTCTCACCCACTTTTTCTTCGATCAGATCACAGTTACAACAGTAACGCAGGCTGGCCCGCGTCAGCCGCCACTGATGTTCTTTGCAGGTCTTTTTTGTGCTCATACTTCCAATGGTATAGGTAGTGGGCTAGAGCCACAGCCCTGGCAGGACTGTCATTCAACTGACCAAGGGCAAAATTACAGTTAACGCAAAGAATGCCGCGAGGCTTACCAGTACGATGATCGTGATCCGTGTGGTACCCTTTACTCAGGTTCCCCTTACAGATATCACATCCCCCACCCATCCTTAACCTCTCCTGTACCTCCTCTAGTGTAAATCCCCGTTTCCGTAGAACACTCCGCTTGTTCAACAGCCGCCGCCTCCCCCGATAATCTGGGTCCGTTCTATACCTCTCCCGAATTCTCGCATTATAGCAGGGATTACAGACCTTCCTCGTACCTGAAAATTTGCTTATAGGTTTCTCATACCCACAAACCTTACAGAGGTGCAGAGTAGCAGACCTCCAAAACATATAAGCCCCCCACTATCACAAGCAGGATTGCTGCGTAGCGAATCGTCTTCATTCAACAGTAGATCTCCACGAAAGTTGGGTACCGGGGAACTCTCAGTACGGAGCGTCCGAAAACATGTACTCAGGTTCCTCTACTATGAACCCCTCCACAGTGACTGCATCCCTGGCAGCCCACAGGGCCAAGACTACTGCATCAAATTTATCAGGTGAGTTTTGTCGCTCCTTCTTTCTACGGTCGGTCTCGTCTATTCTAAATCCGTGTTTGTCAACCTGGATCTTACCCCGCTGGGTGTAAGTGTAACGGACCTTAGATATCTGCCCAACGAGCTCTGGATCATCAGGGATGGCGATCTCCCCACGAATGAACGCACTTCTTGCGTTCCAATACATCTGTGAACCTAGGTTAAGGAAATGGTCACTGTCTTCAAAGTCCTCGAGGGGAGCAGAGCCAGCGTTACACGCCAGTACAGCGTAGCCATCCTCAAAGAGGCTATCCACGACCCCACCACCCAGGCCAGTGTCATCGACAGCCACCCGATCGATACCGTTTTGTTTAATAGTATCAATAGTCCTCCCCGCAGTCTGCGTCAACCGGGTCCGGCTGGTAGTTGTTATCGGGTCCCGGACCACGCCATTCTCTATTATGCACCAAGCGCTCTTGTGCGCCCCGAACCGCGCCACATCCACCCCCAAAGCCGTCTCATGCTCTTTAATGACCAGTGAAGACGGGTCATCAGCTTCCTGGTACCGGGTGACCGCCTCCTCGATGGAAGAGAGAGGTATGAGTGTATCCTCGCCCTCGTCGGGAAAATCTCCCAGTACACGGGCTTTATAGACGGGGGAATCCTCACCCCATATTTTGCGGCGCTGATCGATCCAACGTCGGGAAACAATCCTTGAATCAATGGACGACACGTGAAAAGTTCGCCAGAACTCACGCTCGGAAGTGAAGATGCGATAGAACTTGCCAACAGGACTCGCCGGGTTACCAGTGACGATGATCTTGCCTTCCACCCCAGTGAGTGCCCCGTCGATGGCCTCGTAGATTTCATCTCCAATGCCTGCCCCCTCGTCGACAATGAATAGGACCCCCGTTGGCGAGTGGTAACCCTGCATATTTGCCGGTTCGTCGCTAGATGCCCCGATCATGAACCAGTCAGCTTCCATTCGGAGCTGGGTACTTAATATCTCGAACTCTTCCGCAACAGCCGATATACGCAGCCGTGCTTTAATCTCAGGCCACAGGATGGAGCGCACCTGCCGGAACGTGGGCGCAGTAGTTACCACCTTCGACTGTGGCCGCGTGGTTAGGAACCAGATACCTGCACAGGCGAGTACGAAGGTCTTGCCGATGCCGTGCCCCGACCGCACCCCGATTAGGTCATGCTCAGCAAGAGCTTGTAAAATTTCTACCTGGTAGGGTTCGAAGTGCTCTACCCCCAGGATATCTTGACAGAATTCCACAGGGTGATCGATGTAGAACTGGAAGGCTTCTACATCTTGTTCAGTAAACTCCAATGAGGTTTTGAGCTCCCACTCTTGAGGCCCCGATCTCTAACGCACCTAGTATGATTATGTCAAGTAGACTAACAACTTCGCGCGAAAAGTTATGTCAAGTAGCGTTACTGTTGTAACGTCGATTCGGTTACTGTTGTAACGCTCAATTATTATGTCAAGTAGATGAATTGGGTCAACGTTACAACCGTAACACGTATATATATACCGCTGATTGGCCGCTGATTGGCCGCTATACCGTCTACATGGTCGATTTGACATATGCAATTCGATCTGGCAATGTATCGGTACGTTGTTTTCATCTAGGTTGTAAATATCGAATAATTGAATGTACCCGTACACGGCTGCCCGCTACCATTAAGATCGCGTCCAGTCAACCGGAGATACATCTTAGATCGACTGTAAGGCGCCAAAATTCGCCATGACCGGTCGATCGCCCGATCCAACGATTTACATACATGTAGGGGTATACATTGGCTCTCAAGCTAGATGGTAAAGGTCAACTAACTATCGATGCACTGTTCGCGGAGTACGATGGTACGGAGATTGGCGTCAAGACAATTGCGCGTGCACGTACGGGTAGGGTAGACAAACAGGCGTGCAAGTGGGTACGTGACTCTCTCAAAGATGAGAAGATTTGTCCCGAACTTCAATTCGTATTGAACTCACTTGTAGACGGCGAAAAAATGTCGTGGAAGTGGCAAATCGATTCTGCCAATCCTGCACGTGCCGAGGAATTCGTGACGCTATTCAACCGATTGGTGGGATGGCGCGGGACTGGCGGGACTAAACAGCCGCACTTTGGGACGGACGAT
>Ga0098039_1000787_pt1 | contig 12822 bp, 7 predicted proteins | sample 6_EtaG_FD_75047 | JGI IMG/M metagenome (GOLD analysis project Ga0098039, IMG submission 75047) | Marine viral communities from the Subarctic Pacific Ocean - 6_ETSP_OMZ_AT15160 metaG | ecosystem: Environmental > Aquatic > Marine > Oceanic | place: Pacific Ocean | collected 2015-01-08 | reverse complement strand
GCTTCTCATGGACCAATATTGATATCTTCGCTTCCATATGCCGTGGATGCGGAAAGTAAAACACGCCCTTATACTGGCTATAATATTAATAGCAACGCGATGCAGCTTAGCGCCAGTTTAAACTTGCTTGGTATTGAAAGGATCTTACAACAAGAAGAAGACAAATTTGGTAGCAAGATTAAATCAACCAACGTCACGGCGGGAACGCGATGGGTAATACAGCCAAAATTCGAAACACCAATGATGAATTTTGCTGATAATACAGTTCGTGCGGTCGATCCAACATTGCCGATATTTGCATCAGCCTCTGTGCCACGAGGAATGTGGCACCAGTTTGGCTTATTGCCGGCAGATCCTTCTACAGGAATTTTTATGGAAATTGAAGATATTCCCGTTGAGACGTTAAAGTTTCATTATGATATCGTTAACAATGATACTGTTTATAATAACTCTGATGCAGCCAATACTGGGCTAACACTTCATAAAGAGATGCAATCTTTAACTGATTTAATGGGATTTGACGCTAAAGATACAACGAAAAGATTGGGAGAGTTGCGTGAAAGCTTAATCGTTAGAGAGGCGATAGTCGCAATTCCATATACCATAGAAAGTGTAGAATTGTCTCAGCCAGAAGATTTAAAATCTGGAGAATTTTCCACCACAAGAAAGAAGTTTTTTACAATTTCTGAACAAAGAGTTAAAGCAACAAAGCCCGCGGCTGTTGGAAGTGCTCCAGGAGACTCTTTAATAGCCGCCGGCGAATCTATTAGAAAGTTGACACAAAAGATGCAAAGATATGTATTACCGCCTCAGTTTGATTTTCTAAACAATGAAGATGTTGAACCTTTTGCGATGTATATTTTTGAATTTGAATTTGAATTTGACAAAGACGATTTGTCCTATATGTGGCAAAATTTAGCACCCCGAGATTATAAAAAAATAACAAAACAACACCAATCAATCGCTCATCGATTAGATGCTACAGAATTATTATCTGCAGCTGATCTTTGCGAAAATGAAAATTTGCGTTGGATGGTGTTTAAAATAAAACAGCGCTCTCAAGTAGATTATACTGATTTAGTTGCATCTCAGCTCGGTAAATCAACAGAAAATCTATTTACTTTTGATGATAATGAGGAAGAGGGGTATAAAATAGGATTTAATTGGCCTTATGATTATTTATCTTTCGTTGAATTGATTAAAATAGACGCAGAGGTTTTATATAAAGATTCCGATTTACTTGGTACCACAGATCCGTCTTTCGAGGTTCTTGATACCGCAGATCGCGTACCAATTAGTCGATCGACTGCTGGGATTTCAGCAACTGATGCTCCTGGAGGAGATTCGGGCTACAGTCGACGGACTGGTGGTAAACGTTCCGGCACTCAGAAAATGGGTATCTCCCGCGCAAACAAGGGGCGCGGTTCTAAAGGGGGCTCTAATTATTAACAGAGAATAAAAATGGCTAAATTTTTAGATAAGAAAGAACGAGTTTTAGATATTCAATTGACAATGTATGGTAAATATTTATTATCCATTGGAAAATTGCAGCCTGCTTATTATGCACTTTTTGATGATAATATCTTATATGATAATAGATATGTATCATCTTCTGTAGATCGGGTGAGTGCTCCAGGAGCGTCAATTCTGCTTGAACCACAAAATGATATTCATTCTAGAATTAAAGAAGAGACTCAATATCTTGAAGGCTTAACAAATTTTAGAGATCTTGAGGATTTAGAAAGCCAAATTGAACTTACTGGAGAATCTCAGTATGTCGATGCTACTCCGATCCAGCAAAAACCGAGAACAGATCTGTTTAGATATGAAAAATCAATTGGCGATGCATATTTTGAATCAAATTCCGAAAACTATGCACCGGCTTGGAAATTAATAACTCTGCAAAATAAAATATCTTCTTCTACATTTCGAGACAGCATAACCCTTTCAAAGATACCACAAATTAATGTAACTTTAGAATATACAAAAAGAACGAGTTTACCTAAAAGAAATATGTTAATTAGTACTGTAGGAGAAGCAAGAATTCAAACAGCTCCTTTTTCTGATAATCATGTAGTTGAATTAATTTCGGATGACGGGCTTTTTTACTTAGAAGAAATGAATACTGCATTATTGGTAGAAAATTTTGATATTGAGGTTTTTGAAGAAATTCAAGAGGCACCAGCTGACGATCCAGGTGGCGAAAAGAAAAGATATGAAAGAAGATTTTTTAGAAAAAATATTCCTAACATAGAGGATGGATTCATGGTAGCAGATCAGCCCGAGACAGCCCCACCCATATCTTATACCACGGCTAGTGTTGAATATTATTTTGATGTGATGGTAGATCAAGAAATAGATAGTGAATTAGCATGCAAAGGCGCCTCTGCTTTTAATAAACAATCTTATTATGTTGATTTAGATTTTGATTGTGAGACTGAATTGAGCGAAGGTATTTATTTTGATATCTACGGAAGAGCAACGGAGCCAGAGATATGCCAATAACTGAGCCGATAGAAATTTACGGCACGTATCTTCCGACGCCATATATAGAAAAGATTAGCGTATATGATGAAAAGATCACTTGTCAAGTATCGATCGTGTTAGACAATATAGGCTACGGAAGCCCCACAGAGATTGTCGACTATATGACAAATAATTTGAATTTTTACATTCTTTGGGGAATGTCGGAAAAAACACATGAACACTTTATAGATGGAAATATTAATATGCTGTCTATGATGTCAAGTTCTGCTGAACAATATGCTTCAACTCGACTTTGTTTTCTTGAAGATCCGATATCCGGAGATCGCACTGCGTGTCTTGATGAGACTGGTTTTGGCGGCGCCGCCAATTTTGTTACTTTAGATTTTAGTGATTCTGAGCCGATAGAATCATGGTATGACTCAAGCACTCTTCATTATAAACTTACCACTGAGGCTGATATACAACTTGTAGGATTAAATAGTGATGGAAGTACGCTTAATTATCATTTTACAGATCGTGATCCAGATGAAAGATTTTTATTTACTGGCTATATTGATGATTATCAAAATTTCTTTTTATACGCCTTTAGCTCTGTTGTTGAAAAAGACGAAGAAACTTTTCTAAGTAGCCGGAAAGAAACTTATGACCAAATAGCAAGAGATCAAATTGTGGCGGAATATTCGATATCAGATACAGCCTACGAAAGAGTTTTTAAAGATGGGGTTTTATTTGATGATCCGAGAGAGATTTGGCTAGGAGATCCAGAGTCCCCCACTACAATATATCACGATATTCCAATTCAAAGTCTTGATGGCTTTTATTATGCGCAAAATAACTTAACTTTTCTTATGATCGACGAGGCTTTGACGAGATTTTATATAAATAGCGGATACGGACCATTGGTAACGGAAGAGCAGCTTGAGCTTGCAAAGCTTCAGACTCCAGCAATAGCATCAACTATAGATGGTATTAAATATATTCACAGTGTTTATGGAAGAAAGCCAGAGATTCTTGTTGAACTAAATCAGCTAAGAAGAACGTGGCCCATAAAAGCACCCGGAACATCTATGGGTCGCGCCTACCGTGCGTATGCCAATATGATCCATAGGCTTAATTCTAGTTTTATTGAAGAAGATCGACTTTATAAAAAACTTGTTTATAATAATAAAATTATAGATCAAAGAACGACCGCCACCATGGATGCGGTATCTTGGTCAGAGCTTAACACAAGTTTTTTTGGGCTCTTAAATCCCCCGACAGCAGAAACCAGAGGAACGGTCAATGAAGATGGCACTATAGATCCTCCAACTGAAACCTATTCCGAGTGGCGTGAAGATATAATTTGGGATGATTATGTAATTTATAATCATCACTATATGCATCGTGCTGGTGTTAATCTTAATCCAATTGAAATAGACGATGTATCCGATGTAATTGAATCTGGATTCGAGGATATTTTAAATAAAGGCTATTATTTCATTGACTATGAAAGAATAGTTAATGATTATTTGTTAATATCTAGAATTTACTATGTAAAGGCGGTCGAAGGGCTCTTTGGAAAAGCGCTCACTAATGCTATAATTGCAGAAAAATCACTTTTATTAACCAGATATGATCTTAGTGAGTTTGGAGTTGATCAGCCAGTTAAAGAATTTTCGGTTACTTTTGATGAAGAATATACTTATCCGAAAGTACAATATATTGTTCATGAAAATTACCTCGATACATATGGTTCTGATTCACCGGCCGGACATGCTGTTTTGGAGACTGATTATAGATTTTCTTTAGAATCAGATGCTAGTGGGTATTATGTTGAAGAACTCGAAGGTACCGACAATATGGTTTATTCTTATGTAATGCCCAGAAATATGGATGTTCTTAGCAAAACAAATTTTAAAGATACGTATGATAATTACAGATTATTGTGTATGTCGTATGAAGATTATTATTCATGGGATTATGCAGTAGATGTTGGTCGCGAAAAAGAAGGGGGATATTTTCAAGTTGAGGGCGAGCTGAGTACTGAATATTATCATACTATTTTTCACATTCAAGACCATTCAATAGCCGCCGTTCTTAAATTAATAGAGCACTTTTTAGAAGTTTATGAAAGCTTCAAAGAATATGCTGAATATGCTCAAGAAGCCTGTTCTTATAATTCTGTTGATGATTCTTTCAATTCCTTTTTTGTAGAGGCTATGTATAATAAATATGGAGAAGACATGACCAGCGCGCCATGGTTTTTGGCGCCGCTAATATTTAATATACACAGGGAGATGTTATTTTTTACATTTGAAGGTAGCAGAAGAGATCTTATTGATAATACTATTGCTATAATGGCATCAATTTCCCCTACTGGGGGCTCTTTAGAAGCTATAACAGCGCTATTTGAAGCAATGAGCGCAATTGCAGAGCTTTATGCTGGTATAGCGCTTGATTCTGACGAATCGGATGAAGAAGTTGAAGTGGGCCCGATCGCAGCCATTATAAATGAATGGGGTTCCGAGCCACTTGATATGCAATTTGAAGCTATTTTAGAGTGTTTTCCTCCCATTATTTATACTGCCGAAATTGTCACAACTTTGGGCGGCGATCCGACCATTGATGAGCCTCCAGGCAGAGGAACAGATGGCTGGGATAACCCGCCAATAGATGGCCCCGGCGGACACGGTGGCGGCACCCTGGGCGGGCCCGGCGGCGGCGAAACCGGTCCTACCGATGGCCCCGGAGGCGGCGGCGGCGGAGGCGGCGGAGGCTTCCTCGGGGGGCCCTTGCACGGGTTTGGCTGGCAGACTGGCGACGAAGGCAAGACTGGCGGCGAACTTTATGAGTTCCTTGATTTAAATACACCCGGTGGCGGCAAAGCCGGCGAAGGAGATGATTTTGAAGATTTTGATATTGAGGATATCCCGCCATGATAAGAAGACTAAATTGATAAAACTGCATGTACACTATTTATTGTGATATTATATTAAAAATGGAGAACTATTTTGGCAAAACGTAAACGTGGAGCTTCCAGTAAAATGCTAACAAGAGAAATTCTTGATGATAGAACTATGAGCCGAGTAATATCCCAGCAAAATAGATTTTTAATAAATGGTAAAATTATTGACAAAAGAAAACCAAGAACAGCAGGTATTCAAAAATCACTATCGGTTATGAAAGCTAAAAGAATTGCTGGCGATGCAGACTCAAGCGGCACCAATAATGACATTTCCCTTAAATTGTTATTTTCGATGGGGTGCGATATCAGCGCTGAAACGCAGAATTATTCTTTATTAGAACAACAGACAGACAAAGAGACTATCGATAATCCAAATATATTTGATGAAGAATCTTATAAGAAATTAAAGAATACGCGCAAAGACATGACAAAAAGCTTTTCTAATCCAGATGATCCGTTCTATTATTTAGATGATGAATTACCTAGAAACAAACAGAGAGATAACGAAAAGCGTTCCCGTCAACAACGAAGCAATAATATTTCTTATTTAATGAGCGATTTGGCTAGTGCAGGAGGCTTAATTCCGGGACAATCTCGGAGCTTGCCTTATATTGGAGATATCAGAATCACTAATGACGGTACCATCAGCGCTGATGCAATACGTGTACCCGGCGGTGTCGGGAGCGTGAAAGCCGGCGGTAACGCAGGCATCCCATTCACTGATTACAAAGATGGCTCAGCTATGTCTATTACCTGGGACCGGAGTTCTTCTACCGTGAGGCAAAATCGAGCCTTTGCCAAATTAAAACAACTTAAATAATTAAGGAGATTCATTTTTCATGCCAGATTTCGGAGGATTTAGTCGTACTGACCCGCCTATAGATTGCGAAGCTACATATGGCCCAGGCTACGTGTGGTCTTGGGAGTTGGGAAAATGCATCTTTGAAGAACCTTCTACTTGGTGGACAGAAGAAGACGACGAGGAAGAAGGAATTCCTAGTGGCATGACCGGTGGATTTTCTGCTGGTCTAAGTGCCTCTTCTTTGTTCAGTTCTTGGGGGACATATGAAGAGGAAGAAGATGAAGATTGGTGGTCCAGTTCAGCGCCTGAAGCCTACGAGTCAGACGCTGACGATACCTCTGCTCCGATGGGAGAAGCCGCGGACTCAGCATCAGAAAACCCCTCCATGTCGTATCGGCCCCCGAAGCGAGGGCCCGCAACATCGTATGAGGAAGCCATCTGGAACTCGCGCATGAAGGGTACCGCTCAATTGAGCACTCAAGCCGACAATCAAAATGAAGGCGGCGGCGGATCTTACCCAACAGCCACCGGGGTAAAAACAGATGGTGTTTGGTATAATACTGGTATCCGCGACACGAATGGGAGTCCGATCATCATTTGGCTTTCTGACGATGATGCTGAGGTTCCCCATTTTGATGTTGATGTTCCATCTTTTGATCCAGACGGCGACAGATCCTACCCAGGCGCCACAGGAACGAGAACAGACTGTATTTGGTATAATACTGGCATATATGACTCGAATGGAAATGCGATTGTCATTTTGTTGTGTGATGATGAAGTTGTTCCTCTCCAATTTGATGTTCCATCTTTCGATTCGGGCTACACAGCTACCGGTTCACCAACATATGCTAATAAAGCATGCGAAGAAGGTTTGCCGATACCATCAGATTTTATAGAAGGAACAATAGCTCTTCTTGATATTATAGCCCCAGATGCTGATGATTGGGAAAATGAGGTGGAAGGAAGTATTCTTATGGATTCTGATTTTGATTCTACGTTTAGTCTCGACAGTGTTGTATATACTTCAGGTTTTGAATCTGGCGAAAGTATGGATATAGCCTTTACAGCTTTTTCTGATTTGTGGGGAGAAGAAAATCATATTTATTGGGATTATATGGACTCCTCGGAATATGCTCCCGTGTTCGCTCATTCTTATTATGATGAAGATAGCGAACCGGTAGATGCAGAATATTTAGCAGAGGGATATACAACTGTAAAATACTATTCACAAGAACAAGCGGCTCTCAAAGAAAGGTTTGGTGGTGATTATACGTGGGCTGAATTAATAGACAGCGCTATATCGTCTTTATATACAGAAATATCTGCTCGCTCATATGACGCCAGCGCAGCCTTCTTAAAGCATCGTTATGATATCTTTAAATTTGGCGTCTTCACTTCGTTGCCTTTTGGTGAGCAAGTTTCCTTAGAGGCATCTGATCTGGGAACTCGATCGAGAACCGGACAATCATCTTCAGGCACTTCGAGCACTTACTAATGAGATTAAAATGACTATTCCTGCTATTACCTTTAATTTAATAAATGATACTATTTTAAGTGGCTCCGATTCTTTTAGGACGGCTATGGGGTCTTATGTTATAATAGAAACTGATTCCGATGATCAAGAATATTTTGAATATTCGAACTTTCCTGGCTCGCCAGAAAAAGAGGGCATGTCAAAGATCGAATCAAATATAGATTTAATGGAAGAGGTCAATTATCTTTCTTTGTTTAATAGTTATAAGGTTCCTTGTCGAATATATGAAGATATCGACTATCTATTTGACAGTCATTTATGGTGGGAAGCCTATATGATGGGCGGCACCTATCTTGATAAAAAATATCGTGGTGTTTTTGAGGATCAGGAAGTCGTTAAGGGTGATCATTGTATTACTGATATGCTGTTGCCGTATTATAAATATGATTCTAATGTAATAGATTTTATTAGTGGACAGTCAAAGGGTCTCTACACAATATCAATAACTGCTAATTATAGAAAGAATTATGAAGAATATATAGATCTTTCTAATGCTATTCTGAACGAACGACTCCTCCCAAACGCATATTTATTTCAAACAATTGAGGACAATCCAGACGAAACCGATCACCTTGAGCCTCTTTGGAAATTTATAACCTTGGATAATGTCTATTCAGATATTATATCCATACAGCCTGATAGTTTGTTGGATCCTGTGCTAATCGATGGTTATTTGCCGCCCGCATCTTCGGCTGATGCCGGCACCATAGGCTATCAAGGAGATCCTGTGACTTTTGGGACAGGCTATGCTGATAATCAATTTGAAGATATTGATTTCAATTTGAGAAATTATTATTCTGCTTCTTTGCCAAAATATCTTTTAACTCTTTCCAAATCAATTGTGGGTCCTGTAAGTTCTATGATGACTAACGTTTTGTTTGATCAACAAGCGATTACTGAAGAGGCTATTAATATGACGGATAATATAGGCAAGTTGCCATTTTATGTTACTATTAATTTTGAATCTTTAGACGCCACACATGCTGCAGCTAAAGGTAGCGAAGCGGAATATAGAAATTACGTAAAAGACTTAATTAATTCAAATAATCTCAGTAGTAAATTTATAAAAGATTTAAGAGATTTATTTGGTTTCGGGAAAAAGACATATAATGAATCGGGGCTTATAGAAGAAATGTCTTTTTTTAGCCAAAAGAATTATTTAACTGGCGCTAATTCTGATGTAGAGGCCACAGAAGAAAAAAATGATGTAAATACAACTTCGCTTAGAACAGTTGATTTTACAGAGTTTGTTAATTATGCTTATATTAATAATAGATCTTCAAAAGACCTTCAGGGAGCTTCCTTCTTTGTTGGGCCCCAGAACATTCAAAGAATAGCGGCTCAAAGCGCGACTGCAACCTACATTCACTATAATACAATTAATATGGCAAAATTTATACAAGATTTTCAAGAATTAGCCGCCAATGAGTTGTCTACAGATTTAGACAGAGGATTAGAGGAAGACACGGTGCACTCACCTGTGATCAAATTGGCTACCGATGCATCTAATGAGTTTTCATGGTCTGATTATACCACTTGGTTCTCACCGGGCCATAAAAAATATACAGAAACTTTAGCTTATAGAATAGAGAAAAGAACTAATTCGGGACTCAATGCTGCCGGTCCGAGTGTCCTGCAAGATTTTTGGATCGTCGAAGGCGCGGATAATGACGATATTATTTTATATGATAGCCAAGTAAAATACGATCATGATTATACATATAATATTTATGCTTATGTTTTAGTGTGTGGTAACAAATATTCAGTGGATGATATTCGTTTATCTAAACCTTCTGGAATAGTCGGCGAAGAGGCTCCCGGCTACGAAGGGTGGCACTGCTTACAGTGGTACAAGCCCGGCGATATCACTACCCCAGAATCTCAATTGTTTGAAACCGAAGAAGATAATGTTTTATTAGGTATCAATACTTTTGCCGATAACACCCAAAGTATATCAGAAACATATCGATATTTAGCGGATTTTTATCTTAATTTTGAAGCTTCGGTCAAGATTATAGAAATACCAATCGCCACAAAAACATTAAGAATATTAGATAATCCTCCAAATATGATTGACGTTAATCCGTTTCAAATAATGGACAATTCACAGACAATTGGATTTTCGATTAGATATGATAATTTTATAAAAACTTATGAATACCCTAAAGCTGTTATGCAGCATGATTATCAGATTAGCTCTGCTTATTTGCACTCTCTCGACTTGCTTAATCGAGAAAGTGAAATTGATAATTATATCAATCGGGAATCAGTATCTAGACAGTCTATAATTGAGGTGTATAAAATAGATTATAAACCAAAGAAAATCGCCGATTTTGATAACCAATTATACTCTAGACTAGATTTAAGCATAGAAAGATCAAAAAATACCTTATCACAAACAATATTTTATGATAAGATAGCAACTAATAGAAAGTATTATTATTTATTTAGAGCAGTGAATCAACGAGGTGTTCCTGGATATATATCTGAAATATATGAGGCAGAACTGGTTGATGATGGCGCCTTCAAGTTTTCTATTTTCGATGCGTTATTTGAAGAAGAGCTTGATACAAGAAGTAAATTCTACACAGCGCCCACAAAGTCGTTTAAAAAATTATTTATGTTAAAGCCCAATGTCAGACAATTATTTTTAGATTCAACCGCGGCCGATCATACAAATCCATCTTATGAAGAAATAGGATATGTTGATGTTGGTGACGATAGTTTAGAAGAAAGAATTTGGAATAAAACGTTTAAATTGAGACTAACATCAAAGAAAACTGGCAAAAAGATGGATCTTAATATTACTTATAAAATCGTTCATTAATGTGAGGGATAAACAAAAATGCAACTATTTATCAAGAGAGGAGTTAATAAATGGCTTTTTTAGACAATTCAGGCGACATAATTTTAGACGCTATCTTAACTAGCGTCGGCAGAAAGAGAATGGCACAAGGCAGATTTAGAGTTACTAAATTTGCGCTTGGAGATGATGAAATAAATTATGCACTGTACGACACCACGCATGCCTCTGGATCGGCATACTATGATTTAGAAATCCTCCAGACGCCCATTCTTGAAGCTATGGATAGGGATATCTCTTACGGACTAGCTTCTCATACGCGACAAGATTTGCTTTATTTTCCAGAAATCAAACTTAATGAACTTATAATAGATTCTTGGATGCAAAGTGGTAGTACTTATTGGTTTGCTGTTAATAGTGAGACCTATGATAAACTTAAATCAGAGTTTGGTAGCGAGAACTATGTCATGCAGGCTGGCGTTGGAACTTCAACCAAGCTAATTGTAGAAATCGGAATTGATAATACAGATTTGCCTCCGACAAAAGAGTCTTCAAAGACCTATCTTGGTTCAACTAATATGGTTGATAGAAATGTAGAGGTGTTTGTTGACAATCGTTTTATAAATACTGTTATGGGCCCACGCAAGACTGCTACGTTTGGGAACACTTTGCAGGGCAATATCAAAGTTAATTTTGGAACACTCTCGACGGCATCCCCTACATCTAATACAACTGGGATTAAGAACTATAATTCGTTTATAATTAATGGGATAGCAAATAATATTACAGAGGTCGACTCCGTAGATATTAGCAAATATACCGCTATTCGAGGACCAAAATCTACAGCTACAGCCATGTCTTTCGATGTCCCATCGGAACTGAAGACAACCTCAACTGGGGTTGCTTCTACTAAGTATTCTCTTTATGGCGTAGCAAACACGGCAGTATTTGGTGGCTCGAATTTATATTCATATATTGATACAACAGTTCGTTTGGAAGGTAGCACTACATCTGCACAGGCACAAGTACCCGTAAGAATTATTCGATATTCTGGCACCTAAAATTATGGAGAACATAGATGGCACAAAATTATGAACCTTTAAACACGAATACTGATATTACAACTACAAAAACATTGCTTCATGAGGCGATTCCATTAACTGGCTCTATAGTCAGCGGAACATATAATAGTCCCGATGGAACAGAGTTTAATATTAAAGACTATTCCCATGGAATGTTTCAATCTGTATATGATTATCCCTATTTAAGTTCTTCAGCAAACCGTATCTTTGATATAACTCTTGGATATTCAATTGATTCTGTCTTTTCTGCTTCTACCAGCACACAAAATGCAAAGAAGCGTAATATGTACGACCAGATGGGTCTTTTCTTGCTTGGAATGAGCGGTTCTTCTGAAACAATTAGAAAATTTGAGACAGATCTTACATATGATCAGTCCGGTGAAGCAGATTCAGCTTATTTCCTTACTCTTGATAGATTACTTATGAAGGATGAAATTAAGAAAGGTTCATTTGCTCTCACCATCTTTACTGGCTCGTGGCCCATCTCCAACACTGACAGTGATGCTGGTGCAGCTTATCCCGATGGCGCCAAGGTTACGTTAACAGATATATCCGCTAGCGATATTAGTGGATACGGCACTGTTGATGGTGGCGAATACGGAATTTTATATAACAATGATGCAAAAAATGATGTTGCTTATGGGATTGTATTTTATCAAGCCGGGATATGCCTTCTCTCTTCTTCAATTTGGGATGGTAATCCTAGATTTGCTAGCGGGAGTCTTGGCACCGATGGTCACGAGCTTGATGGGGTTTCTGCCTCCTTTACCGGATCGTCTATTAGTGCTTCGTGTGACGCACTTAGAAAAAGATTTGTAAACCTTTCTTTTAACAACACTACTGAGATTAATTCGACAATTTATTTTTGCAGAGTACCACACAATAAATATAACTATAGCAATAATCCAACATATATTTCTAGTGGAAAGATCCGCGTAAAAGCCGTCGCAGCAGATCAGCCAGTTAGTTATATCACAACGGTCGGACTTTACAATGCCGCTAACGAATTATTGGCAGTTGCTAAATTATCAGAACCTCTTAAGAAGACTCCGGAGGTAGATATGACAATTCGTGTCAGATTAGATTATTAAAGATGTCAATAAGAAAGTTTGGTGAAAATGATATTTTAATCAACACAATGAAAGCTCACCCACGTAGTGAGTTTTTCAT
>Ga0098039_1000786_pt1 | contig 12828 bp, 16 predicted proteins | sample 6_EtaG_FD_75047 | JGI IMG/M metagenome (GOLD analysis project Ga0098039, IMG submission 75047) | Marine viral communities from the Subarctic Pacific Ocean - 6_ETSP_OMZ_AT15160 metaG | ecosystem: Environmental > Aquatic > Marine > Oceanic | place: Pacific Ocean | collected 2015-01-08 | reverse complement strand
TTCCTATCTTCAGGTGCTTTTTAATATGAAACGACAAACACATAAAGCTATCAGGAATGTACATTCCGCTCGTAAAACGCTTTGCAGCATCATAAATCGGGTAGGGCTCCAGTTGATATACTCCTTTCCAATTATAGTCGCGGAATTTAACAGTGCCGCCGGCATGCATAATGGATTGTGGGACCGATAGATATGTTTTAGACGGAATTGTGACTTCCTCTACGTTTAGATATTCACAACACAACAGAAGTGCGTCCGTGCAGTTGTCGGTCGAGACCGCATATTTAGAGCCACAGTAATCTGCGACAGTTTCTTCAAACATTTTTACAATTTTATATGGGTTGTGTCTCATTATGGTTCCATTATACTATAGAAATTATACTTTGTGCCCAATTTTCCGGCATAAATTTTTGGACTGTTTTGTGCCCATTAAGTCTAATTTCGTCTCTTTTTTGCTCATTATTGAGGTAAAAGTCGATTTTCTCGCGCAATTCTTGTGGTGACTCGAAAGTATCCAAATCTTTTCCTACCGCAAACAACTCTTCCATTCCTTCCCACGGGGTGGTAAGCAAAAAACCCCCCGAAGCTAATATCTTGAACACTCGCACAGAAGCGCCGGCTGTTGAGGTGTGCGCAAAATTTAAATTAATCTTGCTTTCGTTTACCACCTTGTTGTGTTCCTTTCCATATACCCCTTCAAGGTGGGTGAACTCGACCTCGTTTTTGTATTTTAAACGATCACTGTGAGTGCCAGTGTGGGGAGATATATTTCCTATAAATGTGATGTCGTGCTTATATTCGATATTTTCAAGCATAAAATTCATCTCTTCATCGGGGCACTGCGGTAAAAAAACGGTGTTGGGGTTGTGTTCCTTGCCGGTTGGAACTACTCCGTCGATGCCACATATAAAATGATTTACTCTATTGACTTTTTCAATTAGCTCGGTATTGAAGTTGTTCAATGCATCCATGTACCACAGTACTGTTTTAGCATGTTTGTTGCACTCATCTACCACTCTGTGATGCATCTGGTTACATTTGCTAAAGATGACTAAGTCTGGCGACTTCTCTTCGCATAACTTAATCAATTCATTATCGCGCATTTTAACAATACCCAATTTAGAAAACCTCTCGCGATAATCATATGTATAAACCTCACACCCGGCATGTTCGAATCCGCGAGCTTGTGAAACGTTAGTGGAATTGGGTGTAAAGACACCCACAAATAATACTTTCTTCATCATTAAAATTTAAAATCAAAATAGTTAATTTCTTTCGCGAATACTTCTTGGACCACTTTTACACAATTACCATCATAATAGTCGCGGTAAGCACTCCGATCTTTGTTTTTGTTTTCGATCTGAGAAAGTGCTGCCGGCACTGATTCAAACCCAATATTTTTTAAAATCGTACTCATGTCGCTTTTAAAATTTTCCACATGTCCGATAAAATCCATAAAGATGTCCCCGTTGTCATAACAAATCCACTCACTTTGATCTAGAAAATTATTCGGTATGTGCTGAAGGGCATCTGTAGTCTGTGCGATTTCTGCCTGAAAGGTGGGGGCGCCCTCTTGGATCCATTCTCTAAATGCTTCAATTTGATCTTCATGGGTGTTTTTTCCGTTTTTCTTATACTTTTTATATTGTAGAGCAACCTGATGGACTGGTGCTTGTGTGCTTTTTTGATTATAAGCAACATGTAGAAACCACGACACCAATCTATCGTATGTGTTCCTCACAAAACAAAATTTATACGCATTGTTCCACTCCTCGGCTGTCATTAAGTTTCTAATGGCATTCGGAGACATGTGAGGAAAGGTGGAATCCAGTATAGTGTTAACTGTTGTTGAGGCTGTTTTGTGAGGTCTTATATAAATTATCTTTTTGTCATTTTTTAAAAAATTATGCACAAATCGGTAGTAGGGCTCACCTCCGCCGGATAGCCCTCCAGCGTGCAACATGTCGAGTGCTGCCTTTCTCACTGTGGATGCCCACATGAGAGGATCTTCTATATCATATATGTTGCTGCTCATTTGGTCTCCTTAAAATTTAAATCCAAAATAGTCAATTTCTTCTTGAAACATTTCATTAACCTTTTCAACGCTTTCGTCGTCATAGTATTCTTGATATGGAAGACGATTTATGCTTTTGTTGAGGTGTGGTATTTCTGTTGGCGGCTCTCGTCCTAATAGTTCTGTTACCTTTTTTATGTCTTGCTCTAAGTTTTCGAATCTTCCTATGAAATCTGGATGGGTTTTGTTGTCATCGTCCATAATCCACATCATTTGATTCAGGTAATTGAGGGGCAAATTGGATATTTCAGTTACCCACTTGATGTCATGGCGCGCCAATTCCTCGTCGAATCGAGCCCTATGCTCCGGAGCGAGGTCGATCCCGATGGTTTTCCTTGGCGAGAGTGGTGCACTATCTTTTATCCAATTTCTAAATCCTTCCTTTATAAATTTTCTTTCAAGATTGCCGTCATGTCTAGACTGCCCATATTGAATGCCGTAATTTTCATAAAACTTCCGTACAGCTTCAGTAAGGGCAATATTCCCCGGACTAACGCTAAGCTTTGTGGTATTCAAAAACCACGAAACCAGTCTATCGTATGTATTTCTAACAAAACAAATTTTCTTGGCTGCGTTCCATTCCTCATCTGTTACAAGAGTCCTTATCACTAGTGGATCAAGGTGGGGAAAATTGCAGTTTAAAACGTTATTGAGGGTGGTGCTACCTGTTTTGTGGGGCTTGATAAGGATTATCTCCTTATTGTTTAATTCAAAATTATACAAAAATTTAACAACGCCTTGCGCACGGAAAAGGTGGTGAGGGACTATTTCCGAGTACATTATATACCCGCCGCTGGTGTCGACGTGCCTGCAGCCAGCAGTCTCGGGATCGTTGATGGCGGCGGCGACTTGTTCCCGCAAATACGGCACAAGAGCTTGAAATTTAGATAGATCGGTTGAATCCATTTTTAATCTCCCTTCAAAATACGATAACTATCGCTATCAAAATGTTGAGTCGAAAACTCGAACAATTCTGAATCCGCTAGTGCCACCATCTGATGGCGTAAGCCGCGATAAACATGGAAGTTATCACCAGCTTTAAGAACCAGTTGGTTCGCTTGCGCTATGTCGTTCTCTTCTGAATAATATACCATCATTTTACCCGATTGTAAATAAAATACTTCGTCCTTAAGCTTGTGGTAATGCCAGGAGCAGCGCTTTCCTCGTTCGAAGAAGAGAAGCTTGCCACAATATTCTTCACAGTTTACCACCCAGCGCTCCCAGCCCCAGCCTTTGTCAACGTGCTTCATTGGCAAAGAAGCCTTCATCTTTAATTCCTTTGTCATCTATATAAATGTCTCCTGCTGGTTTCCCTAAAATCAATTGATGGAACTTGGCGCCCCATTCAAATAATTGACCGCGGGTTAGAGAAAAGTATTTATTATATGCAAAATGCATATTATTGCCACTTCGGCCCATGCCACGTGCTGTAAAATATATAATTGTGTTTCCTTTGTCGTATAACTCATTTATTTTATTAATCCTTTCGACCATGGGAAGAGCTTTTTCGTATTCTCCTCCCGTATCAGTACATATGGTCCCGTCGATATCAAATACATATATCATAGTATACTTTTTAAATCTTCTTTTGTTAAAACATATGTTCCCATCTTTGAAACAGAGAAGCTCGCGCATTTATTAGCAATCTCAACTGCCTTTGGCATCGCGCCGTGCTTGAGGTACCCATAAACCAAGGCAGCCAAAAACACATCTCCGGCGCCGCAGACATCAAACACTTCTGTCTTTTCTGTCGGATATATGATGTCCTTGTATAGTGCGCCGCCTTCGCCTATGGTTACAATGTAATCACCTTCTGGAGGCATTCTCTTGATTGCGCTAAACTCTTTTTCGTTTATTTTAATTGTACACCCCACAAACATGGAGAGATCGGTTTTTTTGGTATCCACAAACATTGGGATATCTTTAAATTTTTCACATAGCTGGCTTATGGTATCAGATCGCAAGAAGCCCTTGTTATAATCGCTTATTACAACAGCGTCAACATTTTTAATGTTGGAGATCTTATCCAAATTAAATTCTGCCAATAGCCCCACCTCTCCTTCGTCAAATCTCATTAGATGCTGGTTGTATCTGCTGTCGATTAGCCGGTGTTTCTTGATTGTCTCGTTGTTGTGATAGTGAGTGACTTTGACTCCGAGACTCTGTAGGTTCTTTTTTACATTTGAGGACATTCCTGGCTTCGAGATCGTATTCTCTTGCCTAAGAATGGGTACTGGTGCTTCGGGACTGAGCCTGTCGCAAACGCCATAATGATAGACGTCTTCACAGTGATCACCCACCAGAAGCACTCTCCATGATTTTTGTTGTTGAGTATCCATTTATCTTCTCAAAAAATATTAGTTTCTTTGTGTGTTCAGAGCCTATGACTCTCTTGTCTTTGTAGTCCGCGCCCACCACCATTAGATCTGGGTTAATGTTTTTTACTAGTGTTGTAAGTGCATCTTCAGAATCAAATATATACACGCGATCTACACTGACAAGGCTTTCGAGCATAAGTGCTCGATCTTTTTCGCAATTTACTGGTCTATTATTCCCTTTTAGTTCTTTAACACGTCGATCTGAATCAATTCCCACTATAAGAATATCACAGTTTTCTTTAATAAACTGAAAAAGTTTCAAGTGTCCCACGTGTAATACATCAAAACACCCATTGGTGAATCCTACAATTTCATTGATTCCAGAATTCAACATATTTCTCTATTCCCTCTTCCAGGGTGGCGGGGGGGTTTCTATATTCTCCCATGTGAATAAGCTTGGTTGTGTTTGCCTGTGTAAATTCTTGATACTTACCCTTAAGTGATTCTGGCATTTCAATTTCCTCTACTTCAAAGTCGTAATGCTGTGACATTATACGCGGTATATCTGAGAAGGCGCGCGGAAGACCGGTGCCACAATTAAAAATTCCGCTTAAATGCGGATTCTGCCCGAAGTGTAGATTAATATCTGTTATATCATCAACATATACAAAATCTCTTAAGTACTTGTCGCTATTTTTAAAAATCTTTATCTTTCCTGTTTGGTTTATTTGATTGTGAAATTGATTAATAACGGAGGACATCCGTCCTTTTCTATGTTCCCATGGTCCGTAAACATTAAAATATCGTAACCCTACAATTTGGCTTTCCGTATTCTCTATGAACTCGGAAGCGTAATCGTCGAAGAGCTTTTTAGACTTGGCATAAATGTTCTTGGGATAGCACCACATGTCTTCATAAAATGGAGTTGTGATGCCGTCGCCATAGACTGCTGCGGAAGAGGCATAGATTAAGCTAATATCGTTTTCGATACATGCATGCAGTAGTTGGTGAGAAAAATCAAAGTTATGTTTCATCATGTAATCTACGTCATGATTCATTGTGTCAGAACAAGCCCCCTGATGGTAAATGGTGGTGAACTTGGACGCGAAGAAAATATTGTTTTTTAGCTCATCGATAAATGTGGACGGATGCATCACGCGGGAACGCGTGGAAAACTCATCCACAAATTTCTCAGGAAAATCAACTAACAAAATCTCACAAGTATCCTTGAGTTTCATATAGATATTCCACCCAATGAAGCCGGCGGCGCCGGTGATGGCAATCATCTGTTGTCTCCTCGATCCCCCAGGTGATAAGCTCTCGCTTTCACATTAAAACCAACGGCGAATCCGGCTTCTTTTATTGCAAAGCACCAATTTACGTCTGGTGATTTTCCAAATATTCCGAAGGGTTGGATAAAATTGTATGCATCGCGATGCACGACCGAGTTGGCCACATAGGCAGTCGGTGACTGCTCTACATATCCAGTCTCTATATTATAATCGAGACCGCGGTGTCTAAGTTTGTATTTGGGGCTCGGAAATTGCATCCAATCTTCCCCAAATTGATGGCGAGTGCCGTCGGGTTTCGTTAGTCTAAATCCATACTGCCCGGGTTCTCTATCAAACAGAAACTCTTGCATTTCTTGGAGCCACAAATCGTCGGGTAAAATATCGTCGTCTAAGAAAACCACCCACTCTTCTTGGCGAAGAGGGAGCGCCTCCCTAAATTTTCGAGACTTGTCCTTTTCCCATCCTGTGTATTCAATAAAAGTGCCCCCTTGGGATTGAACATATTCAGAGAGGTGGTCGTTGGGGGGCGAGACTATGGTATAGTGCCCTCCTGCTACTTCGATGCACTTTGGAATTATCTGATCCGTAAGGGCTTTATATCTTTCGTCGCTATTAATAGCCGACGTGACCTGAATAATTCCGAGTTCCACTTACAACAATCCGATATTGGCTGCTAGGTCTGCAGAGTCCTTTAATGCATCTATATCCATGTTTGCCGCTTCTTCGGCTGTGGGCTTCCAGACGTTTGATACAAATTTGTCATACATCTTTTCTTCGCTGAAGCGCTCATGCAACTCGGCTGCATATTCTACGTATTGGTCAAGATTGCCTGCTTTGATATCTTCGTAGCATTGACGCATCTTTTCTTTGGCAGAGGCTTCCCGTGGGAATGCCCACATGCTATCAGCTACCAAGACACCGTCCCACACCACTTCTTTTTGTACTTGTTGGATATCAAAGGCAACATTATAAAAGTGCTCTTTCATGTTTTCATCGAAAAGGAAGTCTAGTTGACCTGACCATCCGGTAGCGACAACGGGCATGCCACTATAGGCAGCTTCAAAAAATGGGAGCCCAAATCCTTCACCGTGAGGGAGCCCTACAAATGCCTTTATTTGAGGATGAACATAAAGTGCATGAATTTCTTCGTCGCTCATGTCCCCGTGAAGTAGGTATATTTTGCAAGTGCGATCTTTATATTCGGATAAAAGCTGCTTAAGGGTGTTTTCCGATTGAATTTTATCCATCAAGCAGTTTTTGGCAAAATTAGTCTTAATAACAAGACCAATCTCATCATTTAAAAATTCTTCCACAAACCAGCGAACGGTGTTCTCCATATTTTTTCGGGGTCCCCATTGGGCAATCGATAAGAAGTTAACGTCATAATCCAAATCGATATTAAGGTCCGGCACAAAGTCGAATGTTTTAACGGGATAGTTTACACTCTCAACATCGGTGGTCAGTTTATAGGGAGACTCCTCCTTCGTTTGTTCGTTGACGGCTGTGTATATGGTATTTTGATATACTCTTTTCGAGTGATCGGAAACCACAATGATCTTATCCATATAGTTTCCCTTTTCTAACCATTGAGGCGCCACCTTGGTGGTTTCGATTCCTGCCGTGTATCCAATGTTGACGGGTGCGATTCCTTCCCATTCATTGGGAATGGTAACCTGTAGCGACATATCGAACTGACCTCCCTCGTGCACGTGCATGATGGTTTTTTCAATCAGATGATCGATTGTTTTTCTCTCTTCGTTTATATCATTGAGCCACGAGGTGTGTCCCCATTGGAGTGGCTGAACGTATACATCAAATAGATCTGGTCGCGACATTAGAGAGCGAAATGCGAATCTTGCTTGCTCTCCGTACCCACTTCGTGTTAAAATGGGGGCTTTAAGTAATATCTTTTTCTTCATGCTACCTCCTTAATGGTCCATTTCGAATACAACTTTCTATCTTCCCAAGAGCCGTGTTCTTCGATCACTTGGTCTATTTTGTCTACCCATTGTTTTTCGAAATTTTCGAAATTATAATGAGTTTTCACATGTTTTATTCCTTGGGTGCTCATTTTCTTATAGGCTTTTGGACTAACATTGAGTGCTTTTGTCATGACCTTTTCGAAATCCTCTTGGGATATCCTATCTTCATAAATATAAGGAACTTCCAAGGAACCAATAACTGCCTTGCTAGCCGGCTGAATTCCCCATCCAAACCAATTTTTACCGTCCGTCACCTGCTCTTGGAGTCCGCCGGTCATGTTGACAATAATGGGAGTACCGCACGATAGGGATTCTAAGGTTGCTAAGCCGAAGCCTTCGGCATCAGAAATATTGATAGTGAAGTCTGCCAAATTATAGAGTACTGCCAAATCCTGCATATCAATTTTCTCAGTAGATAACAGTACTTGTCCTTGGTCCATACCTAAGTGTTGAATTAGGTGAGGCAAATCTTGCCCATGTGGATCACGAGCGTCTGTGTGCATAAATAAAACTGCCTTGTCGTGCCCAACCTTGTCGAGCCATTCCTTAAACCACCAAATTAAAGTGCCAGACTGTTTGCGTCGGGCGTTTCTGTTGTTCCAAAAGAAAATCATTTTATCATCAAGGGGCGCATTCGTGCTGGTCACGACCTGTTGCTTCATAAATTCCACTTTTTCTTTCTCTTCTGGTTTGGTCAGTGGTCGAAAAACAGAAGAATTGACCGCATGTGGAATTCTACCCCCATTGGAAGCGGGCGAAGTTTCTTTTATAATTTCTTCGGTGACTTTAGATATTGATACAACGGCATCTGTGGAATCATAGAAGATCTTATTGTAATGTGGTGTTGGGAAATTATCCCATACGTGATAATACACCATTGGCACATGGGCTCTTACTTCGTTGTCGATTTCCCATAGCCATCCATAAAACCGTGGATCGGTCATAAACCAAAGGACATCCGGTTTTTCTTTTTGTAATGCGGACCTGATCATCTCGTCATTACCATAGCCGTCCACGGGGATGATTATCCAATCCTCTCCCCATGGTTCGACCTTAACAGGATTATAGTCGTTGTGCTTTACGGCGCCCCCCAAACACACAAACTTATATCGACCAGTTTTCAACAATGCTTCGATAAAGTATTTGGTTTGTGTTCCTACACCCGAAGGGGACAGCGGGTGGTCAGATAAAGTTAGTATTTTCTTTTTTTTCATTTATTCCTCAAGGACAGTGTTCTGTCTTATAAAATTTGCAACCAAAACCAGCGGTACAAGATAAACGATTCTTGATGTGCCGCGGCTTTTTAATATTGTACAACGCAGTCGTTAAAAGTTTAAGAGCATTTTGAGTTTTTCTTTCTCCACTCGTTACTCTAAAGAATTCAACATGGTTTTTCTTTGCTGTTCTTTTAAGTAGTGCAAAGTGTGTCTCAACGTTCTTTGGATCTATATTCATTTTCTGACAAAAATAGTGTTTGTACAACGTAAGCTGGTATGTCACCATTTTGTCACTCTTTTTGCGAGAGTCCCAGCCCCATGAGCAGGTCTTCCAATCAAAAATATGGACTTTCCCATCGGGGGTGGATACGACCGCATCAATATATCCCTTGAACTTGTAGTTCTCTTCGTTGTCGATGGGCTCCATCAGGGGCATCTCAACTGCAAGTACCTCAAATTCTTCAAAATAGTCGTTTAGAGCATCTTCAATGTGGGGGACTAATCTTTTTCCCTGTCCAACCATTTCAGTAACGAGTCCGTTATCCACGGTAACGTCATCCGGCAAATCAGATATACACTTAGCAAAATTATCAATGAAGTACTGTTCATGATTGCTTCCCTCCTTAAGTAGTTTTTTCTCACAAACGGAGTGCATGGCTGTCCCAAAAGCAGTATATGCATTGCCTTTGAAGCCATCAAGTTTATCAACTCGCGTCAATTTGTGATAAAACGCGCAAAAAGCCCAGTCTTTTAATTCTGAGTATGAAATGTGGGGCATCAATATTCCTATCTGATGTATAATATAATACCGAAACTAGTAGTTGTCAAGTTCGTCGGGGTTTTGAAGTTGATAAATTTTGGTATAAAGGGAGGGGGAAACCTTCTTAAAAAATCCGTGATTAGGATCTAAATAATATTCTGTAAATCCTGTAGCAAAATATTCACGCAAGCTCGTGGCTGCGTATGCACTTAAAAATACCCCTTGAAGAAGAGCCGATAGCTTATCATATCCTACTGTTTTATATAAAAAATCGTCGAACTCTTGATCGAATTCAACCTCTGTGAAAAAGGCTAGCGGCGCCTTGAATCCATGGTTCCAAAGAATATCGTGTAAGTGCTTTCGTTTCCGAAGAAATTCATCTTTTACTTTTTCATCGGCATATATGCTATATCCGTAAACCTCTTCAAGCGCGTGGGCTAATTCGTGCACAATGTCATCATACATGTCGGCATTATCGTCTTGAATGTTGGAAACATAAATTGTTCCAGAATCGTAAAATGCATTAATACTTCTTTCTTCGAACTCTTCAAACCATCCCACAATAATCATTTCGATTTCAGAATACAAATGTTGGGGGATTTTTGATTCTATTTTGGCAAGAATGGCTTCTACATCAACATCATCGTTGGTCAGGCGATCTTTAAAGAAAACATGCATCCCACCGGGGGTATAAAAATCAATATTATTCTGCTGCGTTTTCTTGTGCAATTCCTGTAATCGATTTATATGCATCGTCTAATCCTAATTGATAGCCACGTAAAAAGTTTTCTTCTGCTAAAGAAACTACAAATTCCGGAAATTCTAGTGCTAATATTTCAGCAATCATGTGAACAGTGACCTCTTCTTTGTCCAATTTCGTTCCCACATGTTTTACCAACATATCCTTAAGCTCGCTATCCGGCTCGACCACCATAGCCAATAATTCATTGGCATGAGCTTCTTCTTCGGTAATTGTCGGGTTAGTATCAGCTTCGATTTCGGGCGCCTTTAGAGGGGGAGCCTTGGGTGTTGTCTTTTTAGGTTTGGTATTTCTTTTGGGCATTATTTCTCCTTATTATGTATAATAACACGTCCTGTTCCAAATGTCAATAAATTATTTACTACAAAACTTTTGAGGCAAGAGTTGCTAAATCTGAGCGCTCACCCTTGCGGAAAGTAACGTGTCCAGACAGGCGGTGTTCTTTGAATTTTTCGACAGCATGTACCAAGCCGTTCGATGTTTCGCTCACATAAGCATTGTCTATTTGCTCTACATCGCCCGTTAAGACTATCTTTGTCCCTTCGCCAATACGTGTAATAATAGTCTTAACTTCGTGTTTTGTTAAGTTTTGCGCTTCATCAATTACCATATATGCATTCGCAATGGATCTTCCTCGAATATAAGTAAGCGCTTCAACCTCGATCTTCCCTTTTTCTATATACATTTCTAAATTTGCTCTATCACCCATCAAGAACTTAAGATTGTCTTGAATCGGGGAGAGCCAGGGGAGCATCTTTTCTTCCATTGTCCCCGGTAAGAACCCTATGTCTTTTCCAACCGGTTGAACCGGTCGTGAAATAATTACGCGACTATAGTGATTATCTTGCTGTCTTAAACCAATAGTTTGCTGGAGTCCTGCAGCAATTGCACAGAGCGTTTTGCCGCTACCGGCACGTCCGACGAGGGTGACAATTTTTACGGCAGGATCCATGAGCAAGTCGATAGCAAATGCCTGCTCTTTATTTCTGGCTGCTATGTTCCAGTCTGGTATTGATTTGTGAATCACTCGTTTAAGGGGCTCGTCATGATTTTGAAAGCGCGAGAGTGCAGATTTTTTTTCATTGGAATTGGAAACCATCATTATATATTGATTTGGGTACCATAGTTCATCGGCTTCGTCTCTTGGTATTTGGATCTCTTCTCCGTTATAGTATCGATCAATTAATTGTTCATCAACGGGCTGCGTGGTAAATCCGTTATATATCTCCTCCGAAGTTCTAACTGCTTTTTCAGAAACATAGTCTTCGGCTGCAATTCCAATTGAGTCGCAAATAACACGCATGTTAATGTCCCGAGAGACCACAACGGTCTTTATTTCGGAGTGCATAGCTTGAATGGCTTTCGCAGTTGCGATGATGGTGTGATCAGGGATCCGAATATCTAAATCGGGAGGAAAAATGACACCCTTTAAACACGCATAAGACATGACGCGAAGAGTGCCGAGATCCGGGCCAATGTCGACCCCTTCTTGCAAGGAACCCCGCTCTCGTAGATCGTCTAGAATTCGAATAAAATAGCGTGCGTTAGAGCCCACAGAGTCTTGGCGTTTCTTGTGTTTATCAACTTCTTCTAAAACCTTAAGAGGAACAAAAATGTCGTTGTTTCCAAATTTAAAAATTGAACTAGCTTCGGTTAAATAAACACTTGTATCTAAAACGTAATTCTTCTTTTCAGACATGTACCGCCTTTTATCGTATATAAATAGTCATGGGTGATGAATGTAACATTCATTCACCCACTCTTCCAAAAACTCACTTTGCGCGTCGTAATGTTTAATTGCTTCATAAAGCAATATATTTCCGGTTTGGGATGTGTTTAAGCAGTATCCTACACCGGGCATAGGTATAAAAACGGCATCACTATTTCGAATAAGTACTCCGGGTACCCCAGACTCCTCGTGGCCCACAATAAGGCAGGTATGCTTAGCAAAATCAAACTTATATCGATTAAGAGGTGTCGCATCATCGGTGATTTCTGCGGCGACGAGTTGATGGTCTTTTTCTCTTGCATGGTTTAAGAACTCTTCAGGGCTACTGTGTTGCCTTATCTCTATATAGTCACACAGAGTACCTGCGAGGGGATTTAAGACGTTGCGTGGCGGAATAGAGCCTATTACGTGCACACATTTCGCACCGAAGCAAGCAGCACTCCGAATGAGATAGCCCAAATTCCCGTCATGCATAAAATTAACAGTGGCAATACTGATTGGATAAGTCTTCGCGTGGGGCTTTTTTTCTTCATATCTTTCTCTCCTTGTTTTATCTCTCATTGCTTCTCCTAATGGAGCGGGTGATGAGATTCGAACTCACGACAGCCACGTTGGCAACGTGGGGCTCTACCGCTGAGCTACACCCGCATGTTTGCGTTGTTTCTTAATAAGTTGCCAGTCAAATACAAACACAAT
>Ga0098039_1000783_pt1 | contig 12841 bp, 7 predicted proteins | sample 6_EtaG_FD_75047 | JGI IMG/M metagenome (GOLD analysis project Ga0098039, IMG submission 75047) | Marine viral communities from the Subarctic Pacific Ocean - 6_ETSP_OMZ_AT15160 metaG | ecosystem: Environmental > Aquatic > Marine > Oceanic | place: Pacific Ocean | collected 2015-01-08 | reverse complement strand
AGGTTATCGGCTATTAGAAATGGAAATACACTTTACGAAAGCGTAAGTAAAAAAGATCTTAGATTATTTCAAAATAGTCCTATAGCAACACCAACATTAACAAGACCTGTTTACACGGTAGACGGTTTAAATAGTGTTATAAGATTATTTGGAGAACAACCAGATGAAGTAAATGTAGATTATATACAATCACCTAGATTAGTAAATTGGACTTATGTGGTAGTTGGAGATAAAGCACTTTATAATGCTAATGCTGCTGATGCTCAAGATTTTGATCTTCATCCATCTGATGAAACAGAATTAGTTATGAAAATACTAACACTAGCAGCATTCCCACTTAAAGATCCAAACCTGTATCAAATAGCAGCTGGTGAAGATATGAAAGACATTCAACAAGAAAAACAATAAATAAATGGGATTATTAGACAATCAAACACAACAAGATTATTACAACGGAGATGATTTTGGTGGTTATCAATTTATATCTTTAGATGATATTGTTAATAACTTTATAATTGCCTACGTTGGTGAAAACAAGATAATATCTAAAGTAAGGAGAACAGACGTTGCTTTTCACGCTCAACGAGCTATTCAGGAATTATCATTCGATACTTTCAAATCTATAAAATCTCAAGAGATTACACTTCCTCCATCAAATACTATGATGCTACCTCAAGACTATGTTAACTATACTAAAATATGTTGGGTAGATGGAAACGGTATAGAGCGCCCTCTATATCCAACTAAACACACTTCAAATCCAACCCCAATTTTACAGAATTCAGATGGTGAATATGCTTTAACAGCTGTTGGTACTTTAACTAACACATCAGCTATAGTAACTCTAGATAATGAATATAAAAATATATTAGTTGGGATGGTTGTTACTGGACCTAATATACAAAACGACACTGTAGTTAGTTTTACTTCTAATTCCGGTGGTATTACCACAATATATTTAGCTGATGTACCTGGGATAACAGGAACTTCTCATCCAGCTACTTATACTGGAGACGAAACTTTACATTTCACTAATCCAGATGGATCTATACTAATCGAAGAAGAATCTGTTTATATTTTAGAAAACTGTACTTGGGGACCAGTTAATGATAAAATAACTCAATTACCTAATACAGATGTGTCAAGTATAAAAGTAGGAATGATAGTGGCTAATTACGATTTTCCTATAGGAACAACCGTTGTTGATGTTGATGCCGCGAACGGTGTTATAACAACATCAAATCCTTCAGAATCATCGAATACTACAGGAAATACCGAAATAACATTTATATCAACACCTGCAAACTCTACAACTTGGAACTCTTATAGTTCTGACACTTCTAATAGTACTGGTGACGCTAACGCATATAATCATGATACTGATATATATGACTTAAACATTGGGCAAAGATATGGATTAGAAACATCTATAGCTCAAGGAAACGGAACTTACTATATAGACAACTTAAAAGGGTTAATACACTTTTCGTCTAATGTTTCAGGAAAAACCGTAGTCCTAAAGTATATAAGTGATGGACTAGGGACAGATGAGGAAATGGTGGTACATAAGTTCGCAGAAGAAGCTATGTACAAATCAATAGCTTACGCTATATGTTCTACTACTGTTACCGGACAAGCTTTGGTACCAAGATTTAAACAGGAAAAATTCACAGCAACAAGACAAGCTAAGTTAAGACTATCAAACATAAAACTAGATGAACTTGCTCAGATTATGAGGGGGAAATCTAAATGGATAAAAAGTTAAAATATGCCGGAAATTAAAAACACGTTTCAGAAAGGTGTAATGAACAAAGACCTTGACGAGAGAATAGTACCTAATGGACAATATAGAGATGCGATGAACGTGCAGGTTTCTACTTCTGAATCTTCGGAAGTTGGAACGGTGCAAAATATATTAGGTAATACTCGTGTTGAAGATGTTGTAAGAAGTATAAACCTCGCAGGGAATGTCATCAAGAATTTCAAATGTATTGGAGCGATAGCAGATGAAAAGAATGATGTTTTATATTGGTTTGTTACCGGATTAAGAAATATTGGAGCTGCTTCAGTTGATGCTATTATAGAATACCACAGAGATGGTACTACAACACCTATTTTAGTAGACACGAAAGCTAATACTGCTGATGCTGTTTTAAAATTCCAACCGTATAATAATCCATTACCTTTAGAAGATACTAAAACGACAACTGGTATAAGTATAATCGATAATTTACTTTTTTGGACAGACAACGTTAATGAACCTAGAAAAATAAATATAGATACACTTAAACTTAACGCACATACAGACTTACAAACACATAGTTCAATGTTTATTAACGATGTTTCTATCGGAGATATAACAGAAAATCATATAACGGTTATACGTAAAAAACCATATAGAGCTCCAAAGATTAAACTTGGAGATACTATCTTACAAAGTACGTATGAGTTTGGAGATCTTGGTTTTACAGCAATTGATATATCTGACGGGACAGGGCAACTACCTCTTGTTGGTGACCCGTTAACATTCCAACACCAAAGTAGTACAAACTATTTTGATCCATTTGAATACCAAGTAAACGATATAATACTTTTCAGTAGACAAACCGCTATTGGAAATCTCCCTCAAAACTACGAGTTAAAACTTAAAGTTACAAGTATACTATTAGATACATTTGTAGGGGGGACTGGATATGTTACGATAGAATTTGAAATACTTGAGATTGTTAGTGGGATACCGGTTAATCAATCATTTATGTATAACGCTCAAAAACTTACAGAAGATGACGCTTTATTTAAAACTAACTTTATTCGGTTTGGTACAAGATATAAATATGCTGATGGGGAATACTCAGCATTTAGTCCTTTCACTCAACCAGTTTTCTTAACTGGTTCTTATGGTTTTCATCCAACAAAAAACTCACATAACATTGGTATGGAAAACAAAATTATCAATTTAAAATTACAAGAATTAATATCCAACGATGTTCCAGATGACGTTGTTCAATTAGATATATTATTTAAAAGAGATGAATCTACTACGGTTTACTCTATAGACAGTATAAAACCTAATGATCCAGATATTCCAGGGACTAGTTATAATAATTGGAACAAACCAATGTTTGTTAAAGTATTGTCAGATGATTACGTGGCGGGTACAGCAAGTAGTTCATCCCACATAAATTCTAGCACTACTCACACTGGAGAATATTCTATAACCACAGAAAATATATACGCGGCACTACCAGCTAATCAAATGTTACGACCTTGGGATAACGTTCCTAGAAAAGCCCTATCTCAAGAAATAACAGCTAATAGACTGGTGTATGGTAATTATATACAAAACTATAACTTAGTAGATTTTCAGAATAACCAGTGTTATGTTGATTTAGATTTAGATTACGAAGTTAGAGGTTTTCCAAGTGATAACGTGTTTTTCCAAAACGAAACTCTAGATTTTTCGAGCGGTAAAAAATCAATAAAGTCAGACAGAACATATTATTTAGGGATTGTATATGGAGATGAATATGGTAGAGAAACTCCTGTTTTCACGGGTAAAGAAAGTTCTATAAAAATACCATTTGATCTTGATTCTAGTTCTATGTTCAATGGAGCTGCTAGTAATTCGTTGAGATTAAAAGCTAGATTACAAGGATTTCAACCAGAATGGGCCTATTACTACAAGTACTTTATAAAACAAACTACTGGAGAGTATTATAATCTTGTAGTAGATAGAGTTTACAAGTCAGTTCAAGATCAGAGTTTATGGTTGTCTATACCTTCTTCAGATAGAAACAAACTACAAGAAGGAGATTATTTTACTATAAAGAAACAAGTTAACGTAGAAACACAAGTTCCTGTTGAGAATAAAATTAAAGTAATAGATATAAAAAGCGAATCTCCAGAATCTATTAAGTTTGATTATACTACATTAGGTACGGGTGGTGGTGGTTCTGAAGATTTATTAGCTTTATTTCCAGATTCAAACGGTAGACCAGCGGAAGACGTTGTTCGTCTAGCTATAGATAAAGAAGTATGGATAGAAACAGAATTCGGAGCCAATTTAGACGATTACACACATAGTGATAAATTTGCGGTACAATTTTATATAACACAAAATGGTTCTAAGACTCTCTCAGAAATGTACTTTGTTTCCACTGCTTATGAAGAAGACGCTGGAGAAGGAGGTAGGTATGTGTTCTTATTAAGAAAAAAAATAACCGCAGCAGACTCATGGGTGGAGAGTTCACCTGGAATTTTAAACTCAGACGATCGACTTACATTTGAGTTGTTTGTTTTACAAGATAAAAACGCTGTGGAATTTGAAGGTAGATTTTTTGTTAAAGTAGCATCTAATCCAATCACGCAGACCTACTTAATACCCGAAGCAAACAACACTGTTGATTATGCTTTAACCGCTAGGGCTTATACTTATTGGTTAGCAGATAATAATACAACTGGCAATATAACGGGTGGTACTTCCGGTATATACAATGTTACTGCTCCGGGGTGGGCTGCAAATCCCACATACCCAGGGGTACCTGGTTTTGGAAACACAGCAGCATTAACCGGTTCTGCATATACGGATTTAGAAGAGGAATGGGCAAAGGTTTTAAAGTTTGACACAGACGCTGAGTCTAGCTCAGGTTGGTTTATTGACAATTTGTATTTTGCATCGGCACAAGAACCGTTTGAAAACCATAACATGTGGGATGCTCATAAATCCGGTAAGATGTATAAAGGTAATCCAGCCGGAGGTAGTGCTAATCAATATGTTAATGGTTTAGAGGGTATAGTGAAAGCGAGTATGTGGCAAGGAGACTACCGTTGGGATAATCTGGGAAACCAAGCAGGATCAAGACACTGGAGCAATGAAGCATACAGGGTGAATTTAGATGTAACTGATTATGTTGGGGGTACTGGTGGTGGTTTTACAAACACGTATAAAGCTACTAATGATTTTAACCAGGGTCATGATGGTATATTTATGCATTTTTCATTTTCATCTTGTGGTGTGGATTTACACGATGGAACTTTCGATGGGTTAAGTACTGGCGCTCAATCAGATACAATTCCAGGATTTAAAGAGAATCTACAGTGGATAGCCTCATCGGGGATTATGTTTGACTGGAATGGAGATGGAGATTATTGGGACGATAATGGACAATTTAATGAGGGTAATAATTTTTCTTATTTCAATGCCAATGTCACAGCCGTTGGATTAGAGGCTCACGATAGACAATTTGATCCTACTTATACGGGTGGACCATCAGCCGCGGCAATTATTAATTCTTTAACCACTGGTAATCAATTTAAAATTGAAGGTGATGATTTTACTGTTTACACGATACAGGGTGTAGATGTGAAGTACTTATATAACCACACACCGTGGAATCACCAACCATATACAAACTCCAATGGACAGATTGGAACTAGGCGCGATAGTGTTGCTGAGGCTCTTGAAGGTTACCGTGCTAACCTTACATCTGGATATCTTAATAAATTAAAAACAAAAATTACAGATTTTGGTAAAGCGAACAATAGAAGAGTTTGTTATATAGTACAATTAGACAAAGACCCTAGAGATGCTGGTTACAATATTTTAGATAATGCTGATGTAGATACTTTTAACGCTATAAACTTCATAGATACATATGTACAGCCTGGATCAAACACATTACCTACTTCACCGGCTATATTAGAGACTGAAGCTAAAGAAGATCAAGATTTAAATATATACTACGAAATTAGTGATGCCTTACCTAGGAGATTAGATATGACGGATGGGACTGGTAGTAGTGGTTATTCTTCCAATTGGCAGTTGGGTTATGGACAATATTTAGAAGTTAATATAGACCCTCATTCTATAAAAGGACATTTACTAGCGCCAGTAGGTACTAGAGTTACGGTTAACAACTCTCCTGCAGACACGGGAGAGATTGATTATAGTTACCAAAATCTTGCATATCCAAACGAAGAGTTTTACTTGAGAGTTGCTGCTTGGGATGGAAATATATTAACATTAGAAGGTCCTGGTTTAGAAGCTAAGAATAACGATTTTATTGATAGTAATAATTATTATGGTGTGGAAAATGGTACATCTGGAAAAACTTTACATTTTTGGAGAGAAGATGGTAGTTATACTAAAGCACAAATATGGAGAGTAGTAGCATTATCGTATAATAATAAATATGTGACACATTTAGAATTAATACCTGACGTTCATAGAAGAGAAACAGGATTGAGTTATTATAATTGTTTTAGTTTTGGAAACGGAGTAGAATCTAATAGAATTAGAGATGACTTTAATGCCCCAACTATAAAACACGGAGTTAAAGCATCGACGACTTTAGAAGAGCCCTACGAAGAAGAAAGAAGAAAATACGGTTTAATATACTCTGGCTTATACAATTCTACAAGTGGAGTAAATAATTTAAATCAATTTATACAAGCAGAGAAGATAACTAAAGATTTAATGCCATCATATGGTAGTATACAAAAATTATATGCTAGAGATAAAGATCTTGTTACTTTATGTGAAGACAAGATTATACAAATTTTTGTAGATAAAGATATACTTTATAATGCAGATGGTAATTCCCAACTTTTATCTACTAATAATGTTTTAGGGACAGCACAGCCTTTTAGAGGTAACTTTGGTATATCTAAAAACCCCGAATCATTCGCATCAGAATCATTTAGGGCTTATTTCACAGATAAACAAAGAGGAGCTGTACTTAGATTATCAATGGATGGTTTAACTCCAATATCTGACGCTGGAATGCACGATTTCTTTAGAGATAATTTATCAATAAGCAGTAGGTTACTTGGAAGTTATGACGCTTATAAGGAAAATTACAACTTATCTATTACTTATGATTATACTGCTATTAATTTATTGATAGATACTATTTTTCATCAACTTGATCCATTGGATGATGGTATTAATAATTTGATATATTGGAAAAGAGTTGGTGATCCTGCAGAATTAGTAATTCATCAGGGTAGTGGATGTTTAACATTTTTATCACCAGAAAAAAACGTTAGGTTAGAACAAGACACAAGCAGACACGACGATACTTATGAAGTAGGAAACAAATACATTGTAAGTTTTACGGTATCTGAATACAGTGGTAATGCTGGTGTATTTGTCTATCTTATAAACGAAAATGGTGGTGGTTTTATAACCCCCGCTGTTACAAATAATGGTAGTCACTCCTTTAACGTTATTATTGATGGAGACAATCCTTTACCAATTATTTATACTAGGTCGGTTTTTGGAATTGGAATGGGGGATGTTTTTGTTCCAGGTGTAAATTGGATTGATAATGATGGGAATAAAGCTAAAGTATGTAATCTATCATTAGTAAAAGCTCCAGATTCAGGCAAAACAATATCGTTCAACGAGAAATCAGGAGGTTGGATTAGTTTTAAATCATTCGTACCAGAATTTGGGCTTAGTTGTGTTAATCAATATTACACCATGGATAATGGTGAGTTGTGGAAACATCATACTAATGAAACTAGAAATAATTTTTTTGATCAACAGTATGAATCATCTATAACTCCAATATTAAACGCACAACCCGAACTTGTTAAAAATTTTAACACATTGAATTATGAAGGATCACAATCTAGAGTAGATGAGTTTATAACTCATGATATGTTTGCTCCTCAAACGTCTCCAATTGGTAGTAACTTAGTAGGGTATAATAACGCTACGTTATTCGCTATAGATAATTCAAATGCGGAAATAACAACAACTAATAATAGTTTCATTTTTACTGAATTACATGGGGAGGAAATCAACACTGTTGATGAGTCAGACCTTATTACGGTAGCATTAAATGATCTTGACACAAGTAAAACTTATAGGTTATCTTTTGAATTCAATATTCTTGATTTAGATCCAGAGTCTCATGTTTATTTTGGGATCGATGCACTTATTAACTCAACAAGTTATGTTGGTGGGGTGTACTCTGAAGATTTCACACCTTCTACACCCAATATACAATTGAGAGTTCTACATCCCTTTACTGAAGATGGTTATGAATTAGACGTAAGTATAGAGATAACAAATTTTATTTTACAAGAATTAGATCTTGCTACAAATGGAAATGATGGTGAGTACTACAACTTATCATCAAAACCAGGTTGGTATATTGAAGATATACACACGAACAAGCAAGATGGGACATTAAATGAATTTATAGAGAAAGAAGGGAAATGGTTTAATTATATTAAAGGAAAGTCTGGCGAAGTAGATACAGCAGCTTTTAACTTCCAAGGATTGGGAATAGTAGATACAATACAATAATATGGCATTAATTACAGGGGTAAATATAAGTAAAACAACATTAAGGGCTGAAAGTTTTAACTTACCAATAGAAGTTATTGGAGATAGTAACGCTATATTTAGTGTTCAAGTTACTAGATCTTCAGATAGTAAGTTTTATGATTTCACAACTGGGGTGTTTGAAACCGCTACCACATCTCAAAGTAGATTAAAGAATCAATCACCAGGTACTTTTAGTTTAGCTATTCCAGCTGCCGCTAGTGGAGACACATACACTATAATAATTATGGCTGAGCCGCATTATAACACGAAGTTGTCTATAGGTAATGGAATAAGATACGCTACAACTGTAACTCAGAAAGGTAATGCTGAAATAAGCATTTATGCTATTGGAACTGGACTTTTGTTAAGCACAGCTATAGGTACTTCAACAGGATCTATATTAGATACATTTGCAGGTGCAGCAATTCCTACGGTTATTATGGATGATTTACAACTAACGGTTCAAGCCGCGTCTGCAGATTATGGGTTTTTTATAACAAACACATCTACTGATTTAAATAACGGAACGTGGGATTCTGGGGCGTTATATTGGACCACTCCGGAAAATATAGTTACAAATCCAGCTGGAGATGGAGTAAGTGGTAATACTGTTACTGTAGCAGATTTAACTGGTTTAGTGGTTGGTATGGAACTAACATACCACAAAGGTACAACCGCGCCATCAAGCACTACAACAATAAGTAGTATAGATACAGATACTAAAACTATAACTTTTTCAACTAGTTCTGCTTTTGAAAATGGAGAGACAATGACTTTTAGAGCTTACGGACCGAGACTAATTAAAAACGCTATCGGTATTGGGTTAAGTTTAACTGATCCAACTGTAAAACTTGGACAAACAACAACAACTATTAGAACAGAATTAACTAGCAATATAACTGAGGGTAATCCAATAAACGTTAAAGGGACAACTGGTATAAGTAAAGGTGCTACAATTAGAATGAGAGGTTTAGATAAAAGCGATGAAATTGGGGCCTGCACGGTGTTATCAGTACCTTCGGCATCTCTTACGGAAGGATATATAACATTAACAAATGGAAAGATAGCAGCTAGCGCGGATAGACCAATAAGAGTTTTAACAAAAATATATATAGACGGTAGTAGTAATAAGATTTATTTAAACGGAACAATATCCATAAGTAAATATCCAGAGGCCAATCAAAATATATATATAGATGCTAATAAAATATTAACAGTAGGAACAGCGACATGATAACAATAAACTTTACAGGAAATATAAATAATGATTCTTTACAAATTGGTGATTTAGCTTACTTTGTAACGCCGTCTTCATCTGGTGGATTCGAGCAGTCGACAGACGACCCAACGTTTATTGGACCTATAACGAATATTGCTAATAACTCTATAAATGTAAATGATCTTAGTCCAGGTGGAACAATTCCACAAGCTAGTGATTTTGTTATGTTTGCAAAAGACAGCTCTATAAATCTATCTGGAATAGTTGGGTATTATACAGAGGTTAAGATAATAAACAACTCTACTGAAAAAGCTGAGATGTTCTCTATAGCCTTTGAAGTAACTCCTAGTAGTAAATAATACATAAAAACTGTAATAATAAATAAAACAATATAATTATGGCAAATACAAAAGCGTCACCAGCAAAATTCATTATGGCCCTAACCGGAGGCGCTCAACTCAGAAGAGAACAAAGAGCTGCTAACGAAGATATGGGTAACCAAATGGATGCTTGGGAAGATACTAAAATGAAAAATCCCTATGCTGGTGTAAAAAATCCTTATGAGAATTTACAGAATGTTTACGAAGATCAAACTGTAAATTTAAAGCAAGCTGAGTTTGAAAAAGAACAATCTCAACAAGCTATGGCTAATATAATGTCTGGTATGCAAGGTGCTGCTGGTGGTAGTGGAGTAGCTGGATTAGCGCAAGTATTAGCTAATCAAGGTGTTAAACAAGCACAACAAGCGTCACTGTCTATTGGTGCTCAAGAACGACTTAACCAACAAAAAGCAACCACTGAAGCTGGGAGATTACAAGAATTAAAGGTTAAGGGAGAACAAGCTAGAGATCTATTAGAAAGAAAAGGAGAAGAGAAAGTAGAGGCGTATGATATGGATAAACAATCTAAAATGTTAGATTTAGCAATGCAAAGATCAGATGCAGCAAACCAAGCTGTTGATCAACAAAACCAAGCAATAGACGCCATGTTCTCAGGAGTCGTTCAAGCTGGATTAGGTGTTGCTAGTGGTGGATTAACATCTTTAATTGATAAAAAGATTGGTGGATAAAATAACAATAAGATATGTCAGATAAACAAGCAAGAAAGTATTTTGAAAATATGCCTTATGGTAAAGATGCGAAGTCGTCTGAAATCCATGGGAAAGCAAATCAACAAGTTATAAATAGCATGGTTGAAGGTTTGGTACGTAAGTATGATGAAGCTATGGAGGTTGGAGATAAAGATCTAGCTGGTAAATTTAACAGTACTATAAAAAAAATATCATTAGATTTAGATAACTTAAAGGGAATCAAAGAAGAGTTCGCTTTAAATTATGGAGGAGGAGTAGGTGGTAGGAATATGTTTTCAAATTATACTAATCTAAAAGAATTCGATATACCGTTTTGGCTTGAGAGTGGTAGAATATCTTTTGATGAGAACATGAGTCCAATATTATCTGTTGTAGACGCTGCTAATCCAAAACAAGAAGTATCAAAAAGAATAGAAGATATTACAGAGAATTGGGTTGTTAAAGGCTCTGAAGAGGCTGAATATATGAAAATGCAGCAAGATGCAGTAAAACAAAGCAACACAATGGGACAACCGTTAGATTTTGATGTTGATTGGACTGTTGATAACTTACTCCACAACAACGATGCTTGGAAAATATTTGTTTCAGATAAAATTGGTGGTAGATATTTTTTACAAGATTATGTTATGGAGAATAAAGATAAAATACAGTCTGGTGAGATACCTGATGAGATGTTACATCCAGATTCGTTTAATCCCGCAAGTGATACTAGATTACATAAGTATTATTCTACAAGAATTAAAAAAGCTTTCAATAAAAATTATTTAACTCCTGAGGAAGTTGTAGAAGCTAGAAGATTGAAAGAAAAGAACAATAACGATAACTCCTAATACATGTCTGAATTAAATTCAATAATGCAGCCTTATATAGACTCTGGTAAATATACCGAAGAGGAGCTTGAAAAGATTAGAAAGCTAGAGGAAAACATACTCGAGAAGACTACTAGAGAAACTAGCTGGTGGAAAGGTGAGGAAGGTTGGGTTCCAGATGAACTTCAATCTGGGGTAGATCGTCCTAGAGTAAAAAAAGAAGAGGAAGAAAAACCTGATCCAGTAAATGAATTTCTTAATACTACCAACGATCAAACAGAGATACAAAAAAGAAAAGAACACGATAAGTTAACCGCTAATTTACAACCAGGAGATAAAGAAATACCTTATAGGGTAGAAGAAGATGGAAACTATAGACAAGATGGAACTTTAATAGAGGAAGGCGATGTTTACGATCCGGAAAGAAAAAACGCTAGTAGTATACTTGATGAAATAGGGGAAACTGCATCTGGAATGGCTATGCCGTTTGGACTTACTTGGGTAGCGTTATCAAAAGTTAAGAATCCTCGAATTAGACTTATAGGAGCTCTAGGTATGGCGCTTGGCTTTGATCAGGTTGTTCCAGACAGTGACGAGGAAGAGGATGCTGTTGAAGAAACAGACAAATATAAAGATCATGCTGTTGTAGATTTTTTTAGCGATATGAGTAATAATCTTGAACAAGGTTGGACAAGATCTGAAAGCGTTGAGATTATTCAAAATATAATAGATAAAGGTGATAATATTACCGCAGAAGATTTACAAACACTAATAGATCATGATTTAAAACTCGCCGCTTTAGGACAAACAGACGAACAAAGAGCTTATCAAAAAATATACGATAACAACAAGGAAAAACATGGTGGTGTAATGGCCTGGATGATGGCGATGAAGGAAAATCCTTCTTTTTTAGCTCAAACATCTGCGAATTCTATAGCTAATATGGTTGGTACTTACGTTAACAGTCCTACAGCTAGAAAACGTGCGCATTTAGGTGGGGCAACTACTTACGCGGCTAATCAAGGCGTAAGTAAATTAATAAAAAGAATCCAATTGGAAAACTCACATCATTTCTATCTGGTGTATATGGAGCTAATTCCGCTACAATGGAGCAAAGTTATACTTTTGTTGAGTTGATGAAAGAACAACTAAACGCTGATGGTAAGGAATTTACACCTGAAAATTTAAAGAGTATTTTACTTGACAAAGAAATAATAACGTTTAAAGACCCTAGGTTTAGTACGTTAGACATCACGGGTACTAGACGTGAAATAATGAAAACTCGAGCTACACGAAGAGGTGTTGCTATTGGCTTTGTTGATATGGTAAGTGGATTAGTAGTTGGTGCAAAGATTGGACCAGGTAAATCGTATAGAGCTCTTTCT
>Ga0098039_1000780_pt1 | contig 12850 bp, 21 predicted proteins | sample 6_EtaG_FD_75047 | JGI IMG/M metagenome (GOLD analysis project Ga0098039, IMG submission 75047) | Marine viral communities from the Subarctic Pacific Ocean - 6_ETSP_OMZ_AT15160 metaG | ecosystem: Environmental > Aquatic > Marine > Oceanic | place: Pacific Ocean | collected 2015-01-08 | reverse complement strand
CAAGATAATTAAATTTCTGTCTAGCGACGAAGCTTTTTATCTGTTCGTGATTTTCTGTATGCTGAATATATTCTTTCAGATAATCAGGGCAATTATTTAATAGGGAAAAGCAAAAAAAAGGAGGCGAAATGACGCTTTCATCAAATAAGTCGGATAAACCGGCAAAAGTGAAAAGTACGACATCGTCAATAACTCTACGCGAGTTGATACTCGTTTACGAGGGTCTTAAGGCAAAAGGCAAAATAAAGCCGAATGGATCAGCTGCAAAACGATTGGAGCACCTGAAAAACCTTAAAGACCTTTATGGAGCTAGATTCAAGACGTAGTGCAAATGAAACTTGGGCTGGTATCGGTGGCACGTGCATGTCAAGCATGACTTGGCGTTGTAACTATCCGCACCAGCCTTCGTTTCAATCCCTAAAGATTTAGACTTTAGTGCCGATTCGTGGAATTGGAGGTATGAAACCAACGGAGCGTTGGGGTCGGCACGTTAAAAAAAAGGAAGTGAAACATGCCGAACAAGCAAAGTACCGATCCTCGGGAAATGCCCAACTGGACGCTTGAAGTCCCAGAACTACACCAAAGGCTCAACGACAGAGGTTATATCTGCAGTGAAGAGTTTGCGGCAAAAGTTCTGACTTCAATAAACAGTAAGCCGATGGGCGGGGCGTTTCTTTATGGAATGGCAGGGACTGGAAAGTCCTATTTGCCTCAAATACTTGCTCAAGTGTTGAATCGGCCTCTGTACGTACACCAATGCACTCAAGGCACTCGCGAAGAAGATTTGCTCGTGAAACTCATGCCGTCGGAGAATACTACCTCCGGCGTCAAGGTATCAAAGGGCAAATTGTTTCGTGCTGCCTGTGAATCACGAAAGAAGCCAGTAATATTGATGCTCGACGAATGGGATAAAACCAGACCGAGCGTCGATGGTTTCTTTTTGGATTTTCTGCAATATGGAAGGCTTTCGATCCCCGGTGTCGAAGGAGGAGAGGTATATGCCGAAATGGATAATCTCACCATCTTCATAACCGCCAACGACGAACGCGAATTTCACGAAGCTCTCTTGAGACGCTTTCCGATGATTCATGTAGACCCGATGTCGGCATCGGATGTAGTGAAGGCCTTGAATATCACTCATTCCAATCACAGCTATCTTCCTCAGATGCTGGATTTGTATTTGCGTAGTGTGGCGGCAGCAATGCCGAAACCTGCAACAATACAGGAACTCCGGCAGTTGATGGATGCCATCACTACTTTGGGGAGCAATGCCGATTGGAACGATTTGGTGTATCAGTATGTCACTAAAACGCCAGAAAACCATGAAATGCTGAGCAATCAGCGACAGGTTGAAGGAGTCGATGTCAGGCGAGCGGCAAAAATAGATGCCGAAGGATATGGAGTTGATGAAGTAATCAAAAAAAGAAACTCCAAAAATCCTGAAATGCCCAGACTTACCGAACTGCTTCAGTTCAACGAGTCTTTCAAGAAGTCAGTTGAAGTGCCTGAGAATGCCTCTGCAGTAATTAAGAGAAGTTCACAGGCCGACAGCATAGTCATGCGTAGTCATCTTGACAGCGAAGACCCTGAAACTCCAGCCTTTTCGGAATGGGGAGTAATAACGGAGCACTATAATTTTCTACTTGAAGATTTTGCGTCTACCGATATTGCAGTTCTTCTGAAAAGTGGAGAATTCGAGGACTGCGACGGAGAAATAAAAATCTCCGACAAATATGTCACTCGCAAAGAGATCAACAGAATGATTGCCGGGAAGTGGTACGTTCACAAAAGAGACAAGCACGAATTAATTGCCAGAAGGCATGTCGGAAGAAACGGAAATTATGCCGATTTGAGATACAGGGAAGAAAGCGGTTTGGAAATAGTCGCTCCCATAGGACTCACTCCGCAGCAAATGGCATCTCTTTTTAAGATGAACAAAAACGAAAACCTCGTTTATTCGTACACTCTCGACGATGCTTCAGGTGATTTTCTTCAGAACATCGGATCAGACAAATCTTCGAATGTTGCCGTGTGCGACATTTTTTCCAATGTTGCTTCAGGAACATACAGTTTAGGCAACAGTTTGTTGAAAAGCATGGAAAATCATGAAGGATTTTGTCGGATGATGAAGCCTTTGGAGCACTGTAACTACGTTGATTTCGAAGGCATGGAAAGCCTGTTGAATGGTCACACTGTTGCAAAATCAAAGAGTGTAGAAGACGGGCTGTTGATTACGGCTACAAACATGCGTCTCAGGTTCTACGATTACAATGGAACCAGCCCATATGCTGCGTTTTTGAAAATCGACGGAGCCGTAAACGGATTGGTGATGAAAACGATAGTGGGATGGTTTCGCAATCCCATACCGGTGTACAGATGCTTCAAACACTGTGGCGACATAAGCGACAAACTTCAGAAATGCGGATGGAAAGTAAATAGTAAGAACAGCAAAGTGTTCGTGCGAAACGGCATTTATGCCAGAATATCGTATGATCACGTAATGTTTGCGGCATTTCTCAGAAGCGATGAACAGTTGAGCTCGTCATCACTTTCACTATCTATGAAATCAAAGATAAAGAGGATAGAATCACTTGAAAAAGCATTCAAGTCACAAGACTCTTAATTTTGGATGGCGTGATTTTTCGTCGCCCGAGATAAAATCAGAAATCAACTCGGCGAAGGTGATATCGTGCAAAAAGAAAACCAATACGAAGATCACGCCTATTTCTAATGTAGTGAAAAACAAGTCGGGGGGCATCAAGCTCCCCGGCTTGAGCAAGTTTCACAACAATATTTCAAAAATTGCAAAAAAATTCAGTAACAACAATAAATCGTCTTTTCGATCCGTTGAAGCAGTTTATAGTGGAGCCTATTCTTTAGCCGGACTTGACATGCAGAATAGAGATGTGGCGAATAAAGTACACAAATTCGACGAGGCATACGGAATGTCTCGCATAAACATGAACCCGGCAATGCCCGGCAAATACGACCTGAAATCGGTGAGAGACAGAAGAATTGCAGCAAATTTTGCAAGAGTGATGTCAAAAATTGCAGAGGACAATGTTGGAGGAGAGATTGAAGGCGACGATCTTTGGGACGTCAACAGGATAATGTCCCGCAAGATCAGTAGAGAATCCATACTAAAATGTCGCATGTCGAGAGAAAAACGCAGAATAGTTCTGCTTTTGGACAGCAGTCCCTCATGTAGTGATTATTCGAACTTTTACAGCAAAATGGCCGTAGTTGCGGCCGAATATGGAGACGTTGAAATGTATGATGCACCCAATGGTCACATAGTGCATCGATGGAGTCTCAGAAAAAAACGATTTGAAAGATTTTTGACTCCGCAGGACATACTTGCCGGAGTTTCTCAATGGAGTTTGTTCAGAAACAGGGTAGTCGTAATATTCAGCGACTATGATGCCGCCGGCATCTCCTTAAAAAACACCATTCACAATAAAGTTTATTATTTTTGCACTGAATATGGGGCAGATCATGCGACAAGTCACATTTACAATACTGCACGTAGAATAACAAAGAATATGAGTTCAGTCAATACAAAGAATTTGGTTGTCTACTCAGGCATCACGAATACAAGACAGTTTGCCAAAACGGCAAAGAAAATGAAATAACCGAAAAAAGGAGAGCACAAAATGGTTAAAAAACGAAAATTCATCACTCCTTGCGATGCAAAGTTGGGCGAATCCCAAACTGAGAGCGTAAACAGGATGAATGCCTTGTCTATGGCCGTAGATTGCGAATTAATTTCAAGCAATTTTAAAAGCACTGAGGAGAAATATGATGCATTTGTGAAATATTTTTCCGAAAGACCCGGCATATGGGATGATGATGCCTCAAACGAAAAAGAAATGGCTCGACGAATGACTATAGTGTCCATTCTTATAAATGGAATTCACAAGGTCTCTGAAATGCTGGGGCTCGATGAAGGCGAGATAAAAATTCTTGCCGAATGGGGTTCGGAAAAAAGAGAAGAAAAGCTTGGAATCGGAGTGAGTGCGGATGTGGGAGAGCAAAAAACGGCTCTTATCAGAAGACTGTTCACATCGTTTGTAGACCTCAGCGAAATGGGGTATTCCGAAAGAGATTCGAAAGAAGTAGAGCTGGACGAAGAGATGACATCCGAGCTCAGTCGCCTCGAATGGGACAAAAAATCGAGGGGAGAAGCTTAAAAATACAGAGCTTGGGGAGTGGGTTTCGTCTCTTTTCCTCCCGCTCCCAACCCCTCTAAATGAATGTTATTTGGGCAGATGGCTTAATAAAGTACACGTGCCTTCCATGTCTGAAATTGAAGTACAAGAGAGATCGGATATAACATGAGGCTGCATAACGTAGCATTGCTCTCACTGCCCAAATAAAATAAAAGGAAAGTAAATCATGCTGCAAATAAAACTATCGGAAATTTTGAGCGACAGTCAAATAAAAAAAGTCATCAAAATTCTAAAAACAAATAAGAATGAAGATAGGTTATCAAGCTTAAAGTCTTACTTTACGGAGATTTCTGATGATTTGAAAAAAAAAGGAATACATCACGAATACTTGGCTTGGGTAATTTATGCAAGATCGGAGGAAATAATTAAGCGTGAACTTTAAAGATTTTAAACTTAAAAAGGTCTGTAATTTAGGCGACAGCGTCTTCTGCGACGGATGCAACGGCCCTTATGGGGATGAAGTAAACGGAGGCGTGATCATAGGTGGTTACGCATACTGTGGAGAATGCTGTAAAGGATATGGATACGACAAGGACGAATACGAATATGCCGATGAAATCGAAGAAATTATGGACAAAGGCAAGACATTCAAGGAGAATGTTCTTGATTACAGAAAACGTAAAACTGGTTCCAGTGACGGCGTTATGCAAATTTTCACTGCGGATTAGATTTACACAACAAAAGGAGTAGCAAATGAGCAGAGAAACTACGACCTCCACAACAAATGGAGGAACCATCATAGACACTGCTGCAATCGGCTCTCGTAAAGTTCAAGAAGTGGAGCAGTTTTCCACTAAAAACTATACGCAGTTCTCTTTTTTCAAGGGGAACAGACCAATCAGCCGAAGCAAAGTTGTAAGACTCCGTAAATCCATACGGCAAAAAGACCTTACGAGGTTTTATCCGATTCTCGTCAACGGCGACATGGAGATACTCGACGGACAGCACCGATATATTGCGTGCTCGGAACTCGGCATCCCCATTCAGTATAATACTACGCAAGATATAGACATATCAACCGTGGCAAAGCTGAACAATTCGCAGGACAAGTGGAATGCCTATGATTTTTTGAATGCTTGGGTAGAATCAGGTATTCACGATTATAGGATTTTTGCCGGATTTATGAAGAAATACGACCTGAACTTCTCGACGGCGTTTGCCATTTTCTTCGATGGATGGGGAGGCTCTATGTACTACCTGTTCAAGACCGGAGAAATGAAGATAAGCAACCTGAAGGAAGCTACGGAAAAGGCGGACATGCTGGAATCTCTCAAAGAGTCGTGCGAACGTTGTTCGGACAGATACTTCGTACTGGCTCTTATGGATTGCTTCAAACACTCTGATTACGATCATAATCGCATGAAGAGTAAAATGGAGTATCTCGGGAGTACGATAAAAAAGGCAAGCAACAAAGGCGAATATCTTCGTCAAATAGAGGATGTCTACAATACCAGAACCTCAAATAAATTAAGATTCTGGTAATAGTAAGTTCTCTTTAAAGAGGGCAGTATATGGCTATGGCCTTGCAAGGCTATAGCCATATATGATATATATATTATATTATATATATATTACCCAAAAAAAATAAATATTTTAAAAAAAAGGTTTTTGAAACTTAATGAATTTAAGTAATTTCCGTATATCCGAAAGGATCAAAAAGGTGGAAATGGAAACGGAAAACAAACTCAGCTCAATATATAATCAGTACCTTGTCGGCTTGGACGAAAAACACGTCGCCTCACGGTACAAGGACAATTCTTGGTTTCACAGCAGTGTGGCCGGTTTATGTGCGAGAAAGCATTACTTCAGTACACGGATAGATGCTTCCGAAAGAAAGCCAGTCGATGAAACCACCAGAAGATTGTTCAGGCTCGGAAATCTCGTTCATGAAGACGTACAGAAGGCCGTTACCGACCACGCCGTGCAATATGGACTCCCATTGCTGATAGAAAAAGAAATATACCTTGAAGATTTAAACGTCCGTGGCTTTATCGACTTGGCTCTACTCGATGCTGAAGGAGACGATCACGTTCTCTATGACATAAAGACATGCAATTCATTCAAGTGGAAGAAAATGTTTGGCAGGTATCCCGATCCAAACCCATCAACGAATTACTTTACACAACTTGCCACCTACGGGCTATGGGCCAAAAGATTTTACGAACTTGAAAGCATATCCATGAAAATATGCTACTACAACAAAGACAATTCAAAGATGAAAGAAGTGGATATTGGTGAAGAATTCATAGATGAAGCTATGATATATTGGACAACTGTAAACGAACTTGTTAAGGACGGCAACATTCCGGACGTGAATCTCGGAATATCTCCCGTCTACAAATGGGAATGCAACGATAAATACTGCAACTTCTATGAACCTTGCGGTGGAGGATTGAATGGTTAGGGGCAAAAGTGCAAGACTTCTTTTTAACGGGATGACTGTTGAAAATGTGTGGTTGGCTTGGAGGATGCTGCCATGCCCCTACGTTAAAAAAATAAAGGAGATCATAACTGATGAACGATAAAAAAATTACGACCAACAGGTTGAGGGTGGACGGCATCATAAACGAGATGCTTCTCGATCTTGAAAATCACATGCAGATATACTTGGAGGCATTGAGAAAGATTTCATTGTCGGAAGGAAGTAAAACCGCTATGAAGAGGATTGCAAATCAGGCATTGAGTGCTCACACAAAAAATGATAGAGAACGGAAAAAAGATAAGATGCAAGAAGACGAAAAACTGGTTGAACATGATAGAAAAAGACTTGTTCAACTGAAGAAGTTCTGGGATGCCATCAACGAGTAAGATTACCAACAAAGTAAAACAAGGAGTACAAGAATGAGATATTATTGGGAAGCTCTTTTCTCGAGCGAATACTTTCCCTATTGGGAATTTACGATGGTTCTGATCATGTTTCTCACGATCAGCACAATACTAAGGCTTACGCGAGTCGAAAAAAAAGTCGACGAGATGCATCGGTCTTTAGTGGATATGGACGAAGTGTAAAAATCCATCAATACGCCAATTTAACAAACAAAGGAGGCCTACAATGGCTAAAAAGAACATGGATTTGTGGAGCTCGGTTGAAACCACCGACCCCGAATTCACGACAAAAGTAAATCAGCGTGGAGGGTTCACGGCAATAGGAGCCCAATACCAAATCAAAACGGCAACTGAAACGTTCGGGCCTTTCGGCATAGGATGGGGAGTTTCCGATGAAAATTTTACCATAATGGAAGAAGTTGGGCTTTCCCTGTACCAAGCCACCCTCTGGTACAAATACGACGGAAACGACGGAACTCTGCCCATCAACAGCTCCATCAGATATCACCACAACAACCGAGTCGATGACGACTTTTCCAAAAAAGTAAGCACAGATGCCCTTACGAAAGGGCTGAGTAAGATCGGATTCAATGCCGACGTGTTCATGGGCAAGTTCGACGACAACAAATACGTAAACTCTCTCGAAAAGAACAAGAACGGAGTGTGGAAGAAGGAAATCAGCGGAGCCATCAAGGGACTCAACGAAAAAGACGAGGCCTCCATAAGAGGTTATATGGAAGACGGCACCTTGAACTCGAAAAACTACAAGAAGGCCCTTAACCGCATACAAGACCTTAAAGACTCCTACGTCATCAAGACCTGATGGCAGGCATAAAAGACCTCGTCAAGGACGTTGAAGACGATGGCGGGGTATTCTACGAAGAAAGCGGCATAGAATCCAATATAACGCCGGGAACCTACGAAGCAACTATAATAGGGCTTCGAAAAAGAATAAAGAAAACCACCAAGAGCGGTGGAGTATGCGATTTGTTCTGGCCTCGATATAGAATAAACGGGCCTGATTTCGAAGGACGCATCCTAAGGGACAGAGGACTGTTCAGATACTATGACGCAGGATCGAGAAACAGCAACATTCACTACAAAAAGTTCCTCGAAAATCTCGGAATTTCCTTGAATAAAAAGGAAATAAATGGTAAAATAAGATACCTCCTGCCTTTAATTTCTTTGGATATGATAGAAGGAAAGAGAGTCATCGTAAACGTATATAAAGAGGAGTGGAACGATTCAAACGGATACCATAAGATACCTGTTGCAAAACTGGTCAGGGAGATGGACATCTCCGGGGATGTTTAGCAGTTACTATTACGACAGCGTGTATAAAGTCCTCAGATATGAAAACAATCCGATAAGGTTGAAACACTTGAGAAAACTTGTATTAAGTTCAAATTTGGATTTTGAGAGAAATATGCCGACGAGATATGTTGATAAGATAAAAGTTGTTGAAATCGATGGAGAAAAGTATGTCTATGCAGTTGACGGGGAGTCCAAGAAATGAACAGTCTTTCTCCACATAGCTTAGAGGCCGAGCGTCTCATACTCGGTCAATCAATGACCGACAACGCCGTAATTGATCAAATATCTCAGTATATTCCTGAAGAGAAGGTTTTCTACGACTCGGCACATCAACAGATATGGAAATGCATACTCGATCTTCACAGGGAAGGATCGTCGGTTATAGACCCGATAACCATTTTGTCTCAGATGCCGAAGAACACGACTTTGGAATCGCCCGGATATTATCTCACGGGACTGATTCAGGAAGTTGCCACTACGGCAAACGCCGAACATTATGCGAAGTTGGTCTACGAAAAATGGCTGCTAAGAAAGGTCATAGACAAATCTAGAAGAATAGAGAAAGTGATGGATATGGACGGAGACGGAGCCCATACGGCCCTGCAGAGACTGAATCGTGAAATAGAAGACATACTCAATCTGCGTATCCGCAAAGACTTTGATCTCGACAAACTTCTCGAAGACACTTCCAAACACATGACGACAACCGAGCACGTGGTTCCATTCGGATTCAAGCCTATAGACGACCTTACAGGAGGAATGACGAGAGGCGAGATAACTGTCATAGCGGGAAGACCCGGTCACTTCAAGTCCACCATGACCATAAATATAGTCAGCAATCTTCTGAACAAAGGGCTTAAGGTTTTGGTTTTCAATCGTGAAATGTCCAACGTGGAAATGATGAAGAAACTCATAATAGTCGAAAGCGATTCACTTTCGTATCACACGATGAGAATGGGAAGTTTCGAGGACAAGGACATTCAGGAGCTGGAGGCCGTAAAAAACATCATTGCCGACAAATACAAGAATCTCATAATGTACGACGACGTTTTCGACATAGACCGAGCCATGAGAGAAGTGAGAAAGCATCGTCCCGACGTTGTGGTTGACGACTACATAGGTCTCATAGACGTGGTAGGAGTGGAAGACAACAGGTTGAGGGTGGACAGCATCATGAAACAGTACAAACGGGCCGCCAAAACTTACGATATGGCTGCCATACTGGTGTCCCAGCTCAATAGGGCATGTGAAGACAGATCGAACAAAAGACCGATACTCAGGGACTTGAGAGATTCTGGCTCCATCGAACAGGATGCCGAAATGATACTGTTCATGTACTACGACTGGAGATACAATTATCAGGACTCGATGTCGGGCGAATACGGAATAGAAGTAGTTCTCGGAAAGAACAGGTACGGAAAAACAGGGAGCAAACTATTGGGAGTGGTTGGAGACAGATGCATGATATTGAACAGTACCGAACAGGCCATGTCCGAAATAAAAAGATTCAACAAAAAAAAGAAAAAGGAATTGAAAAATGAAAGCTGAAATCGGCAAATACGGAATATGGATATCTCAAAATGAAATGAGCATAATCGAAAAGGCTTTGGAGTGGATGGAAAACAGCAGTTACTTCTTCGACAAAACTTCAAAAATTGGAGTGGTAAAAAATCTCCGAAAAGACATTGAAAAAATCAGGAAAAACGGCGTACAAATACCGAAAAAGGTTGAGATTCCAAACGACGCCCAATCAGATTCGGAAGAAATAGAGTATGTAGGACACTACAACTCGCCAAAAAAATAGGAGATACAACCTCATGGCAAAAACAAAGGAAAAAAGACCGACCACGAGACAGATCGACAAGAAAGTGAATTACGTCATATCGGATATCGACGTCATTCGCAGAGCCGTTTCGTCTTTGGAGAAGTCAATAGGAGCAATCGAAAATCACCTCAGAACAGTAGTGACTACGTCACTTGCCGCCAACTTCAATCTTCTTGCGAAGTACATGGAGTACAACGGCAACATCGAATCGTTTGTGGAATTAATAGAAAAGGAATATGAAAATGAAAAGAAAACTGACCACGAAATCCCAGAAAATGGGACGGAGGAACAGACAAAGAGGGGCGGAACTTCAGAGACTGGCAGTAAAGGAAGCGACTCAAGTGGGACTCGAAGCCTACAACAGGGACAGAGGCGGAGCACAACATGAGAAGGGAGACGTCGAGATCGAAGGATTGTATTATGGATGCAAGAGACGCAAGGTCGTTCCAAGATGGGTATTGCCCGAGAAGGAAGAGACCGGAGTCATCTTTCGTGCCGACAGAATGGAACCATACGTTTCAATACCTCTCGAAAAATATTTAATACTACTATCGGCTTTGAAATCCTAAAAGAATTGTGAGGTCATCGTGCGGGGTTTACACCTCCTTTCCTCCCCGCTCCTAGGGCGATGGCCTCCCTACCATTATGAATAATCTAGACATAAACACTCCAAGAGGTCAGAAGTCTCTCGAATACGAAAGAAAAATGATTGAAAGAATAGAACGCGAACTGAACGTGGATATATTTGAAACGGACAAGAAATCTGCAGCAAAGTGCGACGGGATCATGGTGAAAAGAAACGAGCTGGTCGGAGTGTTCGAATCCAAGTGCCGAAACATGTCGGTATCTCAACTGTACAATTTCGGCTCTTGGCTGATAACTCACAAGAAAATAGAGTTCGGAAAAATGCTGTCGGAGATGATGATGGTCAGGTTCTACGGATTCCTTTACCTCATACCTGACGATTCTATACTGGCTTGGATGATCACCGACAAGGAGGGCAATTATGCCTTCAAATTTGATTCATGGGAAACCGAGACTCAGGAAACCATAAACGGAGGCAAGGCGATAAGGAACAATTCCTTTCTTCCAGTGGACAATGCAATGTGGATACATGATGGACGTGATTAACAAAATATTTGTTGGAGACTGCCGTGAGGTATTGAAGGGCTTTCCCGAAGGCGTTGTTAATACTACGGTTACGTCGCCTCCGTACTACAATCTCAGAGACTACGGAAATGAAAATCAAATAGGATTGGAAGATTCTATTGACGATTATATTGAGCAACTCTGCCTTGTTTTTGATGAGGTGTACAGAGTTACTAAGGATGACGGTACGTTCTGGTTGAACATAGGCGACTGCTATGCTGCCGGAGCAGAGATCAATGCAGATGGAAGAAGAGGATTCTCAGGAGCCAAGAGATTGGGATACAGAGACAAGAGCGTGTCCGGACTGACTTCAAAAGATTTGATAGGAGTGCCGTGGAGATTGGCGTTTGCCCTTCAGAAACGAGGATGGATACTTCGTAGCGACGTCATATGGTCAAAGTACAATCCCATGCCTGAATCAGTAACCGACAGACCGACAAGCAGTCACGAATACATATTCCTATTTGCCAAGAACAAAAAATATTATTACGACCATGAAAGCATCATGGAAACAACCAACGACACAAAATATCCCAAAAGAAATAAGAGGGACGTATGGCAGACAAGAGTTGCCAGTTATCCCGAAGCACATTTTGCCACGTTCCCAATGGAGTTGATAACTCCATGCATAAAAACCGGCAGTCCTGAAGGTGGGTTGGTACTCGACCCCTTCATGGGTTCCGGCACCGTGGCGGAAACGTCAAAAAGATTAAGCCGCAACTATACAGGATGCGAACTTAATCCAGAGTACCATAAGATAATAAACAACAGACTAAAACAGGAGGAACTATTCCATGCCTAAAGACTACGACAACACAAACAAAGGAGTTCTCTTCGTCAACACTTATCGAGAAGAAGGGGACAACAAGCCAGCCTACAAGGGAAGCCTCAACGTAGAAGGAGAGGAAATCCAACTGGCGGCTTGGGAGAACGTTTCCAAAGGTGGAAACGCATATCTAAGCCTTCGAGTGAGCGAGCCAAGAATCGATACGGACGAATCCGATTCAGATTCGGATGAAGTCCCGTTCTAAGGAAGAGCAAATCTACGATCTGATAGGCCGGTATGCGACGGCCCAATCTCTATTGGGCATAAAGAAAACTCTGAAGATAAAAAGAAGAGTTGCCGGCTACCGGCCTCTGCAGGAACTGCCTATAGGCAAACTGAAAACAATCATTAGAATATTGAGGAGGGAATACGTCAAACTACAAAATAGACGATGACGGATCGGTACTTGCCAGAGTCATGCTCGGAGCCAAGGGTTCAAAAAACATACCAAAGGAAAACTTTAAAAAATCAAACACCGACAACATATTGTATAGATGCCCCGACTGCAAAAAAATATGGGAGTACATGATTGGAGGTGGAGGATTTATGAGGAATCACGTACTGTACTGCAAAGACGTTCCTCCTCATGGTAAATCGTTCAAATCATGTCCTTCTTGTCGGAAGCGAACATAGTATCGAATAAACTATAATAGTCCCGTAAACGGGAGATTAGACCCCTTT
>Ga0098039_1000775_pt1 | contig 12875 bp, 46 predicted proteins | sample 6_EtaG_FD_75047 | JGI IMG/M metagenome (GOLD analysis project Ga0098039, IMG submission 75047) | Marine viral communities from the Subarctic Pacific Ocean - 6_ETSP_OMZ_AT15160 metaG | ecosystem: Environmental > Aquatic > Marine > Oceanic | place: Pacific Ocean | collected 2015-01-08 | reverse complement strand
ACTTGCAAGCATGCTTGAAAATGCCAAGGGTGGATTTAAAACATGCCGGGGAATACTCCATCACTACTTGGAGGTTGGTGCAGAAGACCGCATATGCGCGCTGTTAGCAGAAGTATTTTGGACAAATTTTAATATAACAAAACTTTTACAAGAAGAAGTTGAAGCGGCGAAGGACGAGCCAGATGGTCAAGTTGTTATGACAGAACAAGTTTTAACGTTATTACAAACCCTTATGTTTTCTAAAAAATTAGCGAATGAAAAGCTTAACGAGCTATCTGTATCAACAAGATTAAATTAATTTACTTTTAGCCCTTGACGAATTTAAAAGGGTGATTATATTATTATTGCTGCAGTCTGCCTATTAGGGGACCGCAACATTCAAACTTGCTTAATAAAGGAGAAAATAAGTATGAATACTTCACTTACAATGTACCGCCCAGGTCTTTTGGGCCGAACCACCTTTGATGATGTTTTTGATAACATTTTTCATGGCGCAGGAAACTTCGACAGTTTGCTGCGGAAATCCACACAGGGATACCCAGTTGCGGATATTTATCGCGATGAAACTGGCCAAACCGTGATGGAGTTTGCCTTGGCTGGCTTTTCAAAAGAAAATCTTTCTGTTGAGGTTAAGCCTGAAGACAAGAGCATTACGGTTCGAGCCGAGACAAACGAGGGAGATGAAGAAGAATCATCTCGTCGAATTGCCCGCCGTAGTTTTCAAAAAACTTATATCAACTATGACAACAATCTTGACTTGTCCGAGTCGGTAGCTAGTTATGAAAATGGCCTTCTCAGGATCATAGTACCCACTCGACCCGAGGCGCAACCTTTGACTGTTAAAATCAGTTAATTTTCTAAAAGTCTATTATTTATAGGTGAGGGAAAAGACTATGACAGAAGAACGTCCGTGCTTGCAAATTCCTTTGACTAGCCCAGAAGACTGGCGCTTGTATGAAGAGTGGCTGAAAAAACAGGCCGAGGAAGAGGAGGCTGAAAAGCAGAAGGACCGCGTGATCGTAATTGATCTGTAAGCCTATAAATAATAGAACTTTAAATTCGCTTGCTTTACAAAGTGAATAGCGGAACTATATTGTCTTAGTGAATCATTGGAGCATTACACCACAATCTTTGATCCGGGAGATATTGTCAGACGAGACGACCTCGTTGGCTTGGTCATAGAGACTAAGGTACGATTTTATCATGGATATTGTCGAGTATTGTGGGCCGGAAGCAACAATCCTAAGTGGGAGTTGGCTGACACCTTGCGTGATGATTATGTTTAATAATAAGGAGAAATAAACCATGCCATTAGTGCACACAAGTGAATTTGTAAGATGTAGCATCCAAAGCGATAAATTTTTTAAACGCACGCTGATTAGCGTTGCAACTGTGATGGCGATGTTCGTAATTTTTGTACTATAGATCAGCCAATTTGGTTTCTATATTTACTAGTGCATGGACAAAGTTAGTGACACCATAGAAGACGTCTTGACTGACGCTGTATATCTAGAGGGGTTTAACCCCCATGATGAAGAGGAAGTAAAAGAACTATCAGAGAGGATTGCAGAAGCATTGAGAAGAAAGTATCATATCGTTTTATATTCAGACCAAGTGAGTTTTGAGGAATAATGAAAACTGGCGATTTAGTGAAGATGAAGGATGTTATGTGGTGGAGACTACAAGACCGCAAAGAGTTCACCCACGAAACAGGGATAGTGTTGAGTGTAAGCTACAATGCTATAAAAGTCATACTTAGTTCTGGCAAAAAAACGCGTAGCTTGTCTGATCATTGGGAGGTGATAAGTGAAAGTCGGTGATATGGAAAGAAGGACTCGCGGGGCCGTAGCTCAGTTGGGAGAGCGCTTGAATGGCATTCAAGAGGTCGTGGGTTCGATTCCCATCGGCTCCACCATATTTAGTTTAGAGGTCATAAGTGAAAGTAGGTGATATGGTGAGAATGACTCACGGGGGTCGAACGTACTGGAGGGGTTTGATAATCTCTGAAGGATCGCTGTCGAGGGATAATATTCATGGCAAATTTTTGGTTCATTGGTTTTATCCTCTGCTTAAGCCATACTCATGGCACGGCGGGAGCACATGCTCCAACGGCTGGGAATGTGATTTTAGTTTAGAGGTGGTAAGTGAGAGTAGGTGATTTAGTAAAGAGCAAGTGGGGAACGGCTGGAAATGTAGGAGTTATTATTCGGAAATCCTACAGCTGGCGCCCCGGACCGGATGCTGACTTTGAGGTTGCATGGCGCTGCGGTGCAAAACTGTGGGCGTCAAAAAATGACTTGAGAGTGATAAGTGAAAGTAAAGGCAGTTAGTGGATATAAGGAATAACGTTGAAAAAAAGAATACACGTCAACCAGCATAAAATCAAATCAAATCGTAAGACAGGAGATAGGGAGCCCGTGCTAACTGTGAAAACCTATAGGGACAACACATACTGCCATGAAGTACTTATCGAGGGGCCGTGCAAAGTAATCTATAGCCCGGACAAGCCCCTGTCATGTGGTGCCCGCGTGTGGATCGAGACAGAGGGAGATGTTAGGTGTGTGTTGAGAGAGGAAGATGAGGCGGGGGTTATAAATGAAAGCTAAATCATTACGTGACGATTTTAAGTGGAAGCGTGAGTCGTCCGGTCACTATGTTTTATGGGGAGAGTATGTTGTTGAAGAGAAAGAAATAATGGCCGAGATCAAAAAAGTAAATAACAAATGGAAATATTGCTTATGGACCTGGGGCACGGTAAACCCCAAACCTTTAGAATATTCTTGGCAAACTTATAAAACCGCAAAAGAAATCAAGAGCGTTGTTATTGATTTGGTTAGTGGCGGCGAGCCAGAGGTGGGTTAAAAAATGAGTCCTTCTATAATGTTGCTAGTCTATTGCTGGATCGTTACTATAGTATTGTGTGTAATAGCGTGGAGGCAAAGGTGAGAGACTTAAATGAAAAGGTTGTTTGCAAGGACGGTTTTTCAATGAGTGTACAAGCAAATGAAATGGCGTACTGTACTCCGAAGATCTGGGACGCTGAAAAATACTGGTCAGTTGAGGTCGGCTTCCCAAGTTCAGAGGAGCCCTTGCTTACGGAGTGGGCCGAAGATAAAGACAACCCAACGGATACAGTATATGGTTATGTGCCCGCACGCACCGTGGAATTGGTTTGTATAAAGCACCAAGGCGTCGTTTCTGGCAAGCTACCACCAGGGGTCATACGATTTGAACCTGTGGATGAATAGTGTAAGTTGTTGATTGGTAAACTATTTATATCATGAAGAGTATATTACGTGGCTGGAGGAAGTTTCTCGTACGAGAAGGCTTGGAGCATTATAACGTAGGCGGCAGGCTTCGCTTGTATCATTATTCAAAGGCCGACGACGATTCATTAACGCTGGACCCGGAATATTTTTTAACCAACAGATCGGAGTATACGCGGAGAGATCATACTGCGTCAGATCTGCCGAGAGTATTTTTTTACGCCAACCTAGATCATGCGGAAAACATTATAAAGCAAGGTAGAACCCTGTACACGACCTTTGTTGATGCAAGCAAAGTTTATGACATAAATAAAGACTCCAAAAGCTTGAGCAAGAATGCGCGCCGATGGCCGGTGAACATGCACGGAGAACCAATGAAAGATCGAGGCGGCGCGATGGATTATGATTTGCTGCTGCGCAGCGTTGCTGGCAAACCTGGCAAGGGGATGGAGCTTGTCAGCGAGGAGCATCATCCTGGCGCCTATTACACCACAGGTCAAATGGATGTTGTTGTTTGGTTCGAACCAATCGAGGTTCATAAATTTAATCCCGAAAATGTTGATTCACCGACAGATAGTGCGGAGGGCGAATGAAGGTAGGGGATGTGGTTTACAACAACTACCACGACATCCGACGGTACGGAGTTGTTACGGAAAAATATATGAAGAATAATTGGGCCTATGTTAAGGTTCAATGGGCACTCGATGATGTATATGAGAGAGCCATGGCGTGGAGAGAGGAGTTGGGTCATGGTGATTATAGGCTTTATGAATATAGGATCGATCAGGTGAAGAAGATCGACATTCAGAGAGAACTGAAGCAGCTTTTTTTATGCTTAGAGTTGTCGGAGTCATAGGCTTTACTTTTTTCTCTTCGTTTTTACGTTAGGAGTACGGAGGATATAATGACAGAATTTGTGGCTCAAATTATTGACTACGAGCAAGGAAATTTAACCGAGGAGCAGACTATTGATTTGTTTCAGGAGCTAGTAAACACTGGTTTGGCCTGGAAGCTTCAAGGACATTATGGTCGTACAGCCGCTTCGCTAATGGAAGCAGGGTTGGTTAGAAATATTTCGGACCAGACCTAGACTTTGTGTGAGATGTTATTATGTTGTTAAGTATCGGGTGGACACACCCACTTACCATTTATCAGGAGAAAAAAAGAATGCAAAAAAATGTAAAATTTGCGGGGTTTTCGCCCACATCAAACCCCACTATTTTGCCAGAATCTTTTGTTCGCGTGTGGCAAAAATCTTCCAGCTTGGAAGAGCTTTTTTACACAATCGAACATGCTTGGGCACGTGTTGATGCCGCTGGCAAGCACGGGCGCGCGACATTTTATAATGACAAGAACAGTGGTTTTCGTCAGTTGCGCGGGAGAGCTACCAAATATCGTAACAAGGGCGTTGGCCTGAAACAGTTGCGAGGTGAAGAATTTCGCTCTACCAAGTATGGCAAAGTTGACTGGGCAGTGTTAGCTCAACTGGCTGAGAGTGTTAGCGTTACCGAGAGTGTTGGCGCTTCTGAGTGACAGAGGTATTATTCTCAAAATTTTATCCTCGTCGCGGCCCGCGCGCGTCACACACAGTAGCCTCGTGGTGGAATCGGCATACACAACAGACTTAAAATCTGTCGCTCGCACCGGGCTTGCGGGTTCGAGTCCCGCCGAGGCTACCAAATATTTATCTTGCGTGTATTTATCCATATACGCGCGCTTATATAAGGAATAAAAAATGACTAGAAAACATTTCAAGTTGATTGCAGAGGTTGTAGCTTCTGTGGATGACAAAGACATTAGGAACCAAATCGCCGTGGACTTTGCCCACAGGTTTCAAGACACTAACCCGCGCTTCAATATCACAAGATTCTTGGAGGCTTGTAAGTGTGCGAGTCGATGAGCTTCAAATAGGCGAAATATATAAGATCTCTAACGATGATCGCGTGCGACTGGTTATGACTGAGGTTGAACATGATAATGATAGGTTTCTAAAGTTTGACTATACGGCCTTACCAAAAGATCCCGCCGAGAAGTTCTCCCCGAACGACAACATGCCGCTGATATCTCAGTTGGGTTTGGAGCCCCTAGTATATATAGGAACGAAACCCTCGCGTATAAATACTTGCGATCCAGTCGAGGCAGCGCATGTGTTCGCCTCCACAGTGGGCGAGCACTTCTGTATTCTGGGGCGTCACATAAAATACATTTTTCCATTTACCTTCCAAGAACCGTGCTTATAGTTCTGGTGTAACAGACAGAAGGAGGACGAACTTGTCTTATAAAAGAGACGCCGAGGGGCGTTATGTACGCAGCGTAACATGCAACTACTGTTGGACAGTTGGACACAATATACTTTCCTGCCCGAAACGCAGAGAAGATTTGCCCGTAAAGATCAAGGAACACAAGAAGGAAGCTAAGAAGTTTTCCCGCGACAAGGAGAGTTGGGATTACACATACCACACCCGCCGCCTTGAGCGCCTCAAAGAAGATCTAGATCAGATGAACAATCTGGGTAAGAATCGAAAGTGTGGCTATGAGCCATGCCGAGAAGCAGGACACAACCGGTCGACCTGCCCCAAGAGAAAGGCAGACACCGAGCGCGTCACAAGAGAAACCATTGATCTTCGTAAGCACGTAGCGTTTGAACTGGAGAAGCGGGGCTTTGGCATTGGTTCTCTTGTCGATGTAACTTCGTCACTATCTGCCCGTGGCCGTACGGCAGACACAGGCACGACATCGATGGCGGTGGTAACTGGTGTCAACCTTCAAGTACTATACCCCGAGCATAAATATGGGGGTTACGACTATTTTTATCCACCTGAAATCATTGAATATCGGCTGGTATGTCCAGTGCCGGATCGCTACGGCAATAGGATAATCACGGATGGCTTTGCACACGTTCCCATTGAGTTCCTGAACGTGGATGATCATACTATTACCGAGGGTGCCCGTGCAAGACACGCCAGCAGTACTGCCGAGTTGGTATCTAAGGTGGAAAGCATTTCGGTTCCGCTCGAAGTGCTTGACTGGGATACCATAAGCAACTATGTGCGCGACAAGTATGTTGACCCCAGAAAAAAGAGGTCATAAACACATTTGACATTATAGTTATTATATGCCCCCGCAATATAAACAGTTGACATGGTTCATGCTCTGCCACCTTTTCAATATTTGCGATGCTGTACTAACTTTGGTGGCGATGTCGAGAGGGATAGAAGAAGCGAATCCGATTATGGCATGGGCTCTCGCGATAAGTCCTGTGTTTTTTGTGGCTGCAAAGTTTGCGATATTTTATGTTGCCCTTGGCTGGATTGCATATAAAGCACCGAATCTTTTGATGCCGATTGGTGTTTTGTTTGCGTCGGTGATTGGCTATCACGCATATTTTTGGTTGATTATTTAGAGTCTCTTTATTTCACAGAGATGGTGCCTATAATCAGAGCATGAAAGATATAAAGCCAGAGGTGGGGATGCTCGTGCGCCCGTGGTCTGGATCGGATTGGTGGGAAAGAGATTGTCTGGGGCTGGTTATAAAGTGTGTTGGCATTAGGTGTGTGGTTCAGTTGCCGAGTTGTACGGTAACTATTCCGCGTGCAAAGTTGGAGGTTGTAAGTGCAAGTCGGTGATTTAGTAAGATGGACTGCCGCAGATGTTTTTGTGGTGGGTGTAGTTGCGGAAACAAACGCGAGGCCAGACGTGCCCCTTTGGAATCCAGATATTGCGCCTATCCATCGCGTTATCGTAGGTGATTTGGAAATGTTCTTGTTTTCCGACACATTAGAGGTTATAAGTGCAAGTCGGTGATCTAATAGAAACGACGTGTTTTGGACCCGAAGGTTCTGCTGGGGAGGTCGGCATACTCCTCAGAGAAACGTGGGAGGGAGATTGTTGGGAGGTTTATTTCAATGGCGTTGTTTGTATATACGCCAAAACGCATTTGGATGTTATAAATGAAAATCGGTGACTTGGTAAAGAGTAAAGTTACTGGACCTGGATATGGTCAGCTTGGTATCATCATAGATATACCAGATGATGATTTTGTCCGTCCACTATTAGATGTACATTTTTTTGATGTCCCTGGGCCTGTTTTGATGATGCCTGAGCAACTGGAGAGATTATAAATGAAAGTCGGTGATTTGATAGAACACACCCCTTCGGGTGATTTGGGCTTGATTATATCAACACAAACAGATAATCTGCATGGGGGATATACCATGGTGAAATGGCTTGATAAATGGGGAGCAATCGAGGATGTGGAGATATATCACGGCGAACTGGAGGTTGTAAGTGCAAGTCGGTGATCTAGTCAGGCACAAAAGTGACTTGGTGAAACCAACCTCACCCTGGTACAGTTATGCCCTGGGTATTATAACGTCGGTCAAGCCCATGCCCTTAGATTATAATGGCACCGACAACTCAGTGATATATGTGTTGATGTCCAACGGAGACGAGTTGGTGTGGGGTGACAGCGAGTTGGAGGTTATGGAATGAAAATCGGTGATTTGGTGAGGTGCAAGGTAATAAAAGACCCGGACATAATGGGTGTTGTGGTGAGCATTGGAAGCTCGCCTTCCGCACCCCACGGTATAAATCCGCTTGTTGGGGTTCTGACGGATGGCAGGGTTCATGTGTGGGGTGCACATCGTCTGGAGGTGGTAAATGAAGCTCGACGGTAACACGCCCGCGAATAAAGCCTGGTTTTTTTATGTCGTCCGTTGTGATGATGATACATTTTATGCTGGCGTGACGACCGATATAACCAGGCGCATCAACGAGCACAACGAAAGCAAGAAAGGCGCAAAATATACAAGAGCGAGGCGACCAGTGAAGCTGGTTTATTGCACAGATTTTTGCAGTCGTTCTATTGCTCAAAAAGCGGAGCGGTATTTCAAAAAGCTGACCCGCCAAGAAAAAGAGGAGATTATTAGAGTAAATGAAAATCGGTGATTTAGTAACATTATCCCAGTACGGTATTGGCCTTGAGGCTTGCTGGAAGTATCATAGAGATTGGCACCAAGGCAAACTTGTTGGCTTGCTTATTGATATATACGACAACAACAACGCCTACTTCAATGGCAAGAAATACAAGGTTCTTTGGATCGATCAAAAGTACAAAGGCATCAAGCGCATATATTGGTGCCAACCTGGACTATTCAAAAGAGGCGACCTCAAAATGTTCAAAGCGCCCAAGGAAAAAACATGAAAGTTGGTGACTTGGTAAAGCCGAAAAACGCTACCGAACTTCAAAGTTGGGTCGGTGTGATCGTGGATACCCGCGACGTGAGTGCGTTTCATGACGGCTCTGATTACAGAGACTTTTTGATTCATTGGCCGGATTGGGGTACGTATGCTTGGTGGGTAGATTTTAGTCTTGAGGTCGTCAGCGAGGCTTGTTGATTTTCTTTACTGCGCCATCTCGGTGCCTATATTGAGATTGGAGGTCATGAATGAAGCCTGGAAATCTGGTGAAAATAACAAGGAGTTCCATCGGCGTGCCAAAAGACGCGCTCGCTCTGGCTATAGGTTTTTACAAGAGCGAAGGCGGGTATCATGTGTGGGAGGTTATGCTCAACACCGATCATGGTACGAGAACACGCCGCTACCTCGAACAAGATTTAGAGATCATATCTTGACCACCATTAGGAGACTAACCGCTACAGCACTTATCCGCGCCGCATATTTTATTTGTCGAGTGGCGACGTGGATCGACCCATCTCAAGCACCCGAAGGCGGGTGGGATGGGAATGAATGATTTGAAGGAGTTGCCATTGAGCACAAGATCAAACCTTTATGTTGAAATCGAGCCAGGAACTTATATTGGCACCTACTGTCATTATGATGGATACCCAGATTATATGCTTGAAGCAATCTCTGAGGTAACGCACGACAAGCTAAGAGGGATGATCTTGGTAGCAGGTTTGCGAGGTGGGTTTCGTATATTTAGGGGAGCTTCGCCCCCTGAAGGGAATGAGTATCTTTGCGATGACGAGGTATGTTATTTTGACAACCCCGCCACCACGATACTTGGGGCAGATTATGTCTACATCAAAAGCCTCGACGGTCAGATCCAATACCGATCTGCGTATGGTTCCTCGTGGACGGATCGCGAAGGGAGGGCAATAAGTGAAACTGATTAGAGATTAGATCCCTCGGATCATTGAAGAGAGCGGGAGGTCATGCGAGTACCATATCGCTGACGAGGAAGAATACAAAAAGTCCCTGTGTGAAAAGATGCAGGAAGAGTTGGGCGAGTTTTTTGAGAACCCGTGTTACGAAGAAGCTGCTGATATGTATGAGGTTTTGAGCGCAATCTGCGATCTGTATAAACTTGACATGTCCAGCGTCGAGAGTACAGCCTACGACAAGCGTGAGCAGAGGGGTGGGTTTGCTGACGGCATCATATTGGAGAAAGTCCATAATGACCCCGAGTGATTCAACGCTTCTTTACTTTCGATCCGACGTTCTTATTGTGTTGGCATGAAGGTAGGAGACACAGTGAAGTTCAGGAAGGGTCCAAAGACTCACTGGCGAGGAATCGTCGAGAAACTAGACCCTGACCGGCTGCGCCACGCGCTGCCAAACGTGAGCTTGGATGCCGCCTTGGTTCGCTGGAGCAAGGATTTGTGCGACGAGGAATCATATCGAGGCAATACCATGTGGGTGCCAAACTCTCACCTAGAGACTACAAGTGAAAATCGGTGATTTGGTAAGAACAAGTTTGGGCGTCGGCATAGTTTTAGGAATGGATGATGACGTGCGAATAACGGAAGTTTTATACACCAGCGGAATGTTTTTATTTGTACCAACTGAAAAACTTGAGGTTCTCAATGAAGCTGCGTAAGTTGAAAAATAAAGTTGCAGGGTGGTTGGGATATGTTTTTTGTGAACTGTCCTTCCGCTGGATCAACAAAGCCGGAGTACCTTGGAAGTGGTATCATCGCTTGTCATATTATATCGGAGAAAAGCTGTATTCTGCTGGATGTTATTTTTACGAAATCGAGATGAATAATGAAACTGAGATGCCCTAATAATCCCGACCACAAAGAGTTTGTCATGACTGCTATGGTCGCTGAGACTTGGTTCTTGGACGAGCACGGAGACTGCCTAGACATGATGGAGGCGGCTGGCTGTCCGATTGAGTCTGACATAGCCTCCGCGCGCTGCCAGGAGTGCAGTATTTTAGTGACAATCGAGGAAGAATAAAATGCCGAGTGAAGGACACAGGAGGTCACGGAAGAGGTGGCTCGAATATCAGGAGAGGCGCGAGTCGGAAAACTGGTCTAAAATGTCGTACTACGATAAAGTTCATGTTGGTGATTTGGTGAGGGACTTTGGGAATAATCGTGGAGTTGTAGTGGCTACTGCTGATACTGTTGAGCGAGATCAAGAGCCACAGTGGGGAGATACCCACGTTTTGTGGGCTGGCAGGGATGCGCCCACGTGGGAGGATTGCGGAGTGTTGGAGGTCGTCAATGAAGGTGGGTGATTTAGTAAGATACGACCCAGGATCGACCTGGACTGAACAACAGAAAAAAGACAACTGCGCCTTTGGGGTGGTGATAAAGATAAGCTATAGATCTATGTCTTATTCCCGTCCGTCGCAAGACTCAGTGCTAGTAAAGTGGGTTTCTCATACCCGCGACGATGCTAGTTGGGAGACTGCAAATAAGCTGGAGTTGATAAGTGAAAATCGGTGATTTAGTTGAGTTTCGCGGATTCCGTGGCCTGGTCCTCAAGATGGGCGAGGGCGCATGGGAAGGATCGGCGTATATCGGCTGGCTAAACTGCGAAGCAGAGTGGGACAGCGTTGCGCTGCTGGAGGTGATAAGTGCCGGGTGATTTAGTGCAGTTGTCGTCATACGGCAAAAGGCTGAAGTGCTATGCTCGCTGGAGAGGTAAAGTTGGCGTAGTTGTTGACTCTTACGTGCATGGCGGGAATATGGGACACAAGGTATTGTGGAGTGGAGAAGTAAATATGTCTTACATGCGTATCAGGGACGTTAGCCACGTAAAATAATCGCATTTTACTTCTCGGATTCTGTGGCTATAATAGATGGCGAGAACGAAACTAGAGGGATACAGTGAAGGTCGGCAGCTTAGTAAAGATGTTTGGCACACTCTACATGGTCGTCAGCGCGACAGAGGACAAGCACGGCAGACCTGGCGTGAACCTCGTTGATGTCGTTACGGGCGTGAGCATGGGGTGGGCGTCGGCTGATGACAACCCTTATCTGGAGATTATCAGTGAAAGTCGGTGATTTAGTAAAGCCGCTGGACCCGACCCTATTGTGGTTGGGTATTGGGCTGGTGTCGAGATCAGAGCGGCTAGGCATGGTGATGGTGCTTTGGTCAACTCAGCGCATCGCCCGCGCGACACTTGAAACGGCGGAAAAACTAGAGGTGCTCAGTGAAAGTCGGTGATCTTGTGAGCCCGGTGCCTGGTAGGATGATAGATCCAGGCACGGAGATTGGGTTGTGTGTATATCTTGGCAGCGACGACGACGACGAAGAGTTTATCCATCACACTGTTCTGTCCAACAAAGGCGTGATAGAACTTCCAGCATGGCATTGGAGTTTGGAGGTTGTCAATGAAAGTCGGTGACTTGGTAAAATGCACAATGCTGGCAGACCAAAATATCGGTCTTGTGGTTGAGGGAGCCCGAGGAGCCATCGTTCGGGTCCACTTTTTGAGCCCCGAAGAAGCCCGTGGCAACCCCCGTTGGGTTAGCATAGAATATGTGGAGGTCGTCAATGAAAGTCGGTGATTTAGTCAGAGCGCGCCACGATCTAGATGATAATCAGGGATTTGTGAAAAAAGGCATGGTCGGCATTGTGACGAAGAGGACACAAACTGGACAGTCATCATGTACAATAGTCGTAAAGTTTCCAAGGTCAACGTATATAACTTGTCTCTGGCAAGAGCTGGAGGTCATAAGTGAAAGTCGGTGATTTAGTACATTATGACAAAGGTTCAGATTGGGGCTTTCGGGATACTGGCCCTGGCATTGTCGTGGGATTTGATAAAGACAGTGATCCCATTGTTTATTTTGCTTTCAGAGAAAGAGCTGACCCCTATCTCATGGCGGATATTGAGGTGATAAATGAAAATCGGTGATTTAGTAAACTTTTCTGGGGATGCTCACCTTGGTCTTGTTGTTGGGTTTACTCAACAAAACAGTCCGATTATACGTTGGAGTGTTTATGCCATCGAAAACGACATCTACACCAACGGTGCATACATAGAAGAATATCTTGAGGTGGTAAGTGAAAGTCGGTGACGTGATAAAAGTCAATGAGTGTATGACGTTGAGTGGCAAGCGACCAATCAAAAAATGTGGTTGCTTTCTCTGCTCACAAGACAGCAATCGTATTGGGCTGGTTGTGTCTGAAAGTGTTGTGGCAAAAGTTATTGATGCTCCTTTTTGGGAAGTGCTTTTTGATGTGGGTCTGTGGAATATGTATCAGTCAGACGTTGATGCTGGCGATGTGGAGGTTATAAGTGAAGGTAGGTGATATGGTCAGGTGCACCCTCAATGTAGGGGGCTCTCTGTATAAAAAAAGATACAGGGTCGGCGTGATCGTGCGCTTTGACGACGACAACGATCCCGT
>Ga0098039_1000774_pt1 | contig 12875 bp, 21 predicted proteins | sample 6_EtaG_FD_75047 | JGI IMG/M metagenome (GOLD analysis project Ga0098039, IMG submission 75047) | Marine viral communities from the Subarctic Pacific Ocean - 6_ETSP_OMZ_AT15160 metaG | ecosystem: Environmental > Aquatic > Marine > Oceanic | place: Pacific Ocean | collected 2015-01-08 | reverse complement strand
CTGTTTTTGCAGTATTGCTGGGCCTTGTATATCCGCCTGTGGTCCCTCGTGCCGGTGACGGTGCTCTCCGTTGTTGTGCTGCAAATATATCCTGCCAGCTACTACTGCCCAGAACCTGACCGGCAGTCTGCCGGCCTTGCGTTGGTCGGTATGCACTACCTGTTTTTGCAGTATTGCTGGGCCTTGTATATCCGCCTGTGGTCCCTCGTGCCGGTCCTGTGGTTTTGTGGTATTTCGTGTGTGTCATTATTCATTCCCCTGCGGTACGTTGTGGCCCGCCATCTCCATTACGACCATAGCTGCTGCACGTTCATCGGCCAAAAAGCCATCCTCCCACTCCTGGTGGGCGGTATCTATATGCGTATTACCCTCTAGAATAGCCAGGTCGATCAACAAGCTCCCAGAAGGTTCGGATTGTGGTACTTTGTCAGGCATACTTCGCAACTACTTGCGCGAGCTCCTGAAAGTATTGACCGGCAGGGGTATTGGGTGTACGTTCAGTCCAATTCGCCAGCAATCCCTTAAGCTCCGCTACCAGACCAGCATCCTTTCCCGCCTGTATCGGTTCCTTTGATAAATCCGGTGCTGGTCCCATAAACTCACCTGTCTGCATTCCGCCTGGTGGTCGCATCCCACCTGGACCGCCCATCGGTGGACCCCCCATACCTGGCCCTCCCATAGGTGGACCCCCCATCTGTGGTGCATACATTCCTCTAGCCATTGTCTTCTCTCCCGTGTTGCATTTCCTAGTTTACCATGCGCTTCTAATTACCCTTTTGCTAGTGGGAATTCTCCCCACATCCGCAAATTGTTCGCTATCCTCTGAAGTATGTTAGACGTTTCTTCTTCTGTGGGTGCAGGTCGCATCTCGTCTGTATATGGGTCATACGTTTGACGTGCCCAATTCTCCTGCCCGACTTTGATCTCCTTTTTTCTCTTACGTGCGTCGGAAGCTCTACCTCGATGATGTGTGATTTGATAATTGGTCCACTGTTGTTTGCCTTTATCCGTTAAGTCGTAACGGCTCGCTCTATCGTAGTTTATTTCTAGTTTACCATCTTCACCAACACCAGTTACCTGCCGCACACGCGGCGCATATCCGTCTGGGCCCCGTAGCACCAGCTTCCCCTCTTTCTTGATCCACTTATAACCTTCGGGGAGCTCTTTACCTTCTTCCGTGTATATCTTATAGAACTGCTCTAGTTCCTGCGGGATACTAAACGGTTGTAGCGATCCCCACTCGACATAGGTATGGTCCGATTGCCGCTTGTCCGGTATATAATAGCGACCTTCCTGTTTGATTATCCGTTCTGTCTCGACAAACTCATCGCTTATTCGGTCTGCCGCATGTAAGGCTTCGTGTTGATATACCGCTCCCAACCACTCCTCCGAGCCGAATTGACCACTCCAGTTCCCCATACTATGTTCGATAGTTCCAGCGTAAGGCAGGCCGTACTTTGCTTGAGCCTTTGCGGGGGCCCACGTTGCAAGTGCTCCTGGCCTTTCATCTGCCCGATATTCCCCGTAAGGTACTAAATACCTCAATGCCTGTTTATCCAACCAGGATATGTCCTCTCTGGCTAATACATTTTCCCTTGCCTGTAACCAGGCCGCACGTTCTTCTTCAGGCGTTCTGCCTGTCGGCTCTGGCAACGGCTCTGGCTCCCACACTACAGGCTCGTATACCTGTGGGTCGGACCTATTTAGTTCTTCTTCTGTCTGACCCCTGCGTGTTTGATTATATGCCCCTTCTTGCCCGCCTCTAGTCTGACGTGCATATTCTAGTGCTGCTTGTGCTTCGCTAGGTGTCCACGAAGGTCGCCCCCCCCAATGCTCCCTGACTGGTGCATCATCTTGCTGGGGCATTGGTGGCTGGGGCATTGGTGGCTGGGGCATTGGTGGCTGAAACTCACCCCGATGTCTAGCGACAAACGTATGTGATCCTGTGCCCCCGTACATTACCACTGGCGACGGTTGCTGGTACTGACCGCGTGATGGGTCCCCCTGCTGATGCTCACCCTGCGGTATTACAGCCGCTCTTTGTGGTTGTCTTTGTGGCGTGAAGCGGTCCTCTCTACCACCAGGTGTCCAATTCCCTCCACGACCACGCTGTGGTGTGAACCTATCTTCTCTGCCGCCAGGTGTTCTAGGCATCTATGGTCCACCCATACCTTGATATGTTTCTGCCGGTGCTTGTAATCCCTGCTGTTCTAATGGCCCTGCCGCTCCAGGTGGCTGTCCTCCCGCTGCTGGATTGAACCCTTGCCCACCTACCGGTGGTCCTCCTGGTTGTGGTCCTCTTGGCTGGGGCATTGGTGGCTGTTGTCCATTGGGCCCTGCTTCTGGTCCTAACCGCGCCTGTATAGCCTCCTGCATCTGCCTCTCACGCTGGAGCCTTATCGTTTCCTCTGCCAATGCCTGTTCCTGCATCTTGAGTTTGGCATACATACCCGCCCATTGTTCCTTCCAGATTTCCTCTGTCATCTCCTCAGACGAGCCTACCTGCAAGAACGTCTCCCGTGCCCATCTCTGTGACGCTAATGGCATCTCACCTTCACTCACCATCTTAGCTATGTTAGCCATCTGTAACTTATCAATCGGTAACTGTGGCTCCATCTCTACCTGTATCATTACGTTGTCCGGTATCATGGCTGGGTCCATATCAAAGGCCGCGCCTTCCTTCTGGTTATATATCCTAGTCTTTGTTCCATCACGCTTGAACCACTCCAACGCCAAACCGCAAGCATCTGCAATCGCCCAAGCACTCATCTCTTTCACTGCAATCAATGGCAACCTACCCTGCTGGGCCAATAGCGATATAGCCTGGAACGGAAGTGCGTGTGACGGTGGCTCTCCAAGTGCCTGTCTAGAGATCATACTCTCTGCCATCTTCACATCAGTAATATTCAATATGTCGCCCAAACTGCTATCAATCACGTTTTTCGGTAATGGGTACACCTTCTCGCCCGCATCCACCTGGACTGTCCCACCAGGCTGACTGTAATCCACGTCTAACTTCTTTCCTGGCTCATTCGTCTCGTACACATTCAATGGCATCGAGCCCATAGCATACGCCAAACTAAACATCAATGTCATCGTGAGATTGCTTCTCTCAATCATGCCGCTTTTCCAGGCTGAATACAGGAATGGCATCCGTTTCTGGTCCGGCTCTGAGAATAGGTTTGTGCCTTCTGCGACCTGTGCAATGATCGGTATCCGGTTCAAATCATGCTCCACCTGCAATATAGGGGCATCGTATTCCTCTAACCAAACGTACCGACGGTCATAATCCCAATAGTCCATCAGCGTAACCTCATCCCACGCCTTCCTACCGTGCCGGCCCGCATCAAGTACATCCTCCGCCAAAGAACCCCACGTCGCTAACAGGTCCCGTGTGTTCACTCTCTCCCGCATCAAATAACCACTCATGCCATATTGGTCAAATTCAGGATACCCAAACGATGGGTCCAGTGGCCTGAACAGGTATGGTGTCATTTTGGCAATACGTTCCATGCGCTTCAGGTTGGATTTGTTCTCGCCTTCCTTCGCGTAATCCACTAGGTCCTGTGTCCTGGTAACTGCTATATGCACATCCCCATACAACAACCCCGACAACACCACGTCATAATGCACCGGCCTACCACTAACTCTGCCACTACATGCCCACATAGCCGCACATATCTGCTCAATCTCGCTCGTATCTTGTTCTTCCCCTTCGGTTTCCGGTACTTTGAACAATGGGTCTGTGGCTGTCATAAGGCGTACTGCACCTAATAGACTGTTTCTTGGTGATGGGTCCACCGTGTGTTTCACCCAATCTTGGCGCGGTAGCCCGCGTTTCTCTAATCGGAATATGTCCCGCATTTCGGTATTCATGCTGTCGCGCTCCTGATACTCCGTCACCAGGTCGGCTGTGCGCTTCTTCACTGTCTCGAATTCGGGTATGTCGTCAATGGTATTGAATGTTGCCATATTATATCTCCGCAAATGGTATCGCCGTGCTGTCTGTCTTTAGGATGTGCTGATAATGTCTGACCAATGGGTCCAAGAGCATTCGCTCTCTTTCTCGCTTGTGCCTACTCTCTGTGGTCCTAACCTGCGTCAAGCCATATCTCAGGCAATCATACGCGTGGTCCTCTGCATCCGTATCCACATCCTCCACCTTTGTCTCGTCATACGGTAAGGCCGGCAATGTCCTTATCAGGTTGCGACAGTTCGACATAATCTGTAGTCCTGGTTCCCCATCTTCCAGGTTCGCCAACGCCCTGTCCACCTTCCGCTTTCCCGATATTCTATCATTGTTTCCCTTCGTCAGTACAACGCCATTCTCCCGGTACTCATCAGCCGTACTATATACGCGATCCCCAGCACTCTTTTTAGCCCACATTGATGGGTCTGCCCACGTCACTGTACACGCATGTTCTGGTGTGTTATTCACTATCATCTTTGCTTGTTGTGCATCTGTCACTGCCCGTGCATAGAGCTCTCTGAATACATACACACGCCTGGTATCAGGGTCCTGCGCCAACCACAGACAACAGAAAGGTGCATGGTATCCCCAATCTACACAACGCCACATCGACCAATGCGCTGGTATCTCGAATGGCTTTACCACATGCCTATCTGCCCTAAATCCTGTAAATGCCTGTCCAGCAAAGACCGACCAATCCCCTTCCACCCACGCTCTACGCAATCCCTCTGGTAGACTATTCAACTCATCCCAATACGACTGCTCCAAATGCGGATTATCCACCGGCAATGACCTGACAAACGCGAACTCCTCAGCCTTCCCCCGTAACTCCACCGGCATATCATCATCCAACCACAACTGTTTCACCCACAAATGCCCAGGACCACCAGGATTAGTCGCCCCTATGAACACAGTATGATTGACTCCAGGCCACCGCAAACTACCCCTTAATATATCAAACGTCTCTCTTGTGTTTTTAGTGAGCTCGTCTACGGCAATGGCCGCGAATTCCGCCGATTGGTACTTAGATGGTTTATCCAGGTTGCGAAACGCTATTACGCCTCCGCCCATTGTCTCATTCACCCGATACTCCCGCGCTGCCTCATTCATCTCCCCCATCCATGACGGGAACTCAGTCCGTACTTTCGCCAGGTGACGGTCCTGCAACGACGGGTAATCCTCACACGCCAACATCACACGCACCCCTTTTAGTTGTCGCTCCTTATACTGCTCCAGCACAAACAATAAACTAAACCAGCGCAGTAAATGCGACTTCCCGCCGCCTCTCGCACCACCATACAGCACATACCGGTGGGACCTGGTAGCATGTAGGGCCTCCCACTGTCTCTCAGTGAAATCCGTTAGCCCCGAAAAGTCTATACTGATCTTTGTCACTTCGGCTTGCTCTTGGTTTTGGGGTCGTAGCGCTTTGGGTCCGAAGATATGTCCAACACGAACTCCACCTGGCCATCGAGCTCTACCGCCTGCTTGTCTGTCAATCCACGCCTGGTCTTTTCGTACCAAATAGCCGCTGAAAGGTTTTTAGCCATTGCCATTTCGTACACAACATTAGCGACATCCGCTCCCGCCTTAGCTCGCCCCTTTTTTAAGGCACTCTCAAAACTCTCATTATCCTTCTTCTTGCGATACAACGTAGCCTCAGCAAAACCCATCGCATCCGCTATTTCCGAGTTAGATAGCCCAATACCCGCAAGCCTTTCAACTTCCGAGTAATCTATCTCTAGTTTTTTTCTTCCCATACTCCACAACCTCAACTGATATTTTCAGTACCTGGTCCCTCAACGCCAAAAGAGCCACCGCATCCTCCAGGTCGCTCTCAGGCACATCAAGCGTTATCCGCATACCATCGCTCCCTATCTTTATCGCGCTTTGTATAGCTGGGAACGCGGCTCGAAACGATACTACCGGCTTCACACCGGTGTATTACGGATAGATCGCCCTATTATCCAAGCAATACCAAGCCCTACTACCCAGCTTGATACATCGCTTGAGTCAATTGCGCTCATAAAGGGAAATTGTTCTACTGCGTATTCCAAACCTATCGCTATAAACGGTGTCAATAACGCAATAAGTGTCCTACGCGATCCCCATATGGCTTCCTTGAGTTGTTTGTCCACGTTAGTCATCATAACACACTCACCTATAAGTTACAATTCTCCTCTTCTCGTTCATCCACTCAATCGCTTCTTCTTCCGACCTGATAACAACCACCATATTGCCATTAGCATCCCAATTCTCAGCAAACGCTTGCTCCGCTGTAGTAAGTTTTTGTTTCCCATTTTTCACCTCTATAAGATAGATCAGTTTGTCCGGTGCTTTCACTACAAGGTCTGGAAACCCCGATAAGTTACCGCCCATGCTTCCTACACTACTCGTGATTATTACCCTACACCCTCCCGCTCGTAGTATATTCACGATTTGCTTTTGATTAGCGTCAATTCGTCTGGCATAAGGCATATCTTTTCTACTCTCCTCTTATTCTTAATCTACTCTTCTCTACTACGTGACATTCTCGTACCCGCTGAAGTCACGTTACGTCGCCCCTTTAGTCACGAATGGTCGCCCACACTACAGTACCGTAGGGATACCGTGCTTCACGCTCCAACAAGTCTATCCAGGGTGGTCCTGTCAACTGATTTACTGCCCCGCCCCTATCCAAACACACCCATTCCGACCCGTCGGGTAGGGTGAACACAGTGCCAAACGGCCAGTCTCGAATGCAAGCGGCTGCGCCTGGTTGTCTCCATAACCAATCCTCCCAACGTGCGCCACTCGCCATCGCTGACTGACAGTAACCGTGCTGAAAATCCGCACAATTGGGACCGCCGGCTGGCGGATAATAACTTGAAACCCGCACCTGGACCTGCGTCACTGCCACTGCTTGCTTTTTAGCCACTAGAAACTTGTGAAATCTTGCACCAGGATATATCACATAATGATAATCCTCTGTTACGATCACTAGCCTCTCTGTCAGGACAGATGGTACACCCATCCCGCCATCCGCCCTACCGACACTGCCAAACAACACTACTCCTATAAAGAGCACCAACCCCAACGCCACTACCTTACGGCGTTTCCGTTTGAGCATCGTCTTTATGTTCACCATCTCCTCCTGTCAGTTGCGCATATATTCTTGGGTTCTCGACTAGAAACATTCCCAAAGCTGCCACACACTGTAACGCACCCGCTGCCCCCAATTTCGTATTCATCCACAACTGCTCCGCGCAATCGTCAATCACCTCCTTGTCCCCATCATCTAGGTCCGCGTATGCCGCCGCAATCCTGTCCTTACGCCACTTATTCCTGCTCCTTAAGCCGTAGCCCACACTTTGTCGTGCGTGGTCCTCACTGCGTCGTTGGTTAGAAAGGTACATTGGGCCTCACAATCAAGTCCTTGACTTCACAACTGAAATATTGACACAGCACATCAATAGTTTCTACCCGATACCCACGCACAGAGTTGGTAGCCCATGCCGAGAGAGTGGAGGTAGCTATGCCTGTTTCTCGCCTGATCTCTTCATAGCTGATCTTGCGACCTTCTCGCAATTCTTTCTCTGCCAACAGTAGTTTGTAGCGGTTTAATACTGCCATATCCTCACTTTGCTCCCCATTGGGTTGGTCGATGGTATACCATAACCAGTTCTGGTGCAAGCATAAAAAATCTCGTTACCAGGCGAACCCAGATACGGTAGCCGATAGTCTCCCGAACGTGGGGTCCCTTGCCTTCTCCGCATCCCAAATGATTTGATCCGCCTGCTCCACAGTCAAACCCTCTTTCTTCCACCAGGCAATTCTATCCGGTGCATCGAGCTCCTTGCGTTGCTCTTTTTTACGTTTCCTCCACACCAAACAGTGCTCGACCAATTGCAATGCGGTAGGGAACGAACCCTGCCTGCCACGCCAATCTGTCTCACGCCAATCACTAGCCACATCCCCTAACGACGCAAGGTCTACCTTGTATTTGATGAGCATCTCATTCGCTCGCGTGAGCTCAACGAGCCGTATCGGGTCCGTAGACTGCAACATATCCGCCAAATCCTTATCAACGTGCACTGCGTCGCACAATGCCTGGAATACCTCTTTCTCGTTATTTGAGTGCATCCACCAACTCCTTTTTCTTGCTATTTAGCCGAGCCCTAGACGCTGCTTTCCGCTCCCTAGCTGGCACAGGAGCCTGGTACTTAGCAAAGTTAATCACGCGCCACCCCTGTCTGGATTTCGCGACCATGCCGGCATCCTTGAGCCGGCGCAGGAGCTCGCCTACATTCTCCTCGTCACGGCGCAACCGCCATGCTAGGTTCCGATCACACGGTAGCCAACCCTCGTTATCATCCGCCTCTCCGCATATCATCAGGCACTCGATAAAAAACCTCCATGCCGACTGAGTACGCGTTGCCTCGTCATCTATCATCGCCAGGTCCGCATCCGCCAACGTCGAGATGTGCAACTTCACCCAGAATTTGTTCATCTCCATAATCCCATCTGCCGCACCGCCGATCGCTGTAACGCTCCACATTTCGGATCGTCGAGAACCGTCAACCACAATTTAATCCAGTGCCGGTTTTTCTGGGTCGTCATAACATCTCCATTTGGTGGTGCTCCATTATCCTTTCCCCTATCCATTCGGCGACCTGCGGCACAACCGCATTGCCCAATCCTCTAAGTCTGTGAATCCGACTGGGAACCCCATGAGCCACTCGACCCACGTCGGGTTCAGTTGTCCAGCGGGTTGATTTGCGTCTTTTACTTTCGCGCACAGGTAGCCTCGTTTGTCCGCGTGCGCGTGGCTCTTGCTCCCCACCGGCCCTGTGCCCTTCCACTCCGAAGCTCTCGGGGTGGGCCACATCTTTTTCCCCCTCCTTGATTTGTTTGTCTTCGGCCTGGTTGGTTGCCCTACTATAGCCGGGTGATTGCTCAACCCCACTTGCCCATAGTTCGCCCGGCTTCCTATCTTGCTGCCCTCCGCTGCCGTCGGCGTGGGCCACAATGAAGATGCGCTCCCGTCTATGCGGGGCATCGAAGGCGCAAGCTGGAATATTGAACGTCCAGCAGGCGTAACCTTCACCTTCCAAGCCAGATAGCACCGTGTCGATATAGGTGGACACGATTCCAGGAACGTTTTCGGCAAGGACGTATCGCGGTCTTGTCTCTTTAATAAGCCTGAGATATTCCGGCCAGAGGTTACGGTCATCTTCTGCGCCTCTTCGCTTCCCGGCAACACTGTGAGGCTGGCAAGGGAACCCTCCGGCAAGAAGGTCGACTGGTTCGGGGTTGGTGACTGAGCGCACATCTTCATACCTCCGTGTGTTCGGCCAATGTTTTTCTAGAACCTTGATGCAGTAAGGGTCGTTCTCGACCTGCCACGCGCACTCCATCCCTGCACGTTCTAACCCCAGGTCGATGCCGCCAATGCCAGCGAACAGGGAACCGTAGCGCATCGGTCATCGAGGGGTGCGCCAGCTGGCTATCTCTATCGCTCGACGCATGGTCCGTCGATTCTCGCCCACCAATCGCTGTAGGTCCCCACTTTTTATCCGATTTGCGAAACCTCTGTGACGACCTAGAATTTGTAACAACAGCCGTACCACGTCTTGTTCTACATTCATAATAACCTCCCTAAAGTAAGGGAGAGCGGTTGCCCGCTCTCCCCTGATCCTAAAATACTCCCCTAACGAATGCCCAAATCAAATGGGCCATCAAATAAATCATCGTTAGTGTCAAAAAGAGCCCAACGCACCGATTGGTTCAAGTGTCCATCATGCCGGCCCTATTGCGGCCTCTAGCACAGCACGATTGGCGACGCCGGCAGACTTAATTTCATCATCCGAACTTTTTGGCGTGATTTTCGTGAGCTCTTTCCCAGGGATACCTTCCGCTAGGCACTTTTGCCACAAGGCATTGTAGTGATCCCGCAACGATGTGTCGGGTTCGTTGCCCTTACTCTTGTTCTCAATCACCATCGGCATTTCCTCCGCCGGCGTGACCTCGAACCCGCTCATGGATACAATCCACGAGAATGCCAGTCGAGCCGCTTTGCCGGTGGCGCGTGTAATCGCCATTGACCGCCGAGCATACGCAGGGCGACCAGCCCATGTGCTCTCATCCATCCCGACAATCGCTGACCCGCGCCCTATCACTACACCGTCAGATGTGCGGATGAGCTCGACTGTGGCAGTGTAGGAACCATCCTCGTGTGCCTCCACCTTGCTTTCTGCGGGATTGATGCCCAACAGATTCAGCATGGTGGTCCAGCCTTCGACCCTGACATACCGCTTACCCCGAATGTTCGTGAAGAACCCTCGACTTTCAATGACGCTCGCAAGCGTATTGGCTATTGCAGTAGCCTGAGCTACCACATCGGCGGGCCCATTAGTTCTCAGGGACCCTAGCTGTACCGTGTTTGTGTCTTGTACTACTACTTCGGTTGACATGACATACCTCCCGTGATTTTGTTCCCCCCTTCAGGGGCGTGGTGTCGACACCACGCCCCATCGGAAAGGAGGTTGGAGGGAGTAGAGGCCCTCCCCACTGCCCGCGAACTGAGCTCGTGGACAGTAGGGAACACGCTACTCTAGATGCTGGGACCGTACTGATGCTCTAAGTTGCTCCGCCACGCGCTTGCGCAACCAGTGCTCATCGTCTTCTTCCATGTTAGCCTGAGCTTGGTCGGCTGTTTGCCCGAAATACTCACGGCCACTGTGCCGTGATCGAATCACAAACTCGTTGATCTCCTGATCGAACTTGACGTAAATCCCCGTGCAGTCGGGGCACACATCAGCCAGCAACAGATGGTCCAGGACATCTCGCTCACAACTCTCGCATGTCCCCATCTTGTAATCGGCATCACCCTCATGGGCGATATAGTCTGCATATTCTCTACTTTCCATGTTCATCTCCTATTCTACGCCGTAAAAATCTGCCCATGCTGTGTAATCGTAGACTTCCAGGTCTGCATCCTGGTCCTCGCGGATGATCTGGTCTTCCCGCTCGATGTCGTGCTCAAGATCGGTATCGGGTGCACGAAAAACAAACTGCGGTATTTTGCCCCAAAACGCCTCTGCTAACTCCCGTCGCATTTTACTCATACTCTCGCCAACTTCCTGCTTGCACTCTGTCATCATACCCTCCTTGCGTGTTGGTTTCTACGAGCATCAGATAGTCTCTTATTGCACGGCCCACTGTAGCACTCACAGACCGCTCCTCCAGTTCCGCCTGTTTCTCCACCTCGCGCTTAAGGCTCGCTGGCACGTATGCTGATATGAAAACCTTCTTCTTGTCTGCCATACCAGCAGTATACACTAGTTGTGTATTCTTGTCAAGTGTTGTGGGGAAGGAAGGGGTTGGGGTCGGGAGGGCTGCATGTCATTGTATCCGTCTAGGATTGTTTAGTAGTCAATCGCATTATCCCGACCCCAGCGATTGCTAACTCGCATTATACCCTAAACAGTGAAGTAAGCCAAAATATCCCTACAACAAATTGTTAGAAGCTTTCTGACAATTTGTTAGAAGCTTTCTGACAAATTGCCAAGAGCTTTCTGGCAAATTGCCAGGAGCTTTCTGGCGCCTTACATAGTAGAGCATACGATTCGCCGGAATATTCCCAAACCTACGCGCCAAATGCGCCAAATTACGCGCCAAAAAAGCGGAGTCCGTGCGGAGTCCGCTTTTTACCCCTACTCAACAAAAAAGCGGAGTCCGTGCGGAGTCCGCTTTTTACCCCTACTCAATCTGTCATAATGGCTTGCATCCGCACGCGGCTAGTGGTGGTGTTGCCGGTTTTGGCTGGATTCGTCAACCGTAACCACCATCCGCCCACCGCCGCTGTGGAAAAGCCGCGCTGCTGTCCAAAACTCATCGGGTCCAGATTGTCCTGGACATAACAACCGCCCTGCAAGAAATATTTGCTCTGGTCGCTCAGAATCCTGCCTTGCGCTGTTATGTCCTCAAACGGTAACTCCATGAACCAGCGATGATGCCGGTGTCCTTGATAATATATATCCGCAGACGGATGAGACGCTAAGGCCCTAGCTGTCTGGATTGTGCCCCTCGTCACCGGCGCAGACCCCGAAGAACCGTGTGCCCACCGCAGTTTCAGGGAGTGCCGCCTCCCGCCTGACGGGTAATGAAAAAAGAACACTATCCAACCCACGTATGGGCCGATTGTAGGGGCTTTACCACTTATAACCTGCATTTGCGATGCGAGCACCGATAATGGATCGAGCTCGTGCCGACGTAAATATTGTAGCTCGTGATTTCCGGTGGTGATTAGCTGGACCACATCTGCGTAAGGCGCGAGGAACTCCGCCAGGCTCTTACAGACATTGAAAATGTAGTTGTCGTCGCCGGCATATTCCTGCCGCAAGGCTCTGTGGGACCCGCGTGGGTCCTGGCGGGTCATCATAATGTCAAATGCGTCTCCAAACAGGCAGACAGGAGCCCCTTTTTCCAGAGCCTGGTCCAGATGCCGCTTTAGCGTCTGTCTTTTGCAGTTTACCGCGTCGAAATGCAAATCGCTGATTAGCAGGTATTCCTGCGACCATCCCGCTCGGATTTCGTGCTTGAAACCATAGCAACCTGGAGACAGCAGGTCATATATTTGTGGGATTGTTTTATCCATACACGGGGTTATCTATTAGCTTTGATATCCATATATCAGCCCAGCAGGACCTTTACCGCGCTCACGATACTGGCGACGGCAATGGGCACCATCAGGGTTTTGAGCCACCTCACCTCGGTGCGTAATTCTGAGATTGTAGCGTTGACGCAAGATACCTCTCGCATCAGGGACATATAGTTTGCGGCCAGTTCAGTGTAGTCATCGTTGAGGGTCTTGATGGATGCGCGGATGGCTGCCAGCGCGCCATTGGTGGTCATGCTGTACTCT
>Ga0098039_1000772_pt1 | contig 12880 bp, 9 predicted proteins | sample 6_EtaG_FD_75047 | JGI IMG/M metagenome (GOLD analysis project Ga0098039, IMG submission 75047) | Marine viral communities from the Subarctic Pacific Ocean - 6_ETSP_OMZ_AT15160 metaG | ecosystem: Environmental > Aquatic > Marine > Oceanic | place: Pacific Ocean | collected 2015-01-08 | reverse complement strand
ACAACAGAACCCGGAGGAGATTAGCACGCCACCAAAGTTTGATATTCAAAAAGCGAAACCACCAAAGTTTGACCCAAAGGCCGGGTCTGGGCGTTGAGGAGATAAGATATGGAATTTTTCAATAAAAAAGAAGAGGTATTAGAACTGCAACTCACCGAGTACGGGAAGTATTTGCTTTCTCAAGGCGCCCTTAACCCCTCCTATTATGCATTTTTTGATGATGATATTCTCTATAATGATAAATATGCCGACGCGTCCGGTTCCATCGCCGGGATACGGGGAGAATTACAAAATAAAACCGACCAGCGGATCCGCTATGAGACTCCTAACTTAAAGGTTATTTCTAATCGATCCGGCGCCCAAACTCGAGTCGACGAGTTTCTCTCTATAATAGACCCCAACCTCCTTCAGGACAACTCCGTACCGACTAACCCGGTAGATAGCTTTACGATGCAACAACCCTTTGAGAATGTCACAAATCTCGCTGCATTCGCTCTGGGCACGTCACTCCTAACTTCGCAGTATGATGCGGCCTGGTCGGTTAATCTTCTAAACAATAACGATACCGTTATTTCGTCGAGTGAGGGATACATCGTTACTAATCTCACCAGTAGCTTTATTACAGCTAGTTTGAATGGAGTAATCACGGAAATCCCTCAGGTCAATATTGATTTAGATTATCAAACATATTTTAGCCCTCTCGACGATGAAAGAGCTATTAGTACAACACTGCCCACTGGCTCGGCCGGCGCGACACCTGCAACACTATCGTTGATCAAGAATTATTTAGTACTTGACATTCTTGAGAAGAACACGGAATTTGAAAGAGAAAACTTTGATATAGAGGTTTATCATGTGTCAACGGATAGTATCCTTACACAACTTAACTTCATACCAGAGTCTCCGGAAATCTTGAGCCCTAATTCATTGCTCTCTGGTGAAGTGGCAAATGCAGAATATTATATGAATATTTATCGCGATGAGAATATTCCACATGAGATTCTAAATACTGTGGGCCTTACCCGAAGAGCAATTCGATCGAACTCCGATCGTCTCAACATTGTTCGTGACTTGTATAATACTATTGACGAGGAGCCGTGCTAATGCAACTTTCTATTGCCAAAGGGATATACAGAAATAAGCTACCAAATATAGTAATAGATCAGGTTTATTTTGAGTCGATGGAGGAGGATGACATCAACCGAGTCTCTCTAAATTTATTATATCAAATCCCCGCCGACTGGACAAGTGTAAGCCCCTATCGAGTCATGCTAATCATGACTGTCGACGACTCCGTGATTCACGGCTTTAGGCAACACCCATCTACCGCTAAACATGCTATCCGAGACGACACAGGTCAGACACATGCTTACAGAAAAATGTACCTAATGGGAGACGATTCTGGTGAAGTTTCTAATTTTGATGAAACCGTGAGTCTGGGAAATAACTCCGGTGAAGCACTCATACAAAGGAGAGTCAATGTGGATATACCAGACCTCCCTCGAGATTTGTGGCCCAACATGTATGTTTATGCCATAGCTTATCGGGTCAACCCTCAGGACGAGACACCGTCTGGGATAAGTCAGATGTTGTCGACGATCCGAACTGGATTTCCCTTAAGTGAGGCGATATATATCAGAAACCGTACATCGGCCCGGGCCTTCGTTTATAGATTAGAGAGCACAGCACCCTCCTATGGGAATAAGGGAGATCTCTGGTCTGGGCCCACTCATCGCCAAGGCGGCCGCCTGATGGCAGGCGAATCACATGGCGATGCTCCACACCCTTATTTGTCTATTACTGTGGTTTCTAATCAGAAAACTCAAGATAAGTCATTTACGAGAGAGCAAAGTGAACTTTTCTTAGGCATAACACGGACTTCCCGGGAACTGAACCGGCGCATGACTGAGGATATGGAAGTAGTACAAAACCTCTCTGGGCCGCCCTCCAATGGTATTTCCGATATACATTTTACACGTAATACTTCGGGTGTTTTGAAAGCAGTTTTTTCTATCAACTATAAACATTTAGTACAAGCAAATACAAAGATGAATTTTCTTTTTCGTAACAAAATAGCCTTGAATGGTTGCTTCGAGGTCGAAAATTTGCGGCTCTTCCGCACACGCACTCGATCTAGTGTGGCGCCTAATCGACTCACCCCTGGTGTTCTTAACACTTGCGGGGCCGGAGAGCAGGGTACCCCTAAGCTGGTAGCAACCCTTACCGACGGTAACATCTCTGGAATCGGCTACCAAAATCAGGCCGTCGGCGTTACCACTTATGTGGGAACAGATATCGAGATGGCAGGCATTGAGGGCGGAAGTTATGAATATACTCTTTACGTAGACGGGGTGGATAATAGCGCAGCGGCCGCGAATCATGTCCTTGGGATACTCAAAACATCTCTTACCGCTTATGACGGCTGGATCTCTCAAAACTTTTATGGACAACATGGCGCACTAAACACAGACGCTTCTAACAGTATCAGATCCCAGAGTCAGTTTCTCCAAGAAGATACAAGTTGGCCAAACTTAATAGATACATACCTTGCTGCAGTTATGTTTATTTTTGGATCGGCCGCATTCCAGGACTACAGTATGGTGACGTGGCGTAAAAATTTACTGGCCATGTGCAATCCACGAAATGGAGATTTAGAGAGCATGTATGAAGTAAGCGAGCTTGTACGCAACTTCTACACATTGCTCGACAAAGCTGTCAACCCTCCGACCATTGGAGCAAACAATAATACCTTCAGTGTACAATCTGGGATAAGCACTACATCCGCCGCAGCGAAGCGCATTTCATTACTAAATGTTTTTCCGTCTTTATACGACCACCGCTTTGACCCGGCTACTGGGTTTGATTTTCTTGATGATGAACTGGTGCACAACTCTCCAACTCTCACAGGCTTTAGCTACACGAATTACTCTGTTCGTATGAATAACGAGATAGGAAAATATAATATATCACCGGAAGGTACGAACCCATCCGGTTATCTTACTCCCGCACGAATTCGTACTCCTACGAATATTATAAACACTACGACCATGGCCATCGGCCTCAACAACACTATCGATCTTTTTGCGGCCCGGGCGCGCCCGCAAACGCCAAAACTTTCATTCCACACTTCTACTCCCGCGAACAGCCCATCTGGCGCGAGTATAGACGAACTGCTATCAATGGGAGGTTTAACCGTGCGGCCGCTGGTCTTAGACATCCAAAGTATTAGAGACTTCCCCACGCCGACCGCTGCCCAAGCGGCTGCCCTTAGTTTAGTCTCGAGCACTGATTATTTATCGAGTGGTTCAGCATTTGTCCAAGACGACGCGTCACAATTAGCCGCTACATCCGGCTCTACAGAACAAAACATTCTCTATTCCCATGAGGAAGCCAACGATTCTACAGTGAGTATCCGCCACTCGGGACTTGTGATGACCATGATAAACTCCCAACTAGGGGGATTCTCACAGCTCCCCCCTGAACACTACACAAATGGCATCGCGGGCTCTTTAGCGGCCAAGGCTCTGTCGAACAACCCACTTCTACTTCTAGAGAACAATACAGCCACAATAGCCATAAGCTTCAACTCGATCAAAGAAGTACAATATTTTCAAGGCTTTGAAACAAATTCTCGTGGTGATGCCTTAATAGGTGCTCCTATATGGCGTATACTGACAGAGGATATGTACAATCAGGCGAACTCGCAAGGTGCCCGCTTACTATGTCGTACCCAAGATACCCCCGATGTGACCAGTGGAGGCAATATTTTGGAATTAGGAGAATATGATAATCTTTTCATTTTGGGAGATGCGTCGTCTGCGGCCATCACTCGAATTTTTATGCCATATGATTTTTACTATACTACGATCGTGCAGAACCTAGATTCTGCCGCTACACAGGCAGCTGTCAATATTAATACACCTCTTTCCAATGTTAGACCGTTTCTTATTAGGTTGCCGTTACAATGACTGCTGGCCAAATTTCTGACAAAGGAATAGTTAGTACAGAGGAGAATCCTACCTAAGATGGCCCAAAGTCCCACAACACGTGAATCCCTGTTACTTATTAATGCAGGCTCATTTAACCAATTAGGCCCGATCAGCCGAACACCGAGCATGTGGGTTGGAAACTATTTTCTTCGTACGGACTGGTCGACAGTTGACAGATTTAGAGGAATACAAGCAGCCTATATAGCGGCCAATAGCATCGACGCCGCCCAGGCATCGCCAGTGAACTTCTCCCGGACAAATGAAGCTACTCCGATCATCGCGACGGCCGGGGTTCCGACGTTCTTCGGAGCCGAATCGTCGGGCCGGCGAAAGGAAGTGGTGGATTATTTGTTGGTACCCGACAACTCAGCTTGGAACGCCGCGAACGTCGCTGGAACTGAGGATATGTTACGGAAGTGGGTACAGGATCCTGGAGTAAATCAGGGTGACCCTTATTACTCTAATTTCTTAGAGACCGGCATGCCCTGGTACTCCGGCGTCCCGATCCCTGGCGTTTTTAATCGACAAGGCCCGGGCGGCTCATTTGTTGATCATACCTTTGTCTATCTCAAACCATCAGAGGATATAGACCAGAGACTCACCGGCGGCCTAGAAATCACCATCGAATCGGTGTACAACTTTTATCTAGATACAATGCCTGCTTATGAACAGGTCACCAGGAAAGTGCCAGAACCAGTTCTTCCTAATTTTTATATTTTTGAAACTGAACTCCGGAATACGGGATCCCAGGCATACAGCCCAGATTATTATCAGGCCCTTACGTTATACACCCAGTACATTTCAGAGGTCCAACTCAACGATTGGTTTGTTCACGACCACGACGCCGGCGGCTATACCGAGACCACTAGTAAATCCTATTATCAAGCATATGTCAGCTCTTTGCAAACTATCAAGAATAGTGAATCTGGATATGCCAAACTCGCCGGATATTATAATATGTACCAGAAGAACGTGGCCGTGCTACACAGCGATATCGACGCCATCTATCGGACGAGCCGACCTCAGTCGGAGGGTACCTCTGGCCTTTCGTTTTTGCCTTTTTATAATATAGTAACAGTAGGGAACGATGAATATCGTGCCGTCGCTCAGGGCGTCGGTGATGGACAAGGGCTTCCCCTCGCGCAAGGCTCTTTTTTTGGTAGTTTGTTTGGTGTCGAGAACTTTGATGCAGCAAGCTTTATCGATATTCTGCAGTTGTATCTCATCAGATTTCTTGAACAGGGACATTACACATCCACGGGCCAAGATATTGTCCTCACCCCCGGTACCCCCGGGGAAGGTAACCTCTCACACACCTACACTGCACTCTTCGGCGGAGAGACAATAGGCTCTCTATTTCATGTATTTGAGCGCGCTCCGACACGGACACAGACACTAATGACCGCATCGATTTCTTTTGATCTTTCTCACCGTGATGCCGGGGTTGGGAAAATGGGTTGGGTCAACCCGGACTATGATGGATTTGAGAGAAACGCTTTATTCCTAGCAGAACGAATCGCTAATAACGGTTCTAATATGATCCAATGGTCCAATGATGGATTTTCCGTCGACGCCGGAATAGGTATACAGGACGGAAAGTGGGAACGTGACAACGTTGTGTTAATCCGTGATTATTCCAATGACCTAGATCCTCCCAACCCGGATCCGAGCGCGGTAGGAGATTTTTATGATAAGATACAGACCGGAGATATCCGGCCTCCTATGCGAAATTTTGAGAACGTTCTAATGAACCAGGGCGCCTTTTCTGAAACCGTATTGTATAAGATAGACAAGAGGGTCGTGGACAGCGCCGGTAATATCTTACCGAATATTGTTCAAACTATCTACCTATCCCCCAAGTTTACAGACCCGGGCCCTCTCCAATATATCGATTCCCAAGTGAGATATGGAGTACGGTATCAATATGATATCAAACAGGTGCGCGTGGTATTTGGAAACCAATACAATTATGATGATCTACAGGTCTACACTGCTGGATACGCCGGATATGGGAGAGCAGTAGGAAACGCTTTGGGGTTCTACGAACCAACGACTCCCGGCCCCGGAGCTGTTAGCTACGTCAACTCCGGGCTCATCGCGTATACTGCGCTCAATGAGGACACCACTGAGAAGCCGGTTCAACGTGGATATTTTGTGGTTGCTCCTACGGCGATCAGTGAAGAAGACTGGATCACCATGGCTGAGGGTTCAGACTACGGTTCCCCCAAACTCGACCGCGTAAATCTTATTTTCAAGACAGGTTGGGGCTTCGGCGGCAACGAAACCGGCGGCGCTGTCGGCGGGCCGGTAGACTAATAAAAGATTATGGGATTTCATTGGTATATCGATGTAACAGAGCCCGGCCGGGCAAGTTTCTCCGCTGGCCCTATTATATTAGCCAACGACGAGAACATGAGCGTATCCGCTTTTGTGGAGATGGTCAACACAGCCTTTTTGAATGTATATGAGAATGATATTCACGATACTCTTTATACCATGTCCGCCAGATTAGTTACCTTAGAAGGGCAAGCAACACCCGGCGTGACCACGGAGACGAACCTCCTCGATTGGCCCACAGCTACCCAGGCCGCGGCATATGACGGTGGCCTCCCTCGCGACCAACACCTTCATACGGAAACCCCCCCCTACCCCGATCCAAAGTCACCGATGGTCCACGGCGACCATGATATCCATACCCCCGATACGACTTGGGCCGAGTCCGGCGAACTCGACGCGCTCCCTATCACCGAGGAGCACTTCCATCCCGCAGGCCACAAGTTTGGGGATCCCACGAGCTGGCAGGTGTCGCCCACCGCTGCATCTGCAGAGTACGCACAAGCTCTCGCTAGCCAACAATTTATAGTTGAGTATCGTATAGCCAACCATGCCGGCCACCCCGGCCGGCCATTCATAATAAACTTTAACACCGGGCCCCATGGGCAGGACATCGTCCTACCAGCTACCCACACCGCGACGGCTGCTAATCCTCCTAGCGCTCGAATAACGGTTACTAATACTGCCAATATCCAGCCCATGGTGATGGACCACTGCAAAATCACGGCAATGATCACGGACATGCCCCCGGTACCTCCCGATATGTGGTTTATTCCCTATAGGGGAGTTAACGATCGTATGCTGATCTTGTTCTCACCCAATATAGGAAGACGTAGAGCAAAGCCTATATTGTTGGCGACCAGCGATAGCACCTTTATTATAGAAGAATACTATTCTCAAAAAGATCTAATTGTGGACCCGGCCAATCTCGGAGCTATTGAAGAAACACTAGAATATGCGTCGGATGATCCCACTCGCACCTATGAAATCTTCCGCATGGATACGATGCCTACTTCTTATTCTTCTTTTATTGATCATCATCTGGCCACAGTAGAGGAGCAGCTAGCTCCTCAAAAATTTTCCACTGGAGTTTCTTACTTGGACACACTGCTTCCAAATGTAAAATATTATTATTGTGGGCGATCTATTGACCGACATCGGAATATCTCTAATCCTACCCCGATTACAGAGTTGGAACTGGTGGACAACAACGGCCAGCTTTATGTCAACAAAAAGATTTTTACTTTCCCCACCATCCCACAACGTCCAACCAAGTCAGGCAGACGTCTTTTAGCGATTGAGCCGTCACAACTGCAGCAAGCATACAGTCTTGAAAATCCCGGGGTAGGCCCGGGCCAAGCAGTCGTAGGTACCGCGCCGCCATCTAATCTAATCGGCACAGCTGCAGACTCTGTATGGGATAAAAAGTTCAAAATTAGAATAACCAGTCAAAAAACTGGTAAAAAAATGGATTTAAACATTACATTCAAAAACACAGGCGTCGCAAATCCATAGAGACATTAGTTAAAGTGACCACTATTTATAATACGAGAGGTGAATAGAAAATGGGATTTCTAGATAATTCAGGAGACATCATATTAGATGCCGTCCTCACAGATACAGGCCGCATGCGCTTAGCTAAAGGCGACGGCAGCTTTATGATTTCTAAATTTGCATTAGCAGATGACGAGATTGATTATGCCTTATATGATAAGAACAACGCAAGTGGTTCCGCTTACTATGACTTGCAGATTCTTCAAACTCCGGTTCTCGAAGCATTTACTAATAATATAACAAGCATGAAGTCTAGGCTTATTACTATTGGCCGTAACGATATTCTTTATTTACCTGAGATTGTTCTCAATCAACGAACAGGAATTGGCTCTTCAATGAATGCGGCCAATACTTTCATTGTTCCCGTGGACGAGACCACTATTATTAATTTAGGTCAAGTCCTCGGTAGTGGTATTCTAAATGGCTACCGTCCAGGGGCAGATACATCTAAAATTCGCTTAGATCAGGGGTTGAACACCAATCAGATAGCGGCCGAATCACCGCTTTCGGATGATCTAGTAGAAACCCAGTACATTGTGCAGATTGATAATCGCCTAGGCCAAATTTTCCCTCCTCCAGGAGCCGGCGGCCAGGCCACAGCCAACGCAGCGAGCAACGTACAGCTCGCCGCCGCAACGCCATCTTTCATCGATGACGATTCCGTGGCTAACTATTATTTTACTGCGAACACAACCAACGGGTTTGTTCAGAATATCCCCAGCATATCGATTGATTCTGCAATTGCTGGCCCCAAGGGCACACAGTTGTCGATGCGGGTTGGGTCAAGCTTAGAACTGCGTACTAGTACTTATCTTTTCACGACACTAGGCAGCCTAGGCACCACGACGCTAGCTAACGACGCCACCGCAAACGGCGGCTCAGATCTAGCAGCCGGAACCTATCGTTTTATTGATTCTACAATTCGAGTATCCGGTATTAACACAGGATACAGTATTGACATTCCTATTCGGTTTGTCAAGTCTACTAGCTAAAGGTAAGGAAATATGGCATCTTCATTCAAAACACTCGCCCCTAACGACGTCGTTTCAACACGAAATCTTCTGCACGAGTCTATTCCAATCACTGGAACAATCATCTCCGGAACCTACGGGACATGGCCCAATGGCAACAATATTAAAAACTATGCTCACGGCATGTTCCAGTCAGTCTATGACTACCCCTATCTGAGTTCATCGGCAAACCATATCTTTGATCTGACTTGTGGATACCCCGCAACGTCAAGTTTTTCTTCTTCTACAGCAACCCAGAACTCCAAAAAGATCAATATTTACAATGAGATGGCACAAGTGCTAGTGGGGTTCGATCAGAATGGTAACCTGCGTCGCTTTGACCAAGACGGTGATCTGACGGGCGGAACGAAATTCAATGATGCCATTTTTATCAACTTCACGCGCCTATTGGCTAAGGATGAGATCAAGAAGGGCAGCTTCACGCTGACCTTGGGAACTACCAGTGCGTCAGCTACTCCCATGACTAACACGGTTCTTGTTAAAGATATCGGTGCACAAAACGCCTATAAGGTTAATTCTCCTGCAGGCGAGTATGGAATCTTATATCTTACGAACAGCGTAGGAACGACAGCCGCAACGGGCTCGAGCGTAGCAGCTGGTCTGATCTACTATCAAGCGGGAATTGTCGTGCTCACCTCGTCAGTCTTCAATGGCCGTCTCTCCTCTTCTGTTGGGTTCACTCCCGGAGCAGGCTATTCTATTACTGGCTCCCTTGTGAGCGCCTCCATCAGTGGTACCTGCGATTCGTTCCGGCACCGTATTGCTAACATCCAGTTCAATAATAGTACCGAGCTGAACTCCACCGTTTACTTCTGCCGTGCGAATCACAATGAGTTCAATTATTCGTCTAATAAGACCTACTTGAGTTCTAGTCGCCTAATCGTGAAGAATAACTCGCAAGACAATCCAGTGGCCTATCCTACGGCTGTCGGTCTGTACTCTCCTGATAATGAGTTGATGGCTGTAGCTAAGCTCTCAGAGCCCCTGAAGAAGGATCCCACGAACGAATTTACGCTCAGAGTGCGCTTGGATTACTAGGATGAATAATGCCACTTTATCCATTCAAGGCTAATGATGTTTATATCAATACGCTCAAGACATATCCAGAAATAAAATTATTCGTTTATAATCACACTTCTTCACTAAACAACACACCCAACATATCTGGCTCTTTTACGGGCTCAATCCGGATGACAACACCCGGTCACATTTCCTTGTATGAGTTGAATGTTGATAGAAGCCTCACGAAAACGGGACTAATAACTCCTTTCATTATCAAAGACGGCTCGAACATCGGATGGAGGACAACATCAAACTTAGATTGGACAGACAACTATGATTATGGTGCGGTTATCGAGGGTTCGTACCCTATGGTCTCCGCCATTAGTAAAGAATATTATACCTCCACCACACCACGAACAGTGGCCCCAAGTCTTACTGCGTCAGCTGGCGCCTACCCGGACGGCATTGTTAGTAACGGCTCTGTTTCCCACCTTCATGCTCTAAAAAGTACAATCAACCATTATAGTTATGTTAGTCCTCACTTCAACTATTCCTCGTCAATTCTTGGCCGTAATTTTGCTGACATCCCATTGGGACTTATGAACATTCCTACTATTTTTTATGGGACGAAGATAAAGCCCGGCTCGGTAAATCTAAAGTATTATTATACAGGATCTCAGATTGCACAAGCGGAAGATAAAAATCGTGATGGAGTTCTATATGATACTTACGCTTCATCCCCATCAAGCGGTAGCGCAATCGGCCTCGCCTTATATAACGAAGGATTCTTGATCCTCACAGGAGGAATAGCTCTCAATCCGAGTATTGATTCCTATGTTACAGGTACCGACAACCCCCGGTGGCGTTATTTTGCACAGTCCATTAGCGGTACAGTCGGCGCCTCAGGATCCCGTGCCCCTAATAGTTCCTTCCTCCTTCATATGAGTGGCACGACAAAGACTCAGAACATCACCATGTTTGCCACTGCCCCTAAGGGCGAACTTAATCATTCTAATAATCCTACTTTTGTAAGCTTCGGTTCTGGTAGCCAAGCATCATCTTCGCCACGCGCCTATGTGCAAAATGAAAAACAAAGTATTAAAAACATTGTCAGTTCATCGTATAATGACCCTACTGGATCTTTTGTGAAAACAACGTATGTTTCCAAAATAGGAATTTATGATAGAAATAAAAATCTTATTGCAATTGCAAAGCCTGCAACGCCTATCAAAAAGACTGCCACGAGAGATTTTACTTTCAAATTGAAATTAGACATATAAATGATTTTAGGACTAGACATCTCGACCAGTATTACTGGCTATACCGTATTAGATTATGATGGTAATATTCTTGTCTGTGATCACATTGATCTGCGTAAAGAAAAAGATTTCTTCAAGAAAATAGAGATCGTAAGCTCTCGACTTGAAGTGATAAACGATGCTTATGAGATAGAACAAGTATATGTTGAGCAATCGCTCCAGTCATTTCGCTCCGGCTTCTCTTCCGCCCAGACCTTATCGCTTTTATCAAAAATAAATGGCATTGTCTCGTGGTTGTGTTATAATATGTTTTACGGCGAACCCAAGTATCTCGCCGCCACATCCGCCCGCAAGTTGTGCGGTGTCAGGATCCCTAAGGGACAGAAAGCAAAAAAGGTTTCGTTGCAGTTTGTTGTTGACAACGTGCCTGGTTTTGAGATACAATACACTAGGCATGGAAATCCCAAAGCCGGTTATGCTGACCGGTCGGATAGCTATGTGATCGCAAAGGCAGGCTGGATCCGTGAAAGAGAAGAAGCTAAAGATACTGACTAATGTGTTGGGTGCCGGCTACCGGACCAACAATGAGTATCTATTCAGATGCCCCTACTGCGAACATCACAAGCGCAAATTCTCTGTAAATCTAGATAAGGGCTACTATAAATGCTGGGTGTGCGACACCCGTGGCAAGAATATCTATCGTGTTGTTCGCCGTTTTGGCACGAACCACGACAAGTCGCAATGGCGAGATTTCACTTCTGAGATTGATTTTGATCAACTCGAAGATTTATTCGGCGAGAAAATAGAAGAAAAACAGATACTTGAGATGCCCGAAGGGTTTGTCTCTTTGGCAAATAGGGGGATGCCACCTACCGGCTTCGCCGCAATGAACTATCTACGACAGCGTGGTATCACCAAGCAAGACATTGTTTGGTGGAAGATGGGCTATTGCAGCAAGGGAGAGTACGAAGGCAGAATCATAATTCCATCGTTTGATGACGAAGGAGACTTGAGCTATTTTGTATCGCGATCTTATGATCGATCCTATTATCCTAAGTATAAGAACCCTCCGGCAAGCCGTAATATTATATTCAACGATTTGTTTGTGGATTGGAGTTCGGACATTATCCTGGTCGAAGGGATTTTTGATGCGATTAATGCAGGCCGTAATGCGGTTCCTATTCTCGGCTCTACACTAAATCAGAACTCCGTATTACTTCGCAAGATCGTCAAAGAGGATGCGGGAGTGTATGTCGCCCTCGATCCCGACGCAACGAAGAAAGAGCTTGAGATTATAAAGACTTTATTGAATTTTGATATCGAAGTTTGGAAGGTAAATATCGGCGACAACGAGGATGTTGGCTCGATGAAAAAGGAACAATTCCAGAAATGCTTGGAAAATGCGACCCTTATCACTCCAGACAACTATTTATTGTTGACACTTGCCATGTCTGTCTAGGAGCCCAATGAAACTAATAATGGAAAACTGGAAAAAGTTTTTGTCTGAGAGAGTAGAATTAGAAGATCTGCCCATCGGACCACAGCCTCTTCGGTTGCACAAAGAAGCCAATGCCCAGATTATTTTGGCTAAGGATAATCCGGGTCTTTTTGACCGGTCAAACGATCAATTTTGGTCCGAGGATCCCGGGAAGATCGAGTACTATAAAGAAAGGGGCCGGGACATCACCCAAGACGACATCGACCGCGGCTT
>Ga0098039_1000770_pt1 | contig 12891 bp, 12 predicted proteins | sample 6_EtaG_FD_75047 | JGI IMG/M metagenome (GOLD analysis project Ga0098039, IMG submission 75047) | Marine viral communities from the Subarctic Pacific Ocean - 6_ETSP_OMZ_AT15160 metaG | ecosystem: Environmental > Aquatic > Marine > Oceanic | place: Pacific Ocean | collected 2015-01-08 | reverse complement strand
TTTAATTTTATCTAAATCAATACCCATGTTTTTTTATCCTTTTTTTGGTTAAAGTCAGAATGACAAATCTCTCATTCTGCTATGTTCATAGTAACACAATTAAACTTTTTTGTCAAGTGTTTTTTTCATTTTTGTATCTCGAGACTGTGTGCCAGCACGTATAAATAATCTTGTTCGTAGTCTGTAGAATACACACCGTAGCTAGCCTTGACTTCTTCGCTGGTTTGTTCTTTGATCTGTTCTTTAATCTTTTTCAAAAGCTTTCCATCAGATTTTAATTTGTCTTCATTTATAGCATAATAATATCGTATCTCGTCCGCGTTGTCAAGAGGAAAAAATAGTTTTACCTCGTCCTCGGAATTAGAAATACCAATCGTAGAAATTCTAGCTGCCTCATGAGGCGGGGAGAATGTGTCTGAAACAGAATCGATGTGACTGTACACATTTATCATATGAAGAGTGGAGGATATCAGCTGATAGATCTTACTGTAGTATTCTGACAAGGGCAAATCATCTAGAAGAGATTCTACAGTCAGCATGTCGACAAGAAATATTCTCTCAAGGACACCCGATCTTGCGTATTCCTGCAACACATTACAAACTACACGTTCGTTCATTTCATTTTTTTCTGGTATGTAATCCACATCTGGCCTGATATATAATACGTTAATTTCGCACTTGAGTTCTTTCAAAGCCTTCAATATCCTCAGTGAGGTTGCTGAGATAAATTCTGCCCCATTGACAACAAACAAAATTTCACCTTCAACATTCTTTAAAAAGTTTTTAAAGCTGGGGCACTTCTGTTCGTACTTCTCTGGATCATCACATGCCGGCAGCGAGTATATACCATTTTTCTTAAGGCCTTTAAGACCGGTTCCGACTTTATAAATTTTATACTGCTCATAATCAGCGAACTGATCAGCAATGTAACAGCCAGTTTTTCCTAGTCCAATAATCGTTTCCATTTTTTACTCTTCTACACTTTGTAAGATGACCTTGTTAATGAAAGCTCCCCTTTCATCTAATTTAGCACCCATGCATTCAACTAGTTCATCTTGTGTGTAGCCAAACGCGTCAACTATGGCGCTAAAAACTTCAAAAATATCCGCCAGCTCTTCGAGACTCGGCTCTTCAATAAACTCACTGGTTTCTTCCTGTAGTTTTTGTTTTAACTTTTCTTTATATTCTTCCTCGTCAGCATAACGAACCGTGAAAGTTTTACCTTGCTCTGACAGGATGCCCGGTATCTTGTCTCTTACTAATTTGTTGTATATTTTCATATCTTTAATCTTTCCATGCTTCCAAAGTTTTTGCCGGCCGATACACTGACCATAAAATTACCTAGTTCTGTTTCTGAGAATATTTTCTTTAGCTCAGGAATCAGATGTTTTTCACTCTCTACAAAATCAATCACCAGGCTATCGTGTAAGCAAAAGCTTACAAATGATTTTTTATCTTTCAGAAAATCGTGTACGTCGATCATTCTATTCAAAAACAAATCGCTAGCCGTGCTCTGAATTATGTAGTTGAGCGCGTGATGTTTATCAGCAGGGATAACTCTGCCACAAAAGGTTGACACTTGCACCCCATTGAAGTACTTTTGGGCCACTGACTTTCTATCGTAAGCCTGCTCTGAAAGATGATCCTTCGACTCTGGATTGTAAAGCCATGCAAATATTCTCTGTTTGGCTTCTCTTCTTGACATCAAGCCTCTGTAAACATTGTTAACGTTCCATTTATGTAAGTCTTCTTGTGGCTGTTCTTTCCCCGAAAGGGCTAGCAGCGTGCGGAGTTCCGCGGCGTTGAAATCGAATTCAATAAGCCAATCGTTCCTGGGTTTCAAAACCGAACGATGTTCTTTAGACAAAGTAAGAATGGGGAAGCTATTTTTCCTCGTTGTTAATCTCCCCGTTTTCGTACCGAACATATCATATTTTATATAAGGTTCTGAGCCGGCTAGCCTTTTACAAGCCTGTCTGGTTTTAAACTCATGCATTTGTTTCTTAAGAGACGAGAGATCTATATTTAACTTCTGGCTTTCTATCTCGCACAAAACCTTGGACAACTCAACTAAAAAATTATAATTTCTAGGCTTCTCGTAGTTTTCAAATACATGTTTCGTTATTTTATTTTTAACATCACAAAACTTCAATAAGAATCTTTCAGGTACTAAATCAAAAAAACAGTTCTCATTCAAATCGACTTTGGCTTCGTGAAAAGACCGGTGAAAAGCTTTCAGCTTATCACATGTAGTTTCCCACTGTTCTTTTAAATGGGAGGGGCAAACATTATCAAGAGACTTGCCACCACATTGCAAATAGCCGTATCTAATCTCCCTATCCCTGAGAAAAGATGCATAAGCCCATGTCTCACTAATTCCTTTAGGAAGCTCGCGATCAAAGTAAAGCTTTCCGTCATAATATACTCCTATGCATTCTTTTTTATTATCTAATGTTTGAAATAGCACTCAAATACCGTTCACAAGCAGCTCTGATAATTTTGACAATATCGTGGATTAACAATCTGCGACTTCAGAACTTTAATCATATTATTAATATACTTCATTGCCGAGTCTGTGTCAAGTGTTTTTTTCATTATTACTTTCGCATTCCTCAACATGCGTTTGCGGTCGACGCGGTCTACTGCTAAAACCTCTTCCGTTATCCTTGCACCGAGACATATTTTAATCCAGTAATGAATATCATAATGTCTTTCGAAATTATATCTTGTCAGTTGTTCTCTTCTCACCAAACCCTTAGATAATTTCTTTGATGTACAGGAAATATTAGTAAGCTTAGATACTGATGGTGATTCCGATACAAAATTATTATACATTTTATAGAAAATTTCTTTAAGCTCTAGGGCATCAGTAAAAAATGTTTTTTCATAAAATTTTTCAAATAAATCCGAGGCGCCGCCCGGGGCGTGAGTTAAACCATATATATCTTCCACTTTTAAATACTCTTTCATTATCTGTGCGTCAGTCAAATAATTCTGGTGAGTTGTTTCCAAAGGCAATCCGGTGTTTGGGTCTCTTCTGTGTTTATCGATGTCGGCCGCGGCAGGATACGTAGTTTTTCGCCAGTAATCCTGCATAAATTTTGAAGAAATATCCGCTACCAGTCGCCATGGCATGTTTTTATCAACCAAGAAACCATATTTGATAGCAGCATTCCTGTAAAAATTAAAATTTGGATCAGAGATCCACTTTGTTGCAGTGCTGCTGTGCTCGTCTGGCCCGGGCTTGGCCACCTCTATTATCATACCGCTCACCAGTGGAGGAGCAAGTCTAGATTTTATAAACCCTGTCTTGGTCAGAGGAAGTTCATCGCCAAAATTTTTAAAAAAATCATTAAATTTTTCCATGTAGTCAGTAAAGGTTATTACTTCCTTATGTTTTCTACTGCCAAACAAAAAACTATCCTTGAAAATTTTAAAGACCCTCGCGATATGTCGGTCATAAGCAAGCTGTGGATCATGCCAGGCAGCTTTCGCTTCTAGCTCTGTGATCTCTTTCACTCCTCCGGTGGTCAATCGACTGAACGCAGTCGCCTTTGTGAAGTGCAACTTCAAATCTTTAAACGCATCTGCCACAAAAGTCAACGCGTACATCGGCTTCTCAGAGTCAAGCCGCTTTATGGTGACCCTCTCAGTACCTGGAATCTTTTTATTAATCAATATCACAGCGTCCTGAGCCCCATCAACTCTTCCGTACAGCATCTTGTCGTTCTGTAAGTCTATAGGTTGAACACCTGCAGGGTAGCCAGAGTCTCTCATGCTCTGCTTGTGGTGAAAGTTGGAATATGAATCAAAGTTTTTTGCCATAGTTAAATAAATATCATCAAACAACTATTTTTAACATGTCACGAGCCAATAAGATGTGGCGGACGGTTTTCTTCTCTGGCGCCAAATGCATTCCATAGACAATTTACGTCAGTTGTCCAATCAAATTTGTTTCCTCTAAGTATTAATGAATTTCTAGTTTTATAAATAAAAAAGTACCCACCGAGACCAAGTCTCCGGGCGGGGGATTGTTTGGCGCCGGGCAAACCAAAATGGGGAAGCCTAATATATAAATATGTACCGGGTTTCATCATGGTGTTACCATAAATAGAAAAAGAGCATTGATACGGCTCGCTCAATTCTATCGGGTTACCCTTAATCCCAGTCCTCTCTCCTTTCGCCTCAAGGTACCATGGCAGATCCTGCTTGCGAAAACTTATGCGCTCGACCGGTGTACCATCAACTCCAACTTCCAAATAAAGAATTCCGTTTTGGATGTCTCTCATTTTGGCGCCGCGGGTGCTCCCTCCGGAAAAAATTGATATCGGTTTATCAGTAGTCGCGCAAAGATATATAATTTCTTGTGCCGGCTTATCAAATTTGTTCATAGTGTCGTCATGAGTTGCAGCTAGCGCCGAAAGGCCCGGCGGGACTTTTGACATATCAATCGGTGCAGGGTTCGTAACAGGATCACTGTGGCCAATGATACTGTCAGGATTAACGTCACGGATTTGAGCGCGGAACGCCCTGTCTGCCCCGCGTGTGGTGGTAGGAGAACCAGCAAGAAAATCGCCTGCAGGTGGGAGGGCATATACTTTTCTTCTGGCGTCATACGCAACAGATGCTTGAAAAATGTGCGGGCGAATGCCAACTATTGGTTCACCGTCTATAGCACACTTGTTTGTAAGAGCCGCTGCCACCAGCTCATTCATGGCGTCTCTCAGAAAACTTTGAAAACTGTACCTCTCCGCCATCGGCTTGATAACCTTCTCTGACCAAAATTCTCTAAAAAGCTCATAAGAAATTGGTAAGTCCAACAAACTAATTGTTCTTTTAACTCCAGATATAGGATCATAGTAAGTGACGTCGCCTAATATTACTTTTATTGCTCCTCCTCCTCCACTGGGATCTATCTGACCTGCAGCGTCATATGTTGGAGCTTGCCAAACATCTAGATGAAGCCTGCCCTTAGTATCGTTCAGGATGTCAAGGGCCGCGTCTATTAAGTCGCCAAAATAAAACCAAGTGATAGTGGTGTTGGCCACCTTACCGTGAAGTGGTATAAGCGAAGGGGCCCTTGAAGCAGGTGTTAAGGCTTGCCCTGCTTGATGCTCGGTACGAGCGTCGGGATTGTCCGACATTTTAGAAGAAACATAAGCATTTATATTATCTTCCCAGCCAACTTCTATCGGATTTTTGGTCGGATCTTGTGGGGCGGCCGGAAGGAGCTGACCTTCAGGCGCATTAGGATTAGACGGATGCTGTTTGATATAGTCGTTAGACATGCCAAGCCTTTTGTGCATGTAAGTTAAAATATTTTTCCTCAGTTTGAAGGCATTATCGTCGTCAGAGTTGACACGCTTAAAACGAGCCTCAAGCTCCTTCTCTATTTCTTCCCTTATTTCCTCGCCCGACGCGCCAGATTCTTTGGCTGCTTTCATGCGCCTTTTTTCAGCAGGAGTGTGAAATCTGTCTTTACTTTTTTTACGCCACTGAATAAGCATGTAGCTAGGGAGCTGCAAACTGTATATTCTGCTGGGTCTTTGCACCCACTTACCCCCTATGCATTGTCGCTTCCCAGCTAGCTCCTCGAGAATTCTAGTATACATTCTAGTTCTAATCTGATCGGCCGCTAAACCTTCTTGCGCGAGAAGCTCATTCCACTGATTTTTATAAATGTAAAACATATGGAGCGTGTCAACAAATGCGTAGTCACTACCCCAGCCTTTTAATTCTGCGTCGCCTTTTTGATGCCTGTTTCTTACCCCAGTCTTCTGTTGCAATTCATTTTTTGGCCATTTTGCTACGTCGATACCGGCTTCATTTTCTAAGATGGGTTCCATCTCATCCCGGTCTTTCAAAGTTTTATAGCTGTCAGCAGGGGTTTGATTAGAAAACGGCATTGGAAAGCCACCGCTTTCTACATTGAAAAAAGTAGACTGATCATAAGACCGCGGGTCAAGACCAAGTTCGTCGATCAACGCGTCTGCGTACAATTGCATGAACTTATATGGGCTCGAAGCCATCCCCTGAAAGTCTTCAATTCTAGAAGCATCTACCTTTGCTCTCAGAATATTGGCGTCTGGAGAATACAGCGCTGATTCTACAGCACCGTTGTACGATATGTTTAGTTCAAAGGGACCAGAAGGGATGTCTCCGCGAAAGCCAAAATCATGCCTCAACAGATTAAGAAAAAAACTAACTTTGGTACTTGCAATCGCATCGAGAAGTCTATCTCTCAATTCATTATGGTTTGTTCCAGGTTTAGATAGTGCTCTGGCCGCTTCATCTAGAAAAAAATCAGACGGCGGTGCATAACTAACATCTATCCTAATCCTGAAGTATCTAGGATTCCAAGCCAAGTGGGTGGTGGCACATTTTCGTTTCTGTTCAGCCGTACGCTCGCCGGAGAGTGCGGCTGAGCCCCAAGACGGCCTCGTTATTAAGTCGGCAAATCTAAGCTTACTCTGGTGGTATTCTGTTTTTTCAGCCCCTTTAAACTTAGCAGCCACGTTAGCTGGGAGTTCATATTCGTGGAACATGCCCTCAACGGTATTGAACCAAAGTTTCATATTGACATCAATATAATAAGCAACTTCTGCAGGGTTTGTACCCAAATAATCAAAAGAAAATTCTTTTAGACCTACGGCTAACTCATTGCGTAAGCCAGTACCGATAGCACCTTCGTGGAATGGTTCCTTCGGCTTGAAATGGTTGAATGGGAATGGCACCGCAAGGCCGTCACGGTCGGTTTTTGAACTATAATATACTTTATAAAGATCGATCTTGGGTTGTAAGTTTGACATCATTTCTTTCGGCACACTCTCTAGAAGCATCTGTCCGTGCGGAGAATTCAGATTGCTCATAAAACTTACAGCACCTTCATTGGCCCCTCTTCCACCAGAAAGTGAAGAGCCTAGCTTTAAATTGTCGGCCTTTAGTATGTTGACTGGCTGACTTATCAACGCATTTTTTACTTCTACAGAAGGATCGAGGGGAGAGCGATCTTTACCATGAATAACACTAAAAAAAGATAGAAAATCTTTTATAAAACACTGCTCTGAGTACGGGCCAATACCTTTTTGTTCATCACTTGTAGCCATAGAACATCTCCATCAACTGTTACGCGAATAAAATAAAGTCAAAACATCTGATAAAGGGAAAGGAATATCAATGACTTCACCGAGTTTAAAATCAGATTCTAAAGGCTTTTGATTAAACCAGGAGATCACCCACCACAATTTTGTCGTGCCATACGATTTATAAGCAAGCTTGAAGAGTTTATCTCCGGTTTTCCACACATGCCTTTTAACATTTAAACCTCCAAGATCTTCCGGTTCCAAATATTTAAACTCTGCAGTGTTGTATTGAGTTATATAGTTCACGTTCCTGTCGACAAAATGTTCTTGATACACGGCAGAACCATTTTTAAAAATCATTCTATTGTCGTATCTTCTACTCATAAGGCAGGACCATGCCCCGAGCCGCCGGCGGTGTCGCCTAATGCTTGTGTTACTGCCGCGGCATTTGTTCTGCTAGTTTTATTTTCACTAGTAGTGGACCAGGAATCCAACATCGACGTACCTTCTGCTGTCCATGCGTAAGGATGGTTGGGTCTCGTAAATTTTATGCTCTTACCAGATGGCCCCTCATCGTACACCTGTGTCCAAACCGGTAATTTTTCGTTGAACGGAAAAAATGAAAAAGATAAGTTTATAAGCTGCGGGTATATAAAACCAGTATCTCCCTCTTCATTAAAAAAGCCAGATGGCAAATCAAAACTGTAATTTATATTCCCAATGTATCCTGTTAAGCCATCCTCGAGAGCGTTACCGCGAGGATTTTGCGTAGGACCTGTGATCAAATTTTTGAATTTAACTTTGAAGAGGGGGTCTCCGCCGGCTTTAACATGCGCTCTTTCAACTCCCAGATCTGACCGCAGATCAGCTAACGGATAAATCATTCTAACTAATTTGCTCACGTCGTGCAAATTTCTTTTAGCTTGATAAGCATTACTAGCTGGTATGTCTAGTCCGATCTGCATCTGTCGGTCGACTGATCTCATTTTCCTTACTGGTTCGGCATGCCCTACAAAAGTAGTAACATCTAAGCCAGTATCAAAACTATCTTGGAACGTGGTTAAAAAAGCTTTAAACTGCACGCGTGCCTGTGCATGCATCGCGACGATATCAATAAATAGACCATGTTGATTCGCGAGGGTGTCCGAATAATCATTAAATTTGCCAGCAGCTCCGCCTTTGTATCCCGACGAACCAGGCGAGCTAGTGAAATAATCCCACATATCACCAAACACTGTCATAATAGTTTTCTCCTATAACTTAAATAGCTGATTTATTAAATTTTGTTGCTACCCAGGAGATATTTTAACATTGCCCTGATCATTTACAATATTCAAAACGTGTGATGCAAATGCCCTGTCTCCAACATTAAAGTTTATTGGTTGGTTGTAAACTTTTTGTGGCTGGCCTCCGCCTCCGCCTCCGCCGCCTCCGCCTTCTCTCTTGGCTTCGATCATATATCTAATGATAGAATTGCTACCCTCCTGGTGTACGCGGATAGATGCTTTAGCATAGTTCTCTGCTGCTCGAGATATTTCGCGGGCGCGTAAAGAATCAGAAGCATCGACTGTTTTAGTTGTGTGAACCATCTGCGAAAATGTACCCACTGTGGCCCGGGCTGCGGGGCCAACTTCTGCTAGTCTTTCAGTAGCTCTCATGACATCTTCATACCCTGAAACTTCCATACCAAACACAAGATTCTTAGTAGCGCTGCCAACACTCTTCATTGTACTAGCTAACGAAGACAACTGTGGTATTAAGCCAGACCTGGATATATTTGCTGATGCGCTTGCTGCCGCGCCGCCGAGTTGTTGTAACCCGCCTGCTAACCTTTGAGTACCTTCAACAAGATTAGGGGAGCTTCTCTTTTCTACCATATTATGATAAAGCATAGCTATTCCGCCAACGGCCAATGCCATGAGGCCTCCGTTGAGGCCAACTGCACCTAATGCCATTGCACGCATGGCCATGGCCACAGCGTTTATCGTTGTTGTAAGCTTGACAAAAGCTCCCACCGCCATCATGGTCTTCATGACTGTTTGACCCTCAGTAGTCGCAGCGAATCTGGCAAAGCCATCAATCAATCCTATAAGTTTATTAAGCAAAGGCTCCATGCTAGTAGCTAAAGTCATGAATGATAGTCTGAGCCTATCGGCGATTGGTTTCATTCTCCTGCCTGCGTTTTCTAATTTTTCTTGTTGAACGCGAGCTTTATTCATCTCTGTTGTTGCGTTACTTAACGAGTTTCGAAAGAAGTTGCCGGCATCACCAACACTTTTAAAACCTGCCGCTGTTGCAAAGGCTTGTCTTTCGAACCTTTTCAAGGAGTCCCATGAACGACCAGAGGCCTGCAGCGTTTGGTGCAGCAGCGACAATCTCTTTTCTTCCGACGCATAAACCATTTGAATACTATTAAGGTAAGGTCCACCCAAAATACCATTCAACCTACCAACAGCGTTCGCTGCACTTTCAAATGTGTCAAACTTAGCTGCGACTCCAAAGAGCGTATCCATGGCTAAGCCAGAAGCTCTAGACTGCGCAGCTAAACCTGCTAGTACGGTTGTAGCACGTTGTCCATATTTAGCCAACTGAGGCATCAATTGATTAGCTTGTTGTAGGGCAGCATTAACATTCAGTTGTAAGGATTGTGCCAAATTAACAAAAGAGCTTGTAGCCTGTATTGCTTGCTGTCTACCCATCCCCAAAGTTTGAGTCATCGTTTGCAAGTAACTGGTTGTTGATCTCACATCGACTCCAGCTTCACTTAGTTTTGCAGCAAATACAGTTAGCTCTGTTCTCGCGGATTCGGAAGCGCCCTTAAACATTGTCATTCCGTTATAGAGTGCTGTGGCTGCTGCTCCGGCCGCTCGAGCATCTAAGGCCAGTTTTTGCAAGGCGGTGGATGATTGTATGACGGAACTTCCAAATCTTTCTGAAGCTCCTGTAGCGGACATAAACTTAGCACGTAAGCCATCTTGAGTAACCATCAATTGTTCGGTGGCAGAAGCCCAGAACCCCATTGCCTTATTGGCAACAGCGACGGACGGGCCGGCCAAGCTTCCAATGCTTCGATAGCTGCCTAATATATTCGCTAGCTGTCCTGCGATGCCTCCAACAGCGTTGGCCATGCCACCAAGAACAGTTTGATTAAAGTTAGTTCCGATGCCAACTAGACCACCTAACTTGCTGGCCAAACCCTGAAATGCGGCTTGCTGTTTTCCCAGCTCGATGGTTGATTGTACTTGCGATGAAAGCAGCCTGGCTTGCTGAGCACGGATGCTCTCGCTCATACCCGAGATTTGCTGGATTATACCTAGTTTTCTTTGTAAGTTAGCAACCTCTTCTTGAGTTAGACGGCCACGTTCCTTGTCATAATCGAGCATTGCCTGAATGCGCTGAGCTTCCTCACCTAATACCGTGGCGCCAGACTGATAAAGCCTAATAAGCTCTTGGCGCTCTTTTGTGATAGCTTGTAGTCTGGCTAGAGCAGCTGAGTAAGCACTGGTTTCCTTGCCTTGTAACTCAAGAATCTTCTGCTGGGCTTCGATCTGGTCTTTAAGACCTTTCATGTACTCAGCTTGAAGTTGATTTACCTGTGCAAGTTGAGCTGGATCTGGAGTTCCCTCGGTCATTTAGATACTCCTTATTTTAAAGGCCAGACCAGGCCTGTTTGTGCTTCAAACTGTCGTACTGCATTATTCAATCTACTAGCGCTCTGCAAAGTGCTAGGATTGCCCAGGCCAAACTGTTGATATTTACCAATGTAATCGCCTTCAGAAGTCAAAGCATCTACAAAGGATTGAATTTCTGATTTGTTGCCAGTGAGGTTGAGGCCTCCACCGGCGCCTGCCAATATTCTCTCTAGGGCTATCGCAACCTGTGCTCCAAAGGATTCCAGGTAGTTCTCATTAAGTTTTCCGCAGCGAGCTGCACTCAAATCGATCTCTATAACCGTAGAGAGTTTTTCTTCACGAAGGTTCTTCATTGTTGTTCTCCAAAAGTGTCACATATAATTAGTTATTTATATTGCTTTTGACTATTTTTACTCTGACGAGCCATGCTTTCCATTTCTTCGTGTTCCATGTTCAATTGGTCTGTCAGTTTATTGACGAACCAATTCCTCACTTTTACAGGAAGATTGTAGGCTTCTGTGAAGCTCCACCCGCCATAATATTTCATGTAGAAAAACTGTTCGTAAACAGATTCAATGTACTCATCGTCTAGGCCAAAAAAAGTCCGCGGTGAACGGAACATCTACCTCCTCTTCGTATCCGCACGAAGAACATGTAAACGATTGATTCAGTTCAACATTCGGCATTATTGCTGTATACATAAGTCTAAGATGCCTGGAATCTTTTGCCGGCATCGCATCGATAAATGATCCGATTGTCTCCATCTTGCTATCACCATTGACAGAAGCAATCATCAATCTAAACTGGTCTGTCAAAACGGCTTCTGATAAATTATGCTTCTTTCTGTTCTCGGCAATCTGAGCAAGCTTCTTCTCATCGGCACCAGTCAAAAATCGTACTTCTAAATTAACTTTGGATACTGGAAGTTCTATTGTAAACGTGCCGCTTTCTGTTTCTCTGACATTGTACGCTGTGATTTCCCCGCCGGCATTCAGCTTTTTTTCAGTCAGGTCAAATGTATAGCCTACGGTTTCAGTACATGCCGGGCAAACGATTTTAGTTTCATAGTCCTCACCGTAACCAGTTACTCTTGCTGCAACAATGAGAGCATTTTTATCTCCTACCAATAAATCATCAACGTTAACATTTTTATTAACAAGAATGTTCTCGAGCATCCTCTCAATTGCAACTCCTTTCTTCAACAAGGATCTGGAAGTTAAAATATCTTCATCCTTTGCCGTCATATATCGAATCTCAAGTGTATCAACACCGTGCAAAGGATGTTCACCAGAATAATATCTGCCAGCAGAAGGCAGCTCTACAAACTCTGTAGGTGTGGTGAAGCTAAAGGTTGATTCATTTTGTGCTCTTGGTTGTTCAAGAGATGGAGGAGGTGGAGAGGCCGGAACTGCGCCTACTCTGTCCTCATTATTTCTAGCTGTCATAGTTTACCTCATTCATATACTATTATAACAGATTTTTTTTGTATGTTAAACTTTTAATGCTTTTCAAACTCAGCAAAATCATAACGAATTGACATTGAGATGTCAAGCATCGCATCAGAGTCGTAAGCCAAGCTACCAAACTTGACGCTTTTGATCCATGGGTTGATAAAGCTCCAAGTTTCAAGCTTTTCATTTCCAGAACCACGTTGTTCAATCTGAATTCGCGGGCCGAGAGCATCTACTGCTTCTGCTTTAGAAATAGTAAACAGGTTGCCTTCCTTGTGTTGCTCGGATGGTGGTCTGTATCCGGACCTTTGCAAAGCTTTAATCAAGGCATGCGAGCTATCAGGGTCAACAGGATCGACAAGAGTAACACTAATCTCGTCCCAAGTCAATTGACCGGGGTAGTAAAAGTAATGTCCATAAAAATTATGAGAAGTTTCATTGATAGAGAAACCTGGCTTATCTACTGACTTGATTACAAATGATTCCAGCTGAGAGTTTCTAGCGAAGAACAACCATCGATGTGATCGTTTTGGCTCCAAAGTACTGTCTGTCCAAAATCCCATATTTTTATTTCTCCTTAAATACCTATATTAAATAGTGTTACTTATCAAAAGTTTCTTAACTAATCGTCAAAAGAAGCTCCTGAATCTGTGATGATGAAATCTAAGGCAATGAATTCAATTGCTTGCGCAGGTTTCAAAAATACCTTAGCGTACATAATGTTTC